>OHRA01000214.1_pt1 | contig 27470 bp, 24 predicted proteins | sample 1578241 | NCBI WGS metagenome assembly OHRA01 (sample SAMEA3879597, study PRJEB24766) | human gut metagenome | biome: human-associated habitat; feature: feces | place: USA | collected 1985/1987 | reverse complement strand
GCCGGAGGCAGGTCGCGCAGAGGGTTCGGATGGATTTGACCATTTCCGGGGTCAGCTCCATTTCCTCGTAGATCTCCTGCTCCCGCACGGTAGGATTCAATTCAACCATAGAGATGTCCTCCTATGTCGGGTAGTTGTTTTGCGGATAGATATGGATAAGTAAAAGTAACAGGAGTTGTCGGAGACCGAAAACGGCATCCGACCGCTCCTGCTTTATTGCAAACCAACGTGTTATTTGTTGGGGAATCGTGTTGGGATTGCAGATCACTGCTCTGCCGATTTGGCAGTGCGATGAAAATATGAATAAAGTTCTCTCATATTCGCCCTCGGCTCCCTGAGAGTGGGGAATCATCTGGCGGCGGGCTTGTGTACCGCTCCATTGGCATCTCAGCCACCCCGCCTAACGCTGACCGGGCTGCGTTGAACAGAAGTATCATTATCTTGAAGTACCAGATGATTGAACTATTCAGCTTTCAAGGTCCGTGAGTGTGGACATATCACCAGCGGCGAGAGCCGTCTGGTGAATTGTCCCCTCACTTACGAGCCATCGAGAAGCCTCAATCTACACCTAAAAATCCAAACTTCTTCAAAAATTTAGTAATTTTCAAGATTCGCTTGCTAATATTTTGCTGTGCAATGCCATAAACTTTAGATAATTCTACGGTACTATATTCGTCGCGGAAATACAGCGTGATAAGCCGAAGTTCTTCATCGGAGAGTTTTTCTAACCCTTCTTGCAAACGCTTGTCTTTGATTTCGCCTACCCATGCAAACCGAGTCCGGGTCTCGTGGTAAGTATCGGTTACAGTAATTGCCTTTTCATACTGCTTAAAGTCAGAAGATTTCCTTCCCGTGTTGTCATCACCATCGTCAACGATTGCCAGTGTGTTTGCAACGTAGGAACGCTCACTATTGAGAACGCCCAAATCAAAATCATACATGGCTTGGATTGCATCTTCACTCATTCCCGCCTGTTGGTACTGCACACGCAGCCGTTCCCACTTTTTGTTCAGTTTTCGACGTTCGTTGCCGTTATTAAATTCCATTGTCGACCTCCAAATTTTCGATAATTCGTAAAAAATTGAAAATTTGGAGATTCTAGGGATACTTTGCGGCCAGTTCCAGCCACGAAAAGAGGGCAAAAAGAAACATGAAGTGTCCTTTCCGCTGGATGCGGAGGATGAGGACACCTCACTGCTGGACAGGGCACTGGCTTTTCTTTGGGCGCAAAAAAAGAGACGCATTAAAGAAAAGGGTACAGACACTGTTTTCCATCCGTAGATGGAAAGCAATATGAGTATCCTCAGCCTTTAATGCATCTCAGGCTTTCGATATATTTTTCTTCGTTACAGGTCAAAAGCGGTTTATCCGGCTAAAAAAGGACAAAAAATAAAGCCCTCGCAGCCAGACAACAAGGCTTTGCCTTGCTATCATAGCACACGAGGGTCTTACAGAAGTCACATGACGGTCTTATGAAAGTCACATGGGGCGATTTTTGAAAAAATCGGGTCACGCAGAAGTCGCATGAAGGTCACATGAAAGTCATATAGCGAAACTACGTTGTTTTATCGTTCGAGCGAAATGAGCAGTTTCTGATACTCATCTTCGGGCAGTTTCTGCTTTGCAGCCGCAAGCTCGCCCGCTGCCATCTCGTCCATGTGCTGCTTCTGGTACGAGCGAATAAGCCAATAGTAGGCTTTTGTGTTTTCCGGCGCGATGGTCAGGGCCAGTGCAGCATCCCGATGAAGCAGATCGTATGCGTGGAAGTCCATCAATTGCTTCAGCAGTTCATTAACTGTACTCATAAATGCGAGGTGGTATCGGTTTGCGTAGTGAACCAGCCAATGTTCGCCATTGGCAGCAGAAAGAAGTTTGCCCTGATACAGTGATGCCGCTTTTTCGAGCAATCTCACCTTATTTATAGCAGAAGTGGCTTTTGCGGCTGCAATGCACAACTCATCGAACCGCTGAAAATCGGTCGTGATATGGAGGTCGGGGTTGAATTGGTAGCCAGACGGCGTGGAGAGAATCAGCTGCTCATCCGAGATAATGCTGAATGCTTGCCGCAGCCGGTAAACGAGCTGTTTGACCTTTTTTCCGGGTTCGTCCTTATCCTCCAGTTCTTCTGGCCAGATTTCCTGTACGATTTCCAACGATGAAAGGGCTTTCTTATTGGAAAGCAGCATAAAGGTCAGCAGACGGCTGATTTTAGGAGATTTCAGGTCAGACTCCGGCAGGACACCGTGGGAAGTGTGGATTTTCAATTCTCCGAACAAGCTGATGAAGACATCATGGCTGCTCTTGATATTTTCTGGCGAGAATGCCATGCTCAGACTGTCAGCCATTCGCTTATCGTTGTATGCCGCCAGTAACACATAGGCCAGAAGTTTAAGCATACTGGTCTGATGGGTGTACCGCTGAGGGTTGCGCACGGCAATCAGGGCGATTTGCCGTGGTTCCAGTGGAATCGCAAGGACGGACTTAATACCTAAGCGCTCATACAACCGGTATTCGTCCGGGTAGGTGTCCTTGACATCTTCTGCATCAGAAACGACCATCGGGGTTCCTCTGCGCACTGCCTTTACCCAGCGGTCGAGAAATTCAGACGATTCAAACTCATTTGTAAGGATAGTGGTTTTATCTTCTTGGCATTCATTGTGCCACCAGAGCGGCTTCCACAGCCCCAAATCCAGATCAACCTGAATTAGACCGCACCAGTCGGCATCATAGAATTTACAGGCCGCTTCCATGACCCGCAGAGCAACTTCCTTCGGCGGCAGATGGCGATAGTATAACTGTGTCTCCAGCTCATTCATTGTGTTCTCAAAATCAAGCGCACACTGAACGTTCTCCGTGTCAAGTTCTTCGCTCACCGAATCAGATTGCCGCATAACAGACACCTCCTGAATAAAAAGCAGCATCCGGGCATTCTTCCGCTTAATACGGTGAATCCCGGATGCTGCTATGTAAAGCTATCTCTCCACCGCATAAGCTGAAGAATGCCCCATCATTTTGCTTTTAAATAACAAAAACCGCCTGTGAGTTGAAATCTTTACAGACGGTTCTAACATGGTAGAGGGATAAAATTATCCCATTCAAAAAGCAACCAGCTGCCATGACCTCGTATATGAGATTTTAGACTCATTTGGCTTTGTTGCCCTATCTTTCGGTAGGTTTACCAAGTATTAAGTTCTTTGATAATTTACTTTTTTACGATTGTTTTTATAAAAGCCGTAAGTGCATTGATCTGCTCGGCATCGAACTGTTTTAGCTGGTCAACAAGTGCATTCATTCCATTGGAGGTTTCCTCGCCGAAATTAAAAAATTCTTGTGGAGTAATGTTGAAATATTCGCAGATGTAAAAGAAATTTGCCATCGTCGGAAAGGCAGTACCACTTTCGATTGCACGAATATAGCCGGGATTCTGCCCGATTGAGAGGCTCATGTCTCTTGCAGACACACCCTTCTGTGTGCGCAGCTCAGTAAGCCTCTTAGAAAACTGTTCTTCGTACATGGCCACCACCATCCTTCTCAACTCTATTGTAGTCGAGAGCATAGCTGAAACCGAATGATTAAATCTATTATTTTTAATTGATATAATCAACTACCTGTGATAGACTAAAAGAAAATGGAAAAAATAAAAACCATGAATTTTTACATTCATGGTTTATGTTTCCTGTCGCAGAGTAGCCCACTCTGCGATAATGGCGAAAAAACAACGGTAATTCGTTTGGCAATTCGGATTGACGGCTTATTTGACGGAAATAAAATCTGCCAGCTGTTCCATCGTTTCCCGCTTCAGCTCCAACGAAGGATGAACATATCGATTCATTGTGATGGTAACAGATGAGTGTCCTAAAATCTCACTCAGAGTTTTGATGTCGATTTTTGCTTCCACACAGCGTGTGGCAAAAGTGTGCCTTAAAACATGAAAATTCCTTTTTTCCAATCCACAGGCATCCAAAATCTTGTGAAATCTTCGCTGAATGCACCGCGGTTCGATAAACTTCGAAGGAGAACCGCTCAAAAAGAATCCGGTGTGACTCAGGGAATAGCGCTCCAGAAAACCGAACAGCAAATTTGAGATTGGGATATTCCGATTAGCGGAGCTGCTTTTGGGAGACGCAATCTCGATATGTGTTTTTTTGCTCCCAGGTACCCGATTCTGGATACGTTGCATCGTCTGACAGATATAGATATTCCTTTCCGAAATCGAGATCTTTTCCCACGTCAACGCACACAGCTCCCCGATACGTATTCCTGTCAGTAGACAAAGAAGAATCCCCAGATTCAGAGCATCGGGATGTTCCTCTAGATATTGCTGCAAAATCATCTGCTCTGGGAGGCTTAAAATGGGCAACGACTTTTGCGTCTGCTTGACCCTGATATCAAGAACCTTCGAATCTACGAATATACCGAGTGTTCCTGCATAATTCAGAATGCGACGCAGAACAGAGAGCACATCCGAGATTGTCTTGGGAGAAAGACCGGTTTTATCCTTTTTTCCGTGCAGTTCAAGGTGTTTGCAAAGCTTCCTTACCATTTCTTTTGTGATCTTCTCGATTTTTACTGTCTGGAATGATGGCATGAGATAGCATTCGATTAGCGTCCGATAACGAATGTAGGTGGATTCCTTGAAGTTAATGGAAAAGGCGTCAAGCCACTCCATGGAAACAAGTTCAAATGTACTGTTTCTGGTTCTTTCCTCGCTTCCGGATGGTTTACCTTGGAGCTGGAGCGTGTGCTGTAGATCACATCGCACTTCGCGGTAGGAGGAAGCATACAGATAACCATATTTGGGCTTTCCCAGCGCATTTCGCGACTTTATGTAGCGTGCTTCCCAGCGGCCATCCTTCCTTTTATAAATGTTCAATCCTTTTCTTGACACAAAAACCTTCCTTTCGTTGACGGCTTATTTGACGGAGCATACAATCGGATTGTATCGAATTTGTTGAAATTGTCGAGTAAGTACGACATTATTTTCTTTTTTTCAGAATTTCAGATTGCTTTCTCTTGACCATCCGTGTAATCGGCGGTAAAATTCAATTGAATCATCCTGTCGCAGAGTGGGCTACTCTGCGACAGAAAATAATCCCAACAACTCACCTGTGCATTGTTGTACACCGTATAGATTCGGGTGTAAAGGGAACTTTTGATTCTACGGCAGAAATTCGTCTGCTGAGAATATAACAAACTTTTTACTTGAGGAGGACTTTATTATGAATTTGATGAAATGCCCCAACGGCCACCACTACGATGCTTCCCGGTTCAGCAGCTGCCCCTTCTGCGGCATGGAAGGTGTGAACGTTGGGCCGGATCAGACGACGGTTCCTTTGGACGTCCCGGTGTCTCAGCCGGGTCCCAGCGTAGCGACTGAACCTCTGAGCACTGCAATCCCCGATGACGATGACCGCACGCTCCCTGTAACTGCAGATATGTTGGACGGTGCTACAGAAAAGTCGGCACCAGTTGTTGGTTGGCTCGTCTGCACGGAAGGTGTGAATAAGGGAACCGACTATCGTCTGCATCAGGGCCGCAATTTTGTGGGTCGTTCTTCGGAGATGGATGTCTGCATCCTTGGCGACAACACGGTTTCCCGCAGCTCTCATGCGATTGTTGTGTATGATCCGCGTAGTAATGTGTATCTTGCGCAGCCGGGCAGCTCTAAAGAGCTGTTCTATGTGAACGATAAGCTTGTGCTCAACCCAATTGAGCTGAAGGCTATGGACCAGCTCAGCATCGGCGACACGAAACTGATGTTTGTTCCCTTGTGCAGCGAAAAATTCCACTGGTAAAACGAAATAAGGGGGAATCGTTGTGATAAATCGGGCTGGAAATAAAGAAAAGGCAAAACGTGTTCTGAATGAAAACGGAAATCTGTCCGGAATGGTCGGCATGGAGATTCTGTATCGGGTGATTGCGGCAATCACAAGTGTCCTGCTGGGTGCGATGATCGCAGGCGGCATTGGGGTCGTGTCGGCGGTTGTGTCGGCACCGTTCAAGCTGTTTGGTCTGGCGGGAATCATCATTGCCTATGTGCTGATTACTCCGATTGCAACGCTCGTCGGTGCTATCGCCGGTGGAGCAGTTGCCGGGCCGTTTGAAGTGGCACGATACCGGTACTATCTTTCTCTGCGGAAGAATGGAATCCGACCAAAAGTCACCTGCATCTTTGATGCATTTGATTTCTTTATGCAATTTGCCCTTGTTACAGGAGTGCGGATGCTGACGATCATGTGGATCCCGGTTCTGATCCAGTTTGCTACGCTGTTGCTGGCGGCTGTTGTTGCAGCGGCTTCTCGGAGTTATCTGGCGGCAATGCTGCTGGTGATGATCGGCATGATTGCAGCTCTCGTTGTTGCGGCCTACCGTTCATATCAGTTCTGGCCTATGGCTCTGGTGCAGGCAGATCATCCGCAGCTGAATGCAGAACAGGTTATGGAACGCTGCAAGGTAATGACGGAAGGTCATAAATTCGACCTGTTTGTCTTTGACCTCAGCTATCTCGGCTGGAATATTCTGAGTCTGCTTACCGGCGGTATTCTTTCTGTCCTGTATGTTGCACCGTACAAGATGATGGCAACTGCTTTTGTTTATGAAGAAATGAAGGGCCGCCCGGTCATGGTGGATGACATCAAACCGTCCACTGACGGCAACGGAATGACGATTGCTGTAGATCCGAAAAAATTGATGGGGATTGGCAGCACCGGTGGAAAGAAGCCGACTTCTCATATCCCGGCTGCTTCCAGAGCTGCGGGAGCAGCTCTGGAGGGGGTCGCCGGTATGTATGCGGGCTCGAGCTATCCGCTGGAGCCGAACCAGCCGGTCATTCTGGGCAGAGACCCTGCCTATGCGAAGATCGTTTTTTCTCAGGGTGCGCAGAAGATCAGCCGCCGCCACTGTGAGGTCATGTTCAACAGTCAGGTTCAGAAATATCGTGTTACCGATTTTTCCAGCAACGGCACCTACGTAAACGGAAGCCGCCTCCCTGCGAATTCTCCGGTGCTGCTGACCCGGGGAACGGAGCTTGCATTGGGCGATAACAACAATATCATCCGGCTGAGCTGAGTGATGCAGTATGCCTGAGAGACGCAGAAAAAGAACGAATCAGGATCGCGGAACAGATGAGGTGAAGCAGGATCGGAGCTTACTGTTGTATGTGCTGCTGTCTTTCGTGACGTTTTCGGTCTACCATTTTTATTTCATGGACTTGTGGGCGAAGGATGTCAACATTCTGTGCGAAAAGGATGGAAAACATACGGTGGGCGTCGAAAAAATGATGCTGTTCAGTGTCCTGACATTCGGCGTGTACAAATATGTGTGGCTTGCGGAGATCGTGGATCGCATTTGTGACAATGCGGCGGAATACGATGTGGAGGTCCGGCAGGACAGCGAAACCTTCTTTGTATGGATGATCCTGGTTCCGGTTCTTGGATATCTCGTCGCAATGTATCGAGCAATTCAGGATACGAACCGACTGGCTGAGGCATATGAGCGGAGCAGGCAAAAGCGCACGGAAGTGCACGACAACCCCAACACGAAACCTCCCCCGCCCTGTATGCGGGGGAGACTGTCTGGGTTGACCGGAAGTTTGGCGGGCAGAAGCTTTGAGCTGATACCCGGACGATCGGTGGAACTGGGTCGGAACCCAGCGGAGGTGTCGCTTATCGTAAGAGGCGAAAAAATCAGCCGGATTCACTGTACGGTTCAATATAATGGAAAGGATCTTGGGTTTAATGTTACCGACCATTCCCGGAACGGGGTATTCGTCAATGGGGTGCGTATTCCTTATAATGTGCCGACTTATGTGTCCGGGAAAAGTATTGTCGCACTGGCAGATGGTGCAAATAAGTTTCAGCTGATAGAAGCGGCGGACGAAGATGATAGGAGTCCGGCTTTAGGAGCAGACAATGAAGAGTAAAAAAATCATCGTTGCAGCACTGGTGGCAGTGGCTGCAATAGTACTGGCAGGATGCAGTCCGAGAAGCTCGATGGCAACATTATCCACCGATTCAGATTCGGAGACGGCAGAGGTCTTTTCGCTAGCCAAGGTCTTGAATCTTGGAACGAACTACTTGACCTCGCTGGATTATGATAACGCAATCTTGCAGTATATCGATATCATCCAGCACGACCCGACGAACAAGGAAGCCTATGCGGGCCTGTATGCCGCTTATGCAGCACAGGGAAAAGCCGATGAGGCAAACAAGGTCTTTGAACAGGCGCAGGAAGTGTTTGATGACGAGGCGGACTTTCTTCCAGGATTTCTGGATGATGCAAAGCTGGTCTTTGAAAGCGGTGGTGGAAACGTTCCCTTCCAGATGCTTTCGGAACACTTTTGGAATGACTTGAATTCGGTCTTTGCAAAAGACGTGGGCGAGGCGTGGATTGCGGCAGACCCGCAGAATGCCGACCCATATGCCCTGCTGGGAGCACACTATGCGGCACTAGACGATGAAATCGGCATTGAGAAACTGCTCCAGAATGCGGAAACAAATGGCGTCGATTTCAACACCATCGATACCAAGATCAAAACGAACTCGGATGGAACCTGCACGCTGACGGTACAGATTAATGATTTCCTGAAGGATGAATCGGGGCAATCGGCATCTGTAAGTGTCAAGGTTGATGCGAAAGACAACGCTAAGACGGTCACCCAAAAGGTGGCCGAGAAAGCAGCGGACAGCGCAGCAAGCAAGGTCGTGGAAAAAAGCGGACTCACCGGCGAAGCGGCCGGCATCGCAAATTCGATGGCTCAGGAGGCTCTCCGAAAGGGCCTCGGCAGCGCGGGAAGCGGACAGGGAACCGAATCGTCCGGGACAGTGACGGCGCCTACCTATGACCCGTCGCAGGACAGCGGCGAAAGCGATGATTTTGACTGGTCGCAGATTCAATCGGAGTTTGATAGTCTGAAAGACGAATTTCCGTCTTAAAAGTCGTGTGGAGGAATGTGCATGAATTATAACGAAACCAGTCAATGGGCGGCGGATCTTGGAAGCGGCTACAGTTCGATCCGACCTCTTGGCGAGGGCGGGATGGGCACACTGTACCGCGCGCACAAAGACAGTCTGGATGTTGATGTCGTCATCAAGCGTGTAAAACAGAAGTTCAAGGGACGGATGGACGAGCGCGCGGAGGCCAATATCCTCAAAACGTTGAAGCACAAGTATCTTCCGAGAATCTATGACGTGATTGAAAGCCCGAGCGGCTATGTCTATACTATCATGGACATGATACCGGGCGAGAACATGCAAAACTACGTCAAAACGCACGGCCCGGTCAGTCAGAAGCTTGCATACCGGTGGGCCTGCCAGCTCTGTGAGGTAATCGCCTATCTGCACTCGCAGGTACCTCCGATTCTGCATTGTGATATCAAGCCCAGCAATATTATGATAACGCCCAACGAAGATATCTGCGTCATCGATTTCAACACATCACTTGTTTTTTCAAAAGGCGTACTGGCAATTGGCGCAACGCCGGGCTATGCGGCACCGGAACAGTATACCCGTCCGGGAGCATCGCCCGATACGATCGAGACGGTTCCGCTTGAAGAAACCATGCCGCTGCGAGGATACAAAGATGCGTTCGCCTATCAGAATGTCAGATCCAACAAGGGCCCGTCCGGCAGAGGTGTGAGCAATTCTGTCACAGCGGCGCAAGCAACCAATGCGGGTGGTTATGGCACTATCAGCAAGAGGACGGACGTTTATGGCATCGGTGCGACTCTATACTATGCAATCACCGGGCAGCAGCCCGGCCATTCGCTGAAGGATGTTCGGCCCATCACGAGCTATAAACTCAAATTCAGCCGTAGCTTTTTGCTCATCATCGCCAGAGCGATGAAGAAAAGGCAGGAAGAACGCTTCTGCGACGCACAGGAAATGCTCCGGGCGCTGCAGGATATCCATGCAATTGACGGACGCTATAAAAAGGTGGTTCATTCTCAACGAGTTGTGGCGGCGGTCTCTCTTGTCCTTGCGGTATCAGGAACTTTGGCTATCCTGTTTGGCGTACAGCGAATCGGCGTGGAACGGTACGCCGCTTATGACGCCCTCGTGCGGAAAGGCCGGACGGCCGCCGATGAAATGCGCTTTGATGAGGCGGAGCAGGACCTGCAGCAGGCTATCGCGATTTACGATGACCAGTTGGAAGCATATGTGGAACAGGCAGTCCTTCTCTATCGGCAGGGAAAGTATCAGGAGTGCATCGATGCAGTGGAAACGACGCAGTCGCGTGAGCTGAAATATTACAGCAGACAGAGCGTGGCAAACCTGTACAACGTGGCAGCGGAGGCCTACTACGAGCTGGAAAGCTATGAATCGGCTGCGACGATGTACCAGAAAGCGATAGGATACTCTCCTGATATCCTGAGCTATTATCAGGGTGAGGCGACCGCCCTGATTCAGCTGGGCGATTATTCTGGCGCGGATGAGGTCCTTGCAGAGATGGCGAAAGCTGTCCCTGACGCCGAACAAAGCGGTGCCTATCAGGTCGTTCAAAGCGAGCTTCTGAGAAAACAGGGAGACCTGCCGGATGCGCTGGATGCCGCCCGTAAGGCAATCGGCTCGGCGGACGGCAACGACCAGCTTGCACGCGCGTACCGTCTGGCAGCATCGATCTGTGAGGATATCGGAGACTCCATGCTTTCGGAGGAAATCAATCTCCTAAATCAGGGCATTGAACAGCTCCCCGATGGATATTACAACGCGCTGGCCGGACAGCTGGCGTCCGCATATATTCGTCAGGCGGAAGCGACCGGGAATCCCGGCTATCAAAAAGATGCCTTGCGAACCTATCAGCAGCTGGAGAAAAACGGAAACACCACGCTGGAAGTCCGGCTGAATATCGCAATGTTGCAATATCAGCTACATGATTTCTCCAAAGCGATGGAGATGCTTCAGGCACTGAAAAACGATTACCCCAAGGACTACCGGGTGTATAAATGGCTCGCCTTTGTTCAGGGCGAACTTGATTTGCAGAACGGAGCATCCTACACGAAAACGCTGGGATATTACGAAACGGCTGCTGAACTCTATCGTGCAGAGCAGGCATCCGGCGTGTATGACCCGCAGATGGATGAGCTGGACCGCATGGCACGGAACAACTGGCAGTAAAAGAGGTGGAGAAAATGACGGTTGGACAAATCATGGTGGTGTGTGGTATCTGTCTGGTGCTGGTTGCTGTTTTATTGGCCGTGGTCGGGAGCGTTCTGCTGCACAAAAAGAAGAAAATGGTTCTTCTTGAAATCGAACACGAATACCGCTGAGAAAGCAGGAAAAGGAACATGAAATATTGTGCCGCATATTATTCCGATATCGGAATACAGAAGGAAACGAATCAGGATTCTCTCCTTCTGGTGCAACGAGGTCAGACTCAGGACGATGAAGCTGTCCTCGCAGTGATCTGCGACGGCGTAGGTGGACTGAAAATGGGCGAGCGGAGCAGCGCAGCGGTCGTGACAGCCTTCCGGGACTGGTTCGATGAGCGTGTCGAGGAACTATATGAACAGGAAGAACCGGAGACGGAGCTGTTCGATGACTGGGACAATCTTATCCAATCGCTTCATATCCGGTTGAAAGACTACTCCGAAAAGGCCGGATTCCGCAGCGGAACGACAGTGGAAGCTGTTCTTTTTATGAAAGGTCGGTATTACATCTGCCATGTCGGAGATTGCCGGACATATATCATTTCGGATACCCTCACGCAACTTACGACAGATCATACCATCGTCCAGCGTGAACTTACCGAAGGAAAACTGACACCGGAACAGGCCCGGAAAGATTCGAGACAAAGCCTCCTGCTTCAGTGCGTGGGAGCGGGCAAAGACGTGAAACCGGATTATCTTTCCGGTGAGGTTCTGCCGCACCGGACGTTTCTGATCTGCTGCGACGGGTTTCGCCGCAAGGTGACAGAGGCTGAAATAAAAAAGAGCTGCAGGTATTCTTCCAAGGAGAAAAAGTTACATGAGGCTCTGGAAGAAACAGCACAGCTCTGCATGAAACGAAAAGAGACGGACAATATCACAGGCATCCTTATCAGCGCGGTCAGAGAGAAAAAAGGTCTTTTCCCATTATGGAAAAAGGCTACGCAGACTGCGGGGAAAAAGGTAATAAAGGATATCTTGCTGGAACACTCTACTCCGGCGGATAAAATATTGTAAAACAAAGGAGACATTATTATGGAGGACAACAGAAAATTTGCAACATTCTTTGCGGATGCCCCCAAGGGCAAAAAAATTGGAGCGGTTCTTTCGTGGATTGCAACGGTGATTTTGCTTGTGGCACTTTTTGTGCCGGGATATCAGCTGAGATACCAGATGAAAACGGAAAAGGGGACCTTTAAGGATATCCCTGCAACCATGACTTCTGAGCTTAAACAGATGAAAGAAGAAGCAAAGCTGAATTTTCAGTTCGGTGCGGGCACTACCTCCGATAAGATCGATGAATTCGTTGAAAAAGGCAGTACGAGTGTATTTTCCTATCTTGTCAGTCCCGATTTGCAGAAGGCAAGGCTGGTAAATCTTGAAACCATGAGTGATGCCCCGGATGATATCTCTAAAATTTGCGTGGCACTGTTGGTACTGTTCTTCGTGCTGGTCGTCGTAGCGGCTATTGCCAGTGTGTTCACGATAAGCTGGTGCGCACTGGCGGCGAACCTGATTGGCATCATCGAGTTGCTGGCAGTGTACTTCTTTGTGTTTGCGGGTAAATTTTCCATCGATCCGACGGACACTTCGATAACCAGCCGTGTTGCCCCTGCACTGACTATGATTCTGATTGTGCTCCTCGTACTGACCGCAATCATGTCCGTGGCTTCCGTGATCGTTAGCTATGCGGTGCATGAAGACGAGGAAGCGTTCGTGGACGACTGGAACAGCAACGATCCGAGTCGGGATGCCGAGACGAATCTGGTCGATGACGGCAATGCCACAACCGTGCCGGCAACGGACAACTCGATGACAGTCGTGGCCTCTTTGATCCAGATGAACACGAACCGGAGTTTTGCAATCTACAATAACACAGAGGTTGTGATCGGCAAGGGTTCTCAGGCAAACATCATCGTCTCCAACCCGATCATCAGCCGTGCCCATGCGAAGATTAGCTGCCGTAATGGTGTCTGCACCATTCAGGACCTTGGCTCCAAAAATGGCACGTTCGTGGGCGACGAGAAAATTCTGGGCAGCAATACAGTGACGCTGGCGAATGGTATGTATATCACGCTCGGAAACGAAATCTTCCAGTTCAAAATCTGAGCCGGGAAAGTATTAGGACGGGGTGAGATAAAAGATGGCGGGTCTGGAAGAAAAACTTTGTCCCGTTTGCTTTCAGGAAGCGATGGAGCATGGGGAGTGTCGGAACTGCGGGTATCATGCAGAAGAATCTTCTGCAGTGAAAGACTATCTGGCACCGTTCACCATTCTGAAAGAAAAATACCTGTTGGGCAAGAGCTTGGGACAGGGCGGTTTCGGAATTACGTATCTTGCTGAGAATATGCAGAGCGGCCTACGCTGCTGCATCAAAGAGTACTTCCCGTCCGGTCTGCTTCAGGGGAGGACACCAGATGGTGCCCTCATCCTGGCAGATGAAGAAAACCGGCCTGAGTATGAAGAGGGAAAGCAGCAGTTCATTGAAGAAGCATGCGCCCTTCAGGAGCTTCGAGAAAATATCTCTGTCGTTGACATTCGGGATTTTTTTGAAGAAAACGGGACGGCATATTTTGCAATGGAGCTGATTGAGGGTTGCAATCTGCGGGTGTTCCGAAAAAATCATAATCCGAAGCAGACGCTCAAGATGGCACTCCAGATGCTGTTCCTGCTCGGAAGTTCACTGGCAGAAGTCCATCGTTTCGGCATGATCCACGGGGATATCAGCCCGGAAAATATCCTTATCACACAGGACGGTGAAATAAAGCTCATCGATTTCGGCGCGGCACGCTCGTTCCGTCAGGGGAGCGATAGTAAAGAAAGAAAAATTTACCTGAAGCCGAACTACGCCCCTTACGAGCAGTATACGCAGAAACCGTGTCAGGGACCGTGGACGGACATTTACGCACTGGCCGCAACTTTCTACTTTATCGTGTCAGGGCGCAAGATGCTGGACGCACTGAGCCGTGCGAAAGGAGCCTCCTATCCCCCGTTGCACGAGCTGTGTCCCGCTGTCTCCCGGCAGCTGTCGGACGTGATTGACAAGGCGTTGGCGTTCGACTACCACGACCGTTATCGCAGGATGCTTGATTTTCTGGATGCACTGGAACAGGTCGTCCGGCCGGAGGACTACGACATCGATCTGGGGGCACTGATGCCGAAATCAAAGGCATCGAAGCAGGCTGAAATTCATGTCGAGACTTCCGACGACTCGGAGAAGATGTGTCAGGTTGAGGAGCAGAATATGCCAGAGCCGAAGGGCCTGGCCGCATTCTTCCATCCGAAAAAACGCAGGCTGGCATATCTGGAGCTGACGATGCGGAAATCGGGTGGTCACATTTCCAGACGGCGGTGGATAATCGAGCCGAATCGCACGGTGAAGGTCGGGCGTCTGGCGACGAGCGACGTGATGATGCCAGCGGATAACCAGATCAGCCGGAATCACTGCGAGGTGTTTTACAACGAGCCCAAGCGGGAATTTATCGTCAGGGACCTGTCCAAATATGGCACCTATCTGGCGGACGGAAAGCCAATGGAAAAAGAAAAATCGTATACACTGAAAGATGGCGATATTTTTTGTGTCGTGTCGCCCGAGTACACATTCAAGGTGGTGATTGAAACGTGATGTCCCTGTTCAAGCGAAAAAAGGCAGGCGAGGAAGCCAATACCATTCCCGAAGCGATGGATGATATCACACAGACTCTTCTGATACCCGTAAAAGACGAAGGAGAAAAAACGATGTGTGCCGACGCCTATGAGACGAGTCAGGCGGAGATCGCCAGCTATACGTCGATTGGAACCCGGAAAAGCCAGCAGGATTCGATATGCTTTGATTTTGGGGATTTCTGCACAGTCTGCGCTGTGTGTGACGGTATGGGCGGGCTTACCGGGGGCGAACGTGCCAGTGCTTTGGCGGCGCATGGGGTAACGAGATACCTGCTGGAACACGCTCAGGCGGAAGATATTCCTACGGAGATGGGACGCGCAGCACTACGACTGAACGAGGAAGTCAAGAATCTCCGGGACCCGGCCAACCAGAAAATCGAAGCGGGGACGACTCTGACGACAGTGTTTCTCCGTAACGGGAAGCTGTTCTGGTGCAGTATAGGAGACAGCCATATTTACCTGTATAGAGATGGTACGCTAGAGCAGTTGAACATCGATCACAATTTTGGTGCCCAGCTTGACCAAATGGCACTGGAGGGCAGCATAACACAGGATGAGGCACTGCATCATCCGCAGCGTGCTGCTCTGACAAGCTATCTTGGGATTTCGGAGCTGACATTGATCAGCGGAAACCGGATGCCGTTCCAGCTTCGGAAGGGAGATGTGCTCATTCAATGCACGGACGGGCTGTACCGCTATCTGCCGGACAGCACTATGTGCAGAATTTTGGCCGTGACGGGAAATCTGAAACAGGCGGCGGAACAGATGGTCAAAACGGCACTTGCTGTTCCCGGAGGGCACGATAATACGTCGGTTCTATTGGCAAGATATAAAGGCTGAGATCGGAAAATTATAGAAAGAAAGGGGTGCAATAAAAAAACTGGAAGAAGGCACAAAATAAAAGGAGTGTTGCTTTATGGCAAACAGCAAACTTCAGATGCCCGCTAATTATATGGCACTGAACGAAAGTGAAATGTCTTGTGTTGAGGGCGGCGGTATCATTTCTCAGGTCTGCTATGCTTTCGGACGTATGTTCCGTGGCACCTACTACGATAAATGGGAAAGCGAATCCAAAACGCTTGAGCAGTCCCATGGTGCTGTCGTTTCCAAGAAAAACGGTGTATATACTTACTCCGATGGTTATACCCACACAATGTCTGGTGGCAGCAACTGGGGCTTTACCAGTCTCGGTGACTTCTTCTATGGAATCGGCGATCTGTTCGCTGCATTCTATCTGTAAATTCTAGGCTTCTGCGAAGTATCGCAGAGCTTTAACTTATGGCATTCTTCCAGTTTTTTTATTGCATCGCAAATTTCGGTAACTCAAGCAAAGGAATATCATTATGAAAAAATCTACTGCGGACCATATGCACAGAAAACGCCGTAAGAACAACTTGGTATGGCTCTTTGCCCTGCTTGGCATTCTTGTACTGTTTCTGGGAACGATTTTGGCTTTTTTGATTTTCAGCAATTTGTCGTCTAAGCCTACTGAAACTGTTCAAGAAGTCTCTGCGGTGAATGGAACAGGAATTGTTCTGCCGTCCCATTTTACGGAGCGAAAGATCACAGATCCTTCCACTGCAAGAGACGCAATCAATGATGTGGCGGATACTCTTGGAATTGTTTCAGTAGAGGATGAGCTTGGGACTGCGGATTGCAGCACAGTATTGGGAGATACATATTACAGCTTTCCGCAGGTGTACCGGGGAATACCGGTGTATGGCAGAAAAGTTACCGTATCGGCTGACGCAGACAGTGAAGCTGCACTTTTGACTTCCGGATTTTATCCGATTGAAAATCTTTCCGTTGAAGCTAAAATTACCCAAAATGACGCTGAAAAAATAGTTGCAGGGTTATATCCGGGAGAAGCGGATATCTATGTAAACAATTTGGTGATATTTTCACTGGACAAAACAAATCCTGAATTGGCATGGAAAATATCGGTTCATCAAAACAATTCGTGGGAGTCAGTGTTTTTATCAGCTGTAGATGGAAGGGCTCTAAAGACCTTTTCGAATGAATTGACAGATAATGAATCCAGCAGCAATCGCTTTACAAATGTGTACTTGTATAATGCTGAGAATCGGGATATTGAGGTGGATTTTAGAATAATTTTTGATGATGGAACGACAGCAATATATGATGGGGATGATGATGACGAATGGGTTTCACTGAATAATCAAAAATATACAACGAGCGGAAGCTGGAGGCAAGTCGTATTGACTGCCCAGAACGGTGAGCGTTATAAAAAAATCGGGAAAGGCGGAATTTCAATCTCTACAGAGGCATTGGGTGGTATGCCTGCAACGGAACTTTTGCCGATTGATATTGCCTCTTTGACGGATGGCATGGGAACACCCATCGTAGCACTTGCAAAATTGCTGGCCGTCAGCAATTTTTATCGTGACGTGCTTGGATATGATGCCTTTGGCGATGACAATAAGGCAGTGGCAATCGTTGCAAATGATCATAGAGGAGGTAAGGATTCGAATAATGCCTCAGCAGGTTATGGGAGAAGCAAGATTTTCACGCGAATTTCTGTTGGAGCAACCTGCTCGCCGACAATAGATACTTTAGGACACGAAGTCACACATGCAGTTGAGCAATCCATCAGCCGGATGACATATGAAGGAGAATCTGGTGCCTTGATGGAGGCGATTTCGGATATTATGGGAGAAATAATTGAAGATTGGTATAATGACTCTCCTAAAAGATTATATCCGGATATTCTCAGGCATTGGGATATCCCACTTGAAACCAGTTTGAAGTGGCTTGACGGAGATATTTCATGGATTTTTGGGACTGTGGGTGAGCTTGAGCGGAATCTGGCTGACCCATCCAGCGTACTTCAGGGGGATGGACTACCTTATCCGACGAAATACAAGGATGAAAACTGGCGCAAGTCACAAAATTATGATCCCGAAGCACAGTTTTCTGATCATGGGGGAGTGCATTCTAATTGCACAGTAATTTCTCACGCAGCGTACCTTATGACGCAGCCGTCTGTGGACGAAACAAAGTATGAACCTCTTTCTACCTATGATTTGGCACAGCTTTTTTACAAATCACTATATGGGATTTCAAAGTCTGATATCAGCTTCAGTGAATTCCGTAATGTGCTTGTCTATACTGCTTACTCTATGTGCCAGACAGGAATGCTGACAGCAAGGCAGGTTGCAACGGTGGATTGGGCTATGGGCATCAAAGCAGGTATTCCAAATTCTTTATTTCTTGACGAAAACGAGAATAGTGTGGTATCGATTGATGGTCAGGCTAAACTTTATGTCTATGCATGGGATGGAACATTATGTGATAATTATGATTTGCATATTGCTCAGTTGGATACGGATATATTACCACGGGAGTACGATGAAAATGTGCAGAAAATTGTAGCGTATGATTACACTATTCGAGAAGCAGAGGCATTTCAAATCGATCTAACACCGGGAATTTACGAATTTAGATTAACCGACCCAAATGGAAGAAATCAGGAAGAAGTAGAGTACCTGAGAGTTGTAGAAAACAATGGGTTAAAGGGGTATCCTTTTTATCCGGGATTCGAAAATGCCAATGTGTTAGAGGTCGATATTTCACAGGAGCCGAAGCAACACTCTTATGGTATTTTTTATGATACCCTCACGTGGGAACAGGCAAAAGCTGCCTGCGAAGCAAAAGGCGGCCATCTTGTGACCATTACCTCGCCAGAGGAACAGAAACTGATTGAAAGTCTGAATACTCAGAACAGTAAGCTTTGGATCGGCGGCTATAAAAATTCTGCCGGTCAGTGGTGCTGGGTGACAGGTGAACCATGGGAATATCAGAACTGGGGCGATGGAGAGCCGAACAACTCCAGCAATGTTGTGGCAGACGAGAGTTGTGTGGCTGTGTGGCCGGTAAAGTGGAACGACTTGGCAAACAGCAATACATATGAACAGAGCGGCTACATTTGTGAATGGGAAGCATCCGATGCAGCCGAGGAAACACAGGTCGAAGGTTACACAGGACACCTTTATGAGTTCTATACATTGCCCGAATCGGAATGGGAGTCTGGCCCAATCACATGGCAGCAGGCAGAGAAACGCTGCGAGTGGAAAGGAGGTCATCTAGCGGTCATTGAATCGTCAACGGAAAATTTCCTTCTCTACAGCGCAATGAAAGCGAAAGGGTATGAGAATGCCTACTTTGGATTCAGCGATGAAAGCTCTGAAGGAAACTGGAAATGGGTCAATGGAACCAGCACATCTTATACAAACTGGCATTCTGGTGAGCCGAGCAATCAGGATGGTATTGAGCACTATGCAATGTTCTATGAAAAGTTTCAAGATGGAACATGGAACGATGCAGATGGAATAATTGATGCCGGATGTGCCTACATCTGCGAATGGGACGACCCCACAGATAAAATATCTCAGGGAGATAGCTTTACAGATCAGCAACTGCGAATCATTGCAAAAGATTTGGGAGTTCCGGATGACCTTAATGTAGAGATTCGTCAATCGCCGAAAGCATATTGGGAGGCTGCTGGCCTTTGGGATATTTATGTTGAGATAACTCATAACGGAAAACTAGTGGCATCGGGAAGCTTCGATGTTGAAACGGGAGAGATGGGACGCAACATTTATATCTATACTCCCGTCTGATACTCTTTTTCTTCAAAGCTTCTGCAAGCAGTGCGCCGTGGTACCACGGCACGATTTTTGAATCCGATTTCTAAAAATCAAATTCAAAATGCTTGTTGGGCTGTGCCCAAACCCCTTGTGTTCTGCATCCAGTGGATGCAGGCTGCACATTTTTGAAAAATGCTTTTTAATCTGAGTGCCGATGCCTGTGGTATCGGCACTTTTTGCACAGATGGATTCCCGGAAGCAGAAAATAGTGCTATGCAGCACATCCGGGATTGTGCTATACTTGATTTACATAAACTTGTTTGTCCTAAAAAGTTGGAGGTGTTCATGGCAACACGAACCATTTGTTTTCCCATATCCGGCTATCCCTATTGCAGAGAACAGCCGGTGACATTCACATGGATAAAAGGCAGCAAGCGGCAGAATATCCGTGCCGTCCATGATGCCGTCCATACAACAGACCCTGATGTTTCGATTCTGGAAGTCAGCTCTGCATCCGTTCAGCCGGAGGGTGAAGCTGTTTCTTCTCTGCGGCTTTTGCTGCATCTGGATTCTGTTGCGCAGGATGTACCCATCAGCACGGTTTTTGAAGCCACCAAAGTGTTTGAACATGGTGGGCCATTCGCTGACCTTCTGACCTGTGAGCCACCCAAAGTCCATAAGGACACTCGGCTGCGAACCAGTGGAGAGCTGCTACGTTACTCTCTGGAAGGAAACGAGTATCCGACAGAGCCGTACATGGATTCGTTCTTTGAGTGGCTCTACTGCCGTGCGTTGAAGCAGTTCCCGGAAAAGGCGGAGCCGCTGAGCAGATATAATGCTTTTTCTGATATTGCTGCCGCAGCGGATTCTAAAAAGTATTATGGCGATTCCTCACGGGCGGCTGCGATTTATGTGGGACTTGCAGCGGCAGGAAAACTTTCGTGCATCGATTCCTATGAATTATTTATTGCTGAGGTCTATACGGAGCCGAAACCTTTGCCCAAGTCTGGAAAATCTGAGGCTGCTTCAAAAATGACACCCGAAGTTTCTGCACCAGCAAAGGAGACTCCGGCAGACGAATTGCCGCAGCCCGATAACGCAAATGCGGAAGTGATTCCGGACGCTGCGCAGATGGAGCATATCCTTGAGCTGCCCAAAGCGACCTGTCTGCTTCTCTCTTTGGCAAAAAATGCTGGCCTTTCTGCAAATAGTTCCAGTGAGCTGACATATAAGGGAAAGGAATTCCTTCTTGACGCTTATCAGATAGCGCTGAAAAATAAAACGCTCCAAATCAATATCCAAAAGAACAAAATCACATTTCCGATGGAGGAACCGGACAGCGGATTTCATGCAGTTGGTGTGTTGACCCGTTCGCCTGCTTGGGAATACGGATGGAAGTTTAACTATCTGACTGAGAATACATCCGGTGCAGAAAAGTCCGAAGTTAAAGAAAAAATCCCTCCGAAGCCTTTGACCGCATTGGAGCATCTGGAACGCTGTGGGTATAGAATCGTTCAGCAGGTCGTACCGAAAAAACTTCCGCCGATTGCCGTTCAGCGGATGGCATGGAAAACAGGCGAAGCTCTTTGCGACCCGGTAGTGGTGGATTTCTTGCAGTTTATTCGGACACATATGCAGAGTGACGGCTCTTTTTCGTTTCGTATCCCAAAGGGTACTTCCAAGAATTCGTTTGCCACACTTTCGGAAATCGCTCAGACGTGGGATAAAATGGGACTTTTTGCATCCATTGTGATCTATCCGCAGAATATCGTCTATGAGCTTGCGCAAAATGAGACTGTCCGGCATTTCCTGAGCGGGAAGTGGCTGGAACTTTTTGTGGAGCATCAGGTTCAGCAGATTTTGAATCGCTATCAGGAGGAGCAGGGCGCAGAAGTTTCGCTTTGCTCCAATGTGATTCTTTCAGAAGCGGCATCCGCAGGGAGCACGCATGAACTGGATGTCGTATTCTCCATCAACGGAAAATTCTTCTGGGTGGAAGCCAAATCGTCCAGCCGAAGCATTGATTATGGAAAATATGCTGCTCTGTGCGAAAAGCTGAAAGTAACCTCCGACCGACTGCTTTTGGTCAACAGTGATTTGTCCGTTGAGGAGTGTGAAGGCGTTTCTTACTTCTGGAATTATCGTGTTGCAAATTGTGCAACGATCACGCAGGAACTGGAAAGCATGATTTCTAAACAAATTGAAAGCACCGGAAATGCTGTTCTGAGTACAGACTGAGCAATAAAAGCAAAAAAGGCCCTGAGAACCCTGCCGCATAAGCGGCAAAGTTCTCAGAGTCGTATTGTTTATCTGGAATGTTCGGTTTGCTCTGGATTCTTTTCCTCATCGAAGAAAAGCTCAATATTTTTCTGTGCTCGAAGAAGCTCCTGCATTTCTTCTTTCGCTTTGCAATAGTCCGGGTAGCGCGCTTTCAGCACCGCGATTTCTGCCAGCCGTTTCTCTGACGCTTTAATGGAATCGCCCAGTTCATGATAGCGGGCAGTGGCAGCGTCCACACGCTCCTGCATTTCCTCAATAGTCCTCCGTGACTTCTGCGAAACTCGCATAGCAGGTCATTTCAGTATCCATACTGCACCTCTCAGTCAATGCAGATGCAGACCATGCTTTGCACCTTCCAGCCCTGCCAGTTCAATGTTAGCAGGAATCAGGTCAACGCCCTCTGCGTGGTGCAGAATGCCCTCACCGGGCTGGATGGGCTGGTCGTTCATGGCTTTCTGCATCAGGGTGGAAAGGGTGGTAGGCAGTTCATCGGGCTGCTGCCAGCCCATGCTGATGGTCAAGCTGCCCTGTGGGTCGGTGTCCACCAGCAGGATTTTTTTGCCCTCCATTGCCAGCCCGATGCCTAGATTTTCACAGGTGGTGCTTTTCCCTACACCGCCTTTTTGATTGGTGACTGCGATAATCGTAGCTTTCTTTGCGATAACATCACCCCGCTTTCGGTGAACCACGCGCAAAGTCGTGGTTCGTCTTGTTCTGATAGTAGAGGTTCATGGTGGTGGGCGCATTGTAGAGCATCGCCAGCAGATACTGCTTCATGTTCCGCACCGGGGCGGTGTTTTCTGCCAGCGAATCCAGCACGAAACGGATGTGGTCGGCATTCAGCTTTTTCAGCCGACTGCGTACCACCTCTGTGGGCTTGTCATCTCCGGCGATCCGCAACATCTTGCGTTTGGTGGAACAGGTATCCACAAGCAGGTCTACGATCTGGTAGATGGTGTCCTCATCGTCCGGGCAGAGCCGGAGCAGAAGGTCTACCTCCAATGCCTGATAAAAATAATCCTCAAGCTGCTCCCGGATTCCCACGGAATAGATAGGGTCAGGATCGTTCCACTCTGTCTTATTCTTATCAGTCTTATTTGCTTGCGGTTTTGACTGCTCCAGAATTGCGCTTTCGACAGCACCAGAATTGCTGTTTGGGCAATTCTGTACTTGCGCTTTTGGCAGTCCAGACGAAAAGTCCTTGACGTAGATCAGGCTGGGTCTGCCCAGACCACGGCGTTTGCGCTCGATGAGGTCGATGTCCTCCAGTTCCCGGAATAGTTTGACCGCCTTGTGTTCGGCGCAACAGAGAGATTCCTGCACTTCCCGGACGGTATAAATGATATACACTCGCCCTTGCTCGTCCAGCCAGCCGTTCTTTGCGGACAGGCTCATGCGGTCCAGCAGAATGCCGTACAGTGTCCGGGCATCCGTGGAGAGCTGCCGGAAACGGCAGTCTTGGAACAGTGCTTTCGGGATGCGGAAGTAGGAGAACAACTCGCCCGACTGACCATAGAAGTAGTCGTAGCTCATGGTATTAACGAATCATCATCTCACGGTCTGCGGCACCTTTCATATACATGGCTTCCGCGATGTCATCCATCACCCGGAACAGTGCATCATCCAGTTCAAGATACTTCCGCCCCAGCTTTTCATCCAGCAGCCTTCGGAACTCACGTTCAATTTTGTCGCGCTCACAGGCAGCCCGCTGGTAGCGAGGTGTTTTCATCAGCTCCGTCCATATTGGACGTACCATTTTGTCGTAGTAGTTCAGCATAAAGTCTTTATCCATGGGCATTCTCCTTTTGAAATGTTTTGTGGGTAAAAATAAAAGCGCAGCTTCTATTCATTCAGAGTAGAAGTCGCGCTTTTACGGTACATCGTATTTTATTGTGGATTGAGATGTGATACATCTAAATCCACAATGAGCTATATCTCAGGGGTCTGTAACTCACTTGTCCGCCAATCGTGTTACATCTCGAATCGCTTCATCTTGAAAATCAGCGACTTGAATGCTATACTTATTCCAACAAAAGGCCATAGGCATGGCCATGTTTTTTATATGAACGAATATATGTTGATTTCTCCTTTCTCGCAGTACAAAGGGTGTACACAAAAGTGAGACTGTTGTGGAAGACCGTGCCGGGGCCCGAACCTTGAAGTCGGATGCGAATCTCCTTGCTGAACTGCTGCAAGATTGCGCGGTGTTCATCGTGATTGGCGGTGTCATAAGCATCCGCCCATCAGAATAATGTATAATTGACGATTCTCGAAATGTGAAATAGAATTGAATTATAATCGACTGGCAAAAAACGGGGAGGATTTAAGGTGGACAAGAATTACATTTATCAAGTTCCTATCAGAGAATGGATTGAAAATGATTGGGGTAAAGGAGTATTCGTACCTGTATATGGTGGAAAAAAAGATGATAAGTGGGATGTGTTTTTTCAAAATTATCTCGTTTCGGCGTCTGAAACAGAGCAACAGTTGAAGACAGATTCCTATGATATTCATAGTTCGCTATTCCCCGGAATTACAGTTTATGGAGCATGGGATTCTGGAGAAGCAGTATATCATAAATGGAATAATGATTCCAATATCGAGCCATTGGTTATAAAAAGAGATTACAATGGCTTGGAGAGCGATAATATTGAAATTGTAGAAGAGTTTAGATTTCTCTTCAATCTTTACTATAATTCACAATCTAAAACATACATTGACTTGGAGAAGAATGTTCCAGTTATAAAAATATCTGACAACGATTTGGTTAGTGTACATAAGCAGTATCTCAAAAGTTATCTTGCTGTGAAGAACATGGCACTCATCATGCACATTGACAGCCGTTGTGTTGATATTACGAAAGAGAGTTTTTCAGCAGATGGACTCGCTTATCGAAATGAAGATAATACTATTTTTTATACGGTAAATATAGGCACATCAAATATTGGAATGCGGCGAGAGAACTTTTCCATTTTATATGGCAAAAAAGTGTTATTTGGATGTGAACTCAAAGACTGCAATATTTGGCCCTACAATGAAGAAAAGCATTATATTGATTTTATTATTGGCATTGATGATGATGGCAAAGAGATACATCATACTTGTGATCCAAGTAAATTGGGTAATTGCTTTGAAGCTAATCCTACTGCCCCACATTATTTAACACCAGTATTCTTTGATTCGGCTGTTCTAAATAAATATTATTCCAAGCCCGAAATGTATAAGGTTGAAGATTGCGTTATACAATGTGGCACATTATGGTCACTTTATATAGACAATCAAAATACGGGTTATGTTTCGGCATATCTCGGCGACTTGGGAAGAGATTTACCAAGCGAGCAAGAGCAGCATTATTGGCGAGGGTTTAACAAAGCCCTTGATGCGAAATTAAGTGCTACAAAGTTTAGAAGAGATTTTATGTCGATACCGACAGAACCACAATCATTGGATTTTATCTTCAAAAATACTTATTTGAGGGTGAACCATCAATTCGCAGAGAAAATGGGATGGCCACTATTCTTGGAACTTGATAAACAAGATTTATACAATTTTGAGGGATTACGTATTCCAATCAATAATTCTATTGTTGAAATGGATATGCTAGTATTATCCTTAGTTAAGGTTGTGCTGGATTCCCTAAATGAGAAAGAAATTGTAGCACAACTAACAGGAACATACGAAAAGCTGACAGGAAGTATATCAAAATTAGAAGCATGGTTTCAGGAAAAGCATCTTTCTGATTATCAAGAGCATATAAAGTTTTTAAGAAATTTGCAGGAACTGCGCTCCAGTGGAACCGGGCATAGAAAAGGAAAGAGTTATCAAAAAATATCGAAAGTATTTGATGTTCAAAGAGAAAATTACGCTGAAACATTTTCTAATATCTTGGAAAATGTAATTTCATTCTTAAATTACATAGAAACTCACTTTGAAGAACTAAGCAAATAATTTAAGCTCAGAAAAAGGAAGAAAGCATTCATTGTTTTCTTCCTTTTCTGTTTTTAGACAAGATTTACTAACTGTCTGCAACATTGTTACCCCTATACTCGCATGGTAAAATGTGGATAGAGAGAAGCTAAAGATATGAGACCGACATTAAAACCGATTGCTACGCTGTTTATCCTCCTTTTTAAAATGTGTTGTGGGTAAAAATAAAAGCGCAGCTTCTATTCAGTCAGAGTAGAAGTTACGCTTTACAGCTGGTTTGTGTATCAAACCAGCACTATTTATTTTTTGCTTCGATGCACTGCCGTAGAACATCACAGAATGCCATATCATCGTCTACGGCAGCAATTGCAGCGTTAATCAAGGTTTCCCGGTCGGTGTTGCCCCAGTTGATGTGCAAGCCATATTCCAATGCCATGCAGCGAATCAGTTCACGGGTGCTGCGGCCATTTCCCTCACGGAATGGATGGATGATGTTCAGTTTGGCCATCGTCTGCGACAAATTCTGAATCTGCTTTTCTTCATCTTGTTCGGCAAGCAGCTTCTTGGAGTGAATGTTTTTGAACACACGCTCCAATTCTCGGTCGATCAGGTCTGGCGGGTAGAACATCGTGTCGCCCTTGCTGATTTGTTCTTTGCGGATGTGCCCTGCAAAGGGGTACACATCTTCAAAAAGGAAACGGTGAATCCGAAACAGGTGAGTTTTGGTAAAACGTCCCTTGATTGGCTCCTGCAACAGAGCCATCTGTTTTACAGCCGTAAATTCTTCTTCGGCCTGTTTGAGTTCGGCTTTATCATGAATGTTCAACTTGTTGATCAGAACATCCGTATCCGGGTAGCAGTACATGGACTGTACTGTGGTGTAGACATCATACTTTGAGAACATAATCAGCCCTTCTTCGCGTACTTTGCGCGCAGTTCATTCACGACCTGCTGATAGCTGGCTTGACCGCTGCCAATGCGGTCAAGGTTGCTGCGCGTGTCCTTGCTGATGGTCATACCCTCAATGGCAAAGGTGCCATATACATTGCGGAGGTTGCTCTTGTGCTGGGCAGGGGTAGTGTACTTGACGCTCATGGTTTGGCCTCCTTCTGATCTACATAATACTATATAAAGTTTATCGTGTATGAGTCCTATTGTCAATCTACAACTTGTTGTCAAATGTAAAAAGCGCATCTTCCATTCATTCAGATGAAAAGTTGCGCTTTTACGGTACATCGTGTTTTCTTTTGAATCGGGATGCGATACATCTGAACCCCATGTGAGTTACATCTCAAGGGCCTGTAGCTCACTTGTCCGCCAACCATATTACGCCCCAAACTGCATCATCTTGAAAATCAGCGGCTTGGAGACCATACTTGCGAGCGAGAAAGGTCGTTTGGATGGCGGAACATTTTATATGGACGAATATGCGTTGATTTTTCTTTTCTCACGGTGCATAAGGTGTGCACAAAAGCGAGACTGTTGGGAGGCCAAGCAGCTTGCCCTCATCATTGCAGACCAGTGTGACCTCTGAACCGGTGTCACTCAATGTAATGCATTCGATCAGCCCGCCTACAAAGTTCTGCATGGCTTCAAGGGTGTTGTCCAGTTCGATCTCCTTTGGCAGCTCCATTGGCAGGAGCGCAAGGACTTTGATTTTTTGTCCTTCCATTGTGTACCTCCAAATAAAAACAGGACAATCCAAATGGATTGTCCTGTAAAAAGTGAAGGGGAGCATCCGAAGATACTCCCCTAAGTGAATAATTATTTTTTCCTTACCATACAGCGTTTCTTGAAGAATGCGATGCCATAGCAGAGGATGTCATCATAGTCATCCCGGAAGTCCG
>OHRA01000192.1_pt1 | contig 29341 bp, 38 predicted proteins | sample 1578241 | NCBI WGS metagenome assembly OHRA01 (sample SAMEA3879597, study PRJEB24766) | human gut metagenome | biome: human-associated habitat; feature: feces | place: USA | collected 1985/1987 | reverse complement strand
ATATATTCCTTTGCATAAGATTTGTAATCAAAATATTTGGATTAAATATGAAAACCAACCACAGGACCTTTGTGTCCGGGCTTCGGGAAAGCGACACAAAGCCGCCCTTCGGAAAGGATGTTCTGTTCTACAAGGGCAAGTATTATACCCTCACCGATCAGCGCATCCCGTATATGCGGGACAAGACGGCTGACGAACGGTATTTTATCCTCACGCTGTTTGCCGTTGCCTTTGAGCTTGCCGGAACCGAGTACCGCAAGGACGAGATCGTAGATGTGCAGCTTGCGGTAGGCCTGCCGCCTGCCCATTACGGAGCGCAATACGAACGGTTTGAAAACTATTTTCTGAACCGGGATATTATTGACTTCCAGCTCGACGGCAGACCGTACTCTGTATTCATCAGCACGGCGATTTGCTTTCCGCAGGCTTACGCTGCCATTATGCCGATCTATCAGCGGATCCATTCGTATTCAAAGGTTGCAGTGCTGGACATTGGCGGTTTTACTGCCGACTATCTGCTGGTGAAAAACGGCGAGGCGGATCTGTCTGCCTGCGACTCACTGGATAACGGCGTCATCACTCTTTACAATGGAATCAAATCCAAGGTCAATGCGGATTTTGACATCCTCCTGGACGAGTCGGACATTGATGCTATCTTGAAGGATACGCCTACCGATTTTGACGAAAGTGTGATCCGTATCGTGCAGGAACAGGCACAGCAGTTTATCAACGACCTTTTCGGCAAGCTCAGAGAGCGGATGATTGATTTGCGCTCCGGCAAGGCTGTGTTTGTCGGCGGCGGTTCTATCCTACTGAAGAAACAAATCGAAGCGTCCGGCAAGGTCGGCGCACCGATTTTTGTCGATGAGATTTCCGCCAATACAAAGGGCTACGAGCTGTTGTTCAAGGCCGCTTGTATGGGGTGATGTGAATGGCGAAGAAAGATATTTACAAGTTCACTATTCAATTCAGCGGCGGAGATCCGCAGCATCAGCAGGTTGCGGAAATACTCAATCAGCAGGGGCGCCGGAAAGCACAGTTTCTTGTAAACACAGTTCTGCACTACATTCATTGCTCCGAAACGCCCGATATTCCTCAGCCGTCACCAGTTAATACCGACGCCATTGAAGCAATCGTGCGGCGCATTATGGAGGAATACTCAGAAAAGCCCACCCCAAAAGATGTCGGACAGGCGCCGGAGAAAAAGACGGTCAAATCCGAAGAGATCGCCTTTGATGACGCTGCCGAACTGCTGGGAGAGGATGGTATGGCGGCAATCAAAAATACTATGGCAAGTTTCAGAAGATGAGTAAGGGCGGCAGGAGCAAAACTCCTGCCGCCCTTTTATTTTATGGGTCAAAACGGTCTATGCAGCGCATAAACACAATGCAAAGCTCCTGGTACAGATCCTCGTCAAGAATTCCGTCTATAATTGATTCTTTCAGTAGCAAGGGCTGATATAGCATCAGTAATTCTGTTGTGGCTGTTCTGTCTCCGAATTTTGCTTGCAACAGTAACTCTTTGAAATTCATTTTGATTCACCTTCTTCCATAAATCGGCGGAGCTTCTTTATTGCACGGTAATAAATAAGCAGGACTATATCACACGACGATTAACGCACCGAGAAATAACAGTGCAAGGCAATCCGAGAGTGTATAAGGCACTGCGTGATAACCTTGCCGATGTGCTTGCGGAGCTTAAACGAATTAAGGCAGGTGGTGAAGTCAATGACGAACTGCTTGACTTAATCGAAATGATTACCGATATTCTCGGCGGACTTAAAGGAGATGATTAAAATGGAAAATAAAAAAATGACCGCTCCGAATGTATCTGTTGGCGCAGATACAGAGCAGTCACCAAATGTATGTACTGATATAAAAAGCAAGAGCGAGCGACGGAACTTGAACAGTTAGGTGCTAAAATCGAAGAAAAACAGACTGAATTCAATGTGTTACGAAAAGACAACGGTAAACTTGCCAATGAAAATAAAAAATTAGTGACACAAAATCGGGATTATAATTTGCTCCGAAAGGTATTTGGTAGCAAACAAATTGATGAGCTTTTGGCAAAAGCCAAAGAGCCAAAACAGTCTAAGCAGCGTGACGAACGCTTTAGAAAAAATAAAGATTATGAAAGGTAGGAACACACTATGAAAAAGCATTTTACAGATGAAAGAACGGGTATCAGTTACACTTTGCAAGGCGATTATTACTTACCTGACCTTGCATTACCCACCGAAGAAGAACACGAAAATATTGGTGTATGGGGTATGTGGCACAAACGGTTTTTGAAAGAAAATCATCGTGTTTTATACGCCAATTTGATGACTTCAGGAAAACTCACCGCTTATCTTGATGAGGTTGAACAACAGGCGACAGCATTGTTTCTTCGGTTGGTAAAAGAACTTTCCGAAAAAGAAAATGTAACGGAAAGCTTAAAGGCAACCGATCAAATGGCGTGGGTGCAGAAGATGAACAATATCCGTAATCGTGCAACGGAAATTGTAAATGCAGAAATGATTTACACAGTATAAACGTAGCGGCGGCAGGGAGTAATCTCTGCCGCCATTACTTATTTAGAGCAATAAAAAAGTTTACAATCTTTTTTGAAAATGGTATTGCTATTGTTCGAGTTTTAGAATATAATATTATACAAGTACGAACAGGGTGTATTCAGGAGGTTGTTATGGAATTTATGTCTGCAAGAGAAGCCGCTGATAAGTGGGGTATTTCTCAAAGAAGAGTAGCGGTTCTGTGTTCTGAACAAAGAATTGCTGAGGCAACTATGGTGGGCAATATGTGGATTATACCTACTTCGGCAGAAAAACCGATAGATGCAAGAAGTACACGATATAGTAAAACTGATGAAAAAGCGGTTAAACCCTTCTTGAAATGGGCAGGCGGCAAAGGTCAGCTCATTAAAGAGATTGAACGTTACTATCCGTTTGATAGTGGAAGAATTACAAAATATGCTGAGCCATTTGTTGGCGGTGGTGCAGTTTTGTTTGATATTCTCAGTAAGTATGATTTAGAAGAAGTATATATCAGCGATATTAACGCTGAACTCATCAATACGTATCACATTATCCGTGATGACATAGATGCTCTGATTGAAATTCTTTACGCTATGCAGAACGATTTCATTCCGTTAGATACGGATAATCGCAAAGCATATTATATGGAAAAGCGTGAACGTTTTAATGATTTAAAGGTCAATGGAAACGAGAACATCAATATCGAAAAAGCGGCATTGATGATTTTTCTTAATAAAACCTGTTTCAACGGTCTTTTCCGAGTGAACAAAAAAGGGTTGTTTAACGTTCCTATGGGAGCATATAAAAATCCTATGATTTGCGATGAAAACAACCTCAGAGCAGTATCGGAGAAGTTACAAAGAGTTAATATTGTATGTGGTGATTACAGAGAGTCGGCTGATTTTATTGACGAAAATACTTTTGTGTATTTTGATCCCCCATACAGACCTATTACAGATACAGCAAGTTTTACTGCATATACCGAAAACTTGTTTAACGATGAGGAACAGATTGAGCTTGCACGATTTGTTGATGATATGCACAGAAAAGGCGCAAAAGTCGTTATCAGCAATTCCGATCCGAAGAATTCAAATACAGATGATGATTTCTTTGATAATATCTATTCTGCACATAAAATCAAACGAGTTGAAGCAACTCGAATGATTAACTGTAATAGTGAAGCAAGAGGAAAAATTAAAGAGTTACTCATTAGCAATTTTTAAGGAGGTTCATATATGCCATACGGAGAATATGCACAATGTCCTTGCTGTGGAAAGACGGCATACGGCAAAGATGATATAGAGCAAGAATTCGGATACAGAAATATGGGTGATGGTCGTTATATACCACAGTCGTATTGTCGTGAATGTCGTTCGGCTCATTGCGAAGCTGGAAGGCCTTGCAAGGTTAAATAAAGAATTTTCGAGGAGAAGTGTTATGATAAAGAACGGAAAAGGCGGCGGAAACACAAAAACGGGGCTTGTATTTGAGGGGAAAACTGATTTAGCAACCTTTTTAAACAGTCAAGAAGGGTATCGGGTAACTGATGGAGTTGTGTTTTATAATGACGAAAAAGTTGCTCGCATATTCAAAAAACACGGATTTTATAGATATTTAAAGGAAGTTGGGGTCGATTGGACAAAGATTATCTCCAAAAAGCTACTGCCGGATGATAGTATTTATGTAATTATCAATAACACACTTTTTATTATTGAATGTAAATATCAACAGGTGGCAGGCTCTGTTGACGAAAAATTGCAGACTTGTGATTTCAAGAGAAAGCAGTATCAGAAACTGATGGCACCGCTCAATATTGATGTAGAGTACATCTATTTGCTTTCGGAATGGTTTAAAGATCCTAAATATAAAGATGTTTTGGATTATATCATTAGTATGCGTTGTCACTACTATTTTGAATACATACCGCTTACAAAGTTAGGATTGCCCGTGCCGCCTAACAGCGAGGAGGAATAAGTAATGTCAAGAGATTTTAATGCGTGGTTGTCAGGTTTTCGTGACAGTATTGCAGACTATGGTTATTACATAGATTTTGAAAAGGTTCACAGAAACGTCGATAATATCAAGGTTGAACTTAATATCTTAAATTCCCTCATCGGTTCTAGAAATATTGAAGCTGATTTTGAAAATTTGATGAGAAAATATCCCGAAGTATTAAAGTGTATCCCTCTGCTCTTAGCAGTTCGAGCAAATGAAATCTACTGTCAAGATGAAAATGGCGGTCATTTATTCCAATTTGATTTTGGGAAGTATCCGCCGAACAGCCACGCTCATTATGAGAGATACAAATATTTTATGCGTGAAACCGGGTTGTTTGATTTATTAGAAAATCATATAGTGAATAATTTGGTGGACTATGCAACGGGCGTCGAAACAGGTCTTGATTCCAACGGTCGTAAAAATCGTGGCGGTCACCTTATGGAAGATTTAGTTGAGAGTTTTATTCAAAAAGCAGGTTTTGTAAAAGGCGTTAATTACTTCAAAGAAATGTATATTCACCAAATTACAGATAAATGGAATATAGATTTATCCGCTATTTCCAATCAAGGCAAGATGGAAAAACGTTTTGATTTTGTTGTTAAGACACCTAATATGATTTATGGTATTGAAACTAACTTTTATGGAAGTGGTGGCAGCAAACTAAACGAAACTGCACGTAGTTATAAAACTCTTGCGTGGGAAACCGAAGAAATTGACGGTTTTACATTCGTTTGGTTTATCGACGGAAAAGGTTGGACAAGCGCAAGAAACAATCTCGAAGAAACTTTTGATGTTATGCAGCACATTTACAACATCAAAGACTTGGAGGATGGTGTAATTAGCGAGGTTTTTAAATAATGGCAAAGAAAATAACAAAATGGGAGCCGGAAGATTTCGAGTTGGAAATGACTACCCATTGGTCTTTTCCAAAACGTGGCGATTGGGCAACTCACGATGCAAAGTGGCGTGGTAATTGGTCACCATATATTCCTCGAAACATTCTGCTCCGCTATTCACAAGAGAACGATTTAGTTCTCGATCAGTTTGTGGGTGGTGGTACCACCCTTGTAGAAGCAAAATTGCTTAACAGAAACATTATTGGTGTAGATGTTAATGACGTTGCTCTTACTCGTTGTAAAGAAAAAACAGCATTTGAACACGAAGGTGCTAACGGTAAAGTGTATCTTCATAAAGGTGATGCAAGAAATCTTGATTTCGTGCCGGATAACAGCATTGATTTGATCTGTACCCATCCGCCTTATGCTGATATTATTCAATACAGCGAGGATATTCCTGAAGATTTGTCTTTGTTAAAGGTAAAGGATTTTCTTGAGGAAATGAAAAAGGTTGCGGCTGAAAGTTATCGTGTTCTAAAAAAGGATAAGTTCTGTGCAGTTCTTATGGGTGATACACGCCAAAAAGGTCATATGATACCGATGTCTTTTGATGTTATGCGTATCTTTGAAGAAACAGGCTTTAAGCTCAAAGAACTGATTATCAAAGAACAACATAATTGTAAGGCTACGGGATATTGGAAAACCAATAGTGTGAAATATAATTTTTTGCTTATAGCACACGAGTATCTGTTTGTGTTAAAAAAATAAAAAGAAAAGGGAAGTAATATGGGAATAGTACATTTTTTGAATGTAAATGAGGGCGATTGCATTTGGATAAAACATCCATCTGAACATAATACGATTATCGATATATCCAATGGGAAGAGTGTTAAGAATATTTTTGAGAGTGCATCTTTATCGGGTAATCATAATCAAAAAGACCTTCCTGTAAATCCAATTGAATATCTTAAAGGTAGGAATGTTAGTACGATTTTTCGATTTATATTAACTCATCCAGATATGGACCATATGGATGGAATTAAAACACTATTTGAAACATATGAAGTTTTGAATTTTTGGGATACCGCAAATACCAAGACTATGGATGAGAAATCGGATTGGGGGAAATATGATAAAGCGGATTGGGATTTCTATCAAGAAATTAGGCAATCGTCAGCATCTCCAAAGGTATTAAATCTATATGCAGGGCAGAAAGGGAAATATTATAATCAGACGGAAGATGGCAAATCAGGTGCAGATGGATTATATTTGCTTGCACCGACAGTAATGACGAACAAGGAATGAATACATATATTGGATATGATGATATAAAGAACAGATATCCGTTTAGTGGTATTTTTTCTGATGTTGATATAAATTTTCATGCAGATGATGTTTCAACTGTGACGAGTTTAACACTTGATTCGATAAAAGATAGTAGACGTTCAACAGAAAAACTACCGACACAAATTAATCAACTACTTGTTGATATACAGTCCATGGATGATGGAGAGTTAGCTCGTGCGTATAGAACTGCAAAAGAATTAAAACAATCTGTTGAGGATATTGTTTTTCAAGAGCGTATGCCCCGATTTACAACCGCATTTAATAGGATGTTTGAAAGTTTAAAATATAGTCGAATAGAAAACGTGGGAGGTAAAAAATTGATTCTTTTTCGAAAGAATGGTATAGACATTCCGATTAATAATTTGAGTTCTGGTGAAAAACAAGTGGTTTATCGTGGCTGCTTTTTGCTTAAGGATGTAAATGCAACAAATGGAGCTTTTGTGTTTATTGATGAACCAGAAATAAGTCTTCATCCAAATTGGCAAGTAAAGGTAATGGATTATTATAAAGGTATATTTACAAATTGTGGAGAACAGACTTCTCAAATTTTTGCTGTTACACATTCACCATTTGTAATTCATAATGACACACGAAGAAATGATAAAGTAATAATTTTTTCGCGTGATGATAATGGAGATATTGTTGTGAAAGATAAACCGGAATATTTTAAGTGTAATTCTATAGAAGCAGTTCAAGATGCCTTTCAAATTGATTTACCGGTTGATGAACAACCAGTTGTTTACTTAGAAGGTAGAACGGATGAAAAATATTTTAAGAAAGCACTTGAAGTTTATGGGTATGATGTGGATTTTAAATTCAAGTGGATTGGATATATTGATGAAAAGGGGCAGGAGGCAAATACCGGTAAAGATGCATTGAATAAGGCTGTATCCTTTTTGATAGCCAGAAATTCAGCGGTAAAAAGTGTTTGTTTATATGACTGTGATACCAACAAACCATTAAAAGAATTAAATAATGTTATTACTTTGAGCATTCCGAAATTTGAAAATTCTGCTGAGATTAGTATAGGAATTGAAAATGCGCTTGTTTTGGATAATGTAGATATCAAACCATATAAAAAACAGCGAAAAGAAGTTGATGGATATGGAATAGAAAAATTGCTTCCAGATTTTCAGAAAATGAAGTGTTGTGATGATATTTGTAATTTCGATGTCGAACAACTTAAGATTATTTTTAAGAATTTAAAAACGGTTATAGACCATATAATACAGTTGCTTAATGATAACAAGAATAAGGAATAATTTTAGACTTATCTGGAAGATAGTTATATTAATAAATATACTTTATGTTTTGATATATCAGTCTATGGGACAATTAGGTTATCAGAAACGAGCTGACTTGAAAAAGTAAATTCTTGTGCAGAATGGGGCATGCGGATTTTAAAATCTCATTTTAGTTTATCAGAAACAATTGAAATTCTATGTTGCTTTCCTAAGCAAATTCGCTTATAATCTGAATCGGAACATATTGCTATTATCCACAGTTACGGAGCGAGTGTTATCAATACTGATAACAAACTGATAACATTAGCTCATATAGGAATGATAATATGGATAAATCAAGTAATTGAAAGAAAAGCGAACACGGCAACAAATAATTTCTAAACAAAATTGATTAGTAATTGTCGAGTTTGAATAAATCGAAAAAGTCTGAAAACCCAGTAATATCAAGGTTTTCAAAAAGCCCGTTGATAAGATTTTGATAAGATTCTGCTCGGTACCCTTTATCGTGTGTATCGAGTGGTTTGTGAGTAAAAAGTAATATCTTGTGGCTCGCAAAAATACCATATTAACATTAAGCCCCGTACTGACGGATTGAAGTCAGTACGGGGTTTTGCCGTTTGCAATTATTTTAGGCTCTATAATAAATGTTGGGGTAAGCAAGCAGAGCCTACAAAAAAGACAAGAAAAAAAGTAGAGCATATTTGGAAAGAAACCGTTAAAATGGAAATGAGTAGATACCATAAACGGAGGCTCCAATATGCTCTATAATCATTTTACAGAAGAATTGCTTGGATTGCAAGGGGTAAAAATAACAAATGTTGAACAAGAAGAAAATTTAATTATTCATCTCAAAATGGAAAGAAAAAGGTATAATTGTATCTGTTGCGGAACCGCAACAGATACAATACACGATTACAGGCTGCAAAAAAATAAAAGATATTCCTTCATTTGGTAAGAATGTTGTTATTATGCTCCGAAAAAGGCGTTACCGCTGCCCGCATTGCGGTAAAAGGTTTTATGAAGAAAACACCTTTCTGCCCGGATACCGCCGTATGACAAACAGGTTGGTGAAATTTGTATTAAATCGTCTGACCGATGAACGCTCTTTTACAAGTGTAGCAAGAGAAGTAAATTTATCCGTATCAACAATAATCAGGATATTTGACCTTGTAAGCTATCCAAAAGCCAAACTGCCCAAAGTATTATCTGTTGATGAATTTAAGGGCAACACTTGGGGAGAAAAATACCAATGCATATTGACCGACCCCGAAAACAAGATTGTTTTAGATATACTTCCCGAAAGATACAAACCGTATTTAACAACATATTTCTGTAAATATCCAAAGGAAGAACGGGAAAAGGTGAAATATTTTGTTTCGGATATGTGGCGGACTTATTATGATACTACGATGAAAGCGGCGATATAATCGGCAGAGATGCCGAGGTATGGTATTTTCCGAATTGGGAGAATATGACTGAGATGTAAATCCTACGCCTGTTAGACATATAAAAGTTCGGAAGGCGTACAACTATATGCTGTGCGCCCGATTTTGGTGTGTGACAGGTGTTTTCGGCTAGATTTTTAAGCAAAGAAAAAACGCTCAAAGCCGCATCAATAAAGGCTTTGAGCGTGGTGCGGATGTTCTTATAGGATAATGGCGACAAACCCGCATTATTAAAGGTTTTTAGCAGTTAAAAAACAGTACATAACCTCATTTTATCATCAATTTAAGTAGCTATCAAATCAAAATATTTGAGAAAAAGAGGATGTTTATGAAATGCAAATATGCTTTTATTTTAATTCCGTTCATTGTTTTAACAGGATGTAATTCGAGTACAAAAAATGTAGCATCATATTGTGATAGTGATTATAATTCTCTTATTACGCAGGAAACTAAAATCAGTAATGAAAATACAGTGAACGAAAGCGGCGGTTTTATATCAGATGAATCCGCAGTACAAAATTCACCAGCCGAAAGCTCTAATATTGCAAAGCCGGATAAAACGGTATCGCAGGTTAGAGAACAACCGAAAACTTCTTCGGCTGCACCGCCTAATACAAATACCGCACAAACACCGCCGGAGATAAAACCCGAAACGCCTGCAAACGCAACTGCGGCGGATACCAAAGCTGTTGCCGACAGGGTTATATATCATCTAAACCGCGCAAGAGCGAATATAGGCAGCGGGGAGCTTAAAAAGCTGCCGCGCCTGACGGTGTACGCAGAGTACAGGAGCAGTCAGCTGCCGTCAAACTTTGCCCATGATATATCCGACTGGTTCGCCGCGGCGAAAGCCACGGGCTACGGCAGATATACGGAAATGCCGGACGGCAGCGGGAGCTATGACATAGGCGCGCAGGAAGCAATAGCAATGGCGGGCATAGTCGGCAGCGCAGATAAAATAGGTCAGTGCTTAGCGCAGATAATAATAGACAGCAGCCGCCATTGGCCGTATGTAGGTTCAGACGAAATGAAATATACCGGCGTGGGTGTGACTTGCATTGACGACTTGTGGTATACTTGCATTATGGTAACGGCGACAGACGAATACGAAAAGTAACAGTTAAATATTTTAAGAGCCAAGCCTCGGTTTTTCCAAACGGAAAAGCCGGGGCTTTTTGCATTTCCATAAAAATTAAATACGGGGAGGTGAGTCCGATGTATCAATAAAGCCGGTGGGACCGGCAAAGCGGAACGCCAAGCCGTCCGCAACAAAAACAAATATAAAAAACTAAAAAAGGAGAAATCAAAAATGTTTAAGAAATTCTTAAAAAAATTAAGCCGCAAGGCAGATAACGCCGTTATAGCCACAAGCGTGGCGCTCAAAAACCGCAAGGCAGAGGGCTATGTAGATACCGGCGTAAAGATTTTAATAGCGGTGGTTTTGGGGGCGCTGGTGCTCACATTGCTCTATGCACTTCTTAAAACAACCGTTATGGGAACCGTGACTACAAAGGTTTCGGAGCTGTTTAATTACAGCGGAGCCACCACCTGATGAATCAAATACGAAAGGAACGAAATTAAGATGAAAAAGTTTTTAGATAAGCTCCGCAGAGGGGCAAACAATTTGGCAATAGGCGCTAAATGCGCATTACAGACAAGAAAAGCCGAGGGCTATGTGGATACTGGCGTTAAGATCCTTATAGCCGTAGTCCTCGGCGCACTGGTGCTGACTCTGCTTTACGCATTGCTCAACGGCACCGTTATGCCGAAGGTCACCGAAAAGGTGAACAGTATGTTCGCGTATACGGCATAGACGGCATAAAAATCAGAATCCATAGGCGGAGCGTAAAAGCTCCGCCGAAAGGAGGGTATATATTTGAGAGAAAATATGCTTCCGGTAATTGAGAAATTTACCGGAACTGAATACAGTACCGCGGAGTTTGTAATAACGGCAATATTACTTTTGCTGATCACAGGCTTTGCGGGATATATAACCGGCAAAAGCGCGGCTGAAAGCTTCGGCGGAAATAAAAAGAAAACCGCGGTTGTCTTTACCGTGACTGCGGTATTAACTATGGCGGCGCTGCTCTGTTTTTTCGGAGCGTCGGCAAAGGCGGCGCGTGGGGGTGTGATGTGTATTATCATGCTGTACGCGGCGTTTGAGGATATTAAAACACGCGAGTGCGCAGACTTTTTATCCGTGACGCTCGGTATAACCGGGATTATAGGTAAAGAGCCGAAAGAGTTGTTTTTATCCTTAATTGCCTTTGCCGGGATCGTTTTAATACTTTTAATATCTTCCGCCGTAACCAAAAACGGGATAGGCGGCGGAGATGTCAAATTTGCAGGCGCGGCGGCGCTTGTGTTAGGATTCTTTAATACCGCCGCAGCGTTGGTATTAGGCTTGCTTGCGGCAGTGGTAATAAACAAGCTTAGAAAACAAAAGAGCTTTCCGCTGCTGCCGTATTTAGCGCCGGCATTTATGACGGCATATTTTATGACTTGAAAGGCGCGACTTAATTCAAACAGCGTGCCGCTTAATATTAAGTTATATAAAACAGCAGTAAGCGGCAAGACATAAAAAAGGAGGCAAGAAATAGAAAATGAAAAACAGAACAATTTTAGGTATTGTCTGCATATTTTTAAGCCTTTTAATTACATTCGGCTTTTCGCCCCTAATAAACAGACTTTTGGGCGGAGATATGACGGTTATACGGCTGTCACGGGATGTAAGACAGGGCGAGGAAATAACGGCAGACTGTACCGAAAGCGTAAAGGTGAAAAAGTCCACCGTGCCAAGCGGAGTAATTCTGAATTTAAAGGATATAAAGGGGAAATATGCTTTGTCGGACCTGTACGCGGGGGATTATCTTAAAAAAGAAAAGCTGTCGGGTACTGGCAATAGTGTAAAGGAGGCGTTCGCAAGCCTTGACGGGGATAAAAGCGCCGTCAGTTTTACGGTGAAAAGCCTTGCGGCGGGGCTTTCGGGCAAGATAACCGCCGGGGACATTATAACCCTGCTAATAACTGACAAGAACGGCGAAACCAAAATTCCGCCGGAGCTTAAATACCTAAAGGTCATAACCACCACAACGGGCGACGGCACCGACGCAGATAAGGCAAAGGCAAACGAAAACGGAGTAAAGCCGACCGCCGCTGCCGTGACCGTGCTTTGCAATTCGGCGCAGGCAAGGCTTATTGCCGAATATGAAAACAGCGGTAATATACAGGTTTCTTTAGCTTATAGGGGTAAAATGGAAAATGCAAATGTCTTTTTAGAGGCGCAGGAAAAATATTTCGGAGGAAAATAAAAGAATGAGTAAATTGACACTTCTTTGCGGACCGCCCCAGAGCGGCAAAACCGCAGTAGGAATTAAAATAGCGCAGGAAATATATTACCACTTTAAGGGCAGCGTAATATATATTTCCGCCGACACCGTAACGCCCTTTATGGGATTGGTTTTTCCAAGCGCAAGCGAAAAGCAGCTTTTTTCTTTGGGCGAGGCGCTGGAGCACACAAGCATTACAAAAGAAAATGTTTTGCGGCATACCGTGCCGCTGCCGAAAGCGGATAATTTCGGTTTTTTGGGATATAAGGCGGGAGAGAACAGATATACCTATTCAAGACCCACCAAGGATAAAACCGCGGAGTTTTTTGAGGTGTGCAAGTCGCTTGCAGACTATGTGTTTTTGGATTGCACCTCGTCGCTTGATGACCCGCTATCCGTTTACGGTATGGCGGCGGCAGATAAAGCCGTGCAGCTTGTAACGCCGGATATCCGCTCGGCGGCATATTACGCCTCTTTTGAGAAAACCTATGAGCAGATCAAGGGCAAAAGTATAGGCGTAATAAATATAACGGATAAAGACCTGTACCTGCCCGTAGGTGAGGTTAAAGCCGGATTTTCAAACGCTAAATATATATTGCCTTACAGTATGTATTTGAAGCAGCAGTATATAACCGGAGAGCTGACCCACAAAATACCCGACCAAAAATTCAGCGCTGTGTGCCGCGGCATTGCGGGGGCGGTGCTGTGAACGGGCAGGAATTTTCGGAGCTGCTTAAAGGGACGCAGCGGCATATATCCGCTGTATATTCGGATGCTGTAAACGGCAACAAAAAGGAGCAGCTGCGGGCATATATTGAGCAGTATTTAAGGCAAAGCGGGTATACCGATGAAACGGAGCTTAAAGAGCTGACGGACAGGCTGTATTCGGAAATGGCGGAGTATTCGGTGCTTACCAAATATCTCGGCAGAAAAGATATAGAGGAAGTCAATATAAACGGCTGGGACGATATAGCCGTCACATACCGCAACGGCATAACGGAAAAAGCGGACGAGCATTTTTTAAGCCCGCGGCACGCCGAGGATATTATAAAGCGGCTGCTGCACCATTCCGGCATGATAATAGACAACGCATCCCCCATAGCCCAGGGACATCTGCCCGGCAACACACGAATAACCGCAGTTAAAAGCCCTGTTGTCGATGAGGACAGAGGGATAGCCGCGTCAATAAGGCTCTTACACAATTCAGATATTACTACCGGGAAGATAGTAACCGTCGGAACGGCGACAAATAAGATGGTGGATTTTCTTTGTATGTGCCTGCGTTACGGCGTTTCATTTCTTGTGGCGGGAGCTACCTCGTCAGGCAAAACAACGCTTTTAAATGCGCTGCTTGACACCGTACCCGACGGAAAACGGATTTTCACCATTGAATCGGGGTCAAGGGAGCTTTCGCTCGTCAAGAAAAGAGACGGTAAGGTTGTAAACAATGTTGTGCATACGCTTTCCCGCCCGTCGGATGATGAGGGGCTGAATATAGCGCAGGAGGATCTTGTTGTGGCGTCCCTTCGCTTTGACCCGGATATTGTGGTAGTGGGAGAAATTCGCGACAGCGAGGCGTATTCGGCAGTAGAGGCGAGCCTTACCGGGCATACCGTGGTTTCCACCATTCACGCATTGGCGGCGGACGCAGCGCATACAAGACTGGCGCTTTTGTGTCAGAAGAAGTTTCCTATAAAGTTTGAAACATCACTTTCCCAAGCGGCGCAGGCGTTTCCGCTGGTGGTGTTCGCCCATAGATTAGAAGACAGCAACCGAAAGATAATGGATATATCCGAATGTATAGTGTCGGGTGACGGAAACAGAGAATACCGCACGCTTTTCAGATATGCGATTACGGAAAACAGCATAAAAAACGGAAAGTATGTAATAAAGGGGCATTTTGAGCAGCCGGAGATTATGAGCGACAGCCTTAAAAAACGGCTTTTGCAGTACGGTGCGCCGGCGGATGTATTAAGGAAATTTGAAACGAGAGGGGCTGACTACAAATAAAAAAGCCCTGCATAAGCAAGGCTTTCAGGTGTGTGTTCAGGCTATCGGCACACTTTGCATATAAAGTGTGTCGGGGCAGTAGTCAATGTCATTCGGCCATACTACCGTTCCGAATTCAACATTTACGGAATTGAAAAAATCGGGGTTTTTAAGCGGTGAAAATACCGGAATATCCAGCAGCACTTTAGCGTCAAATTTTCTTTTTTCTCCGTTGTTAAAGGTGAGCAAAAGCGTATACCCGTCGCAGGGAACAGCACTTACAACGCGCGGACCTAACGGCGCGCCCTTGATGATTTCTGACATAGTATTACCTCCGTTTCAGCGTAAAGGATCAATACGAAAGGTTTCTTCTCCGTTTGAGGCGAGCTTCCAGTTGGCTTTTAAATCGTCCTCGTGGAGCAGACACCAGGCCTTAACAAATGCCGCTTGCTTTTTCGGAAAATCTCCGGAGATTATTTCTCCGTCAAGACTGAAAACAGCTTCGTGGTCTCCGTAAAACACATGAATGTGGGGAGAGCTGTGGCGGCCAAAATCTTTCCAGTTCATTTTAACAAGAATACCGTAGAACATTGATAAAGTCGGCAATTAAAACACCTACCGTAATTTATTCTATATTTATTTTAAACCAATATCCGCAATTAGTCAAGCGGATTAAAAGGGGGAATGAAAAATGATTTTTAAATTTTTATCTGCGCTTATGTCTGTAATAGGTATATGCCTTGTATTTGAGCTTACTCCCGACAGCATAACTGACGGTCTTTTAAGGGCGCTAAAGCCTAAAGGCACAATAGCGGCAAGGTCGGCGGCATTAAGAGGAAAAGAAAAGCAATCGGCATATTTGCGGCTGATAAAGCTTAAAAATGCGCTGAAAGCAACAGGCAAAGCGAAAAGCTTTTCGGTATCCGTTACGGCGGCGGTGGTGCTTGTGTTTTTGGGCGCTGCCGCGGCGGTAATGCTGAACAATATTTTCCTGCTGCCGGTATTTTGTATTGCCTGCGGTGCCGCACCGTTTCTGTATTTATCCTCTATTATCTCCGCCTATGAAAAGCAGCTTGCAGATGAAATGGAAACGACCCTTTCGGCGGTCACCAATTCATATTTGCGCAGCGAGGATATTATATCCTCGGTAAAAGAAAACCTAAAATATATTAAACCGCCGCTTTACTCTGTGTTTGAAGAATTTTTAACCGAAACCGAGGCGGTATCGCCGGATATAAAGGCAGCCCTTATAAATATGTCGGACAAAACGCAGGACGGGATTTTTAAGGAATGGGTTTTAGCGCTTGTAAGATGTCAGGACGACCGAACGCTTAAAGATACGCTTTTACCTATTGTCGCAAGACTTTCGGATGTTCGCAGAATTAACACCGAGCTTTCCGGCATTTTAAGGGACGCTAAAAACGAATACCTTATGATGGTGCTTTTGGTGGTCGGAAATATCCCGCTTTTGTATCTTTTAAACCGCAATTGGTTTAACACCCTTATATATACCACGCCCGGCAAGGCGGTAACGGGCATTTGCGGCGCGGTAATTTTAGTTACCTTTATTCTAATGAAGAAATATACCAAGCCTGTGAAAGTGAGGGATTAAAAGTGTTTTTAAAAATAGTTTTCTGCGCGTTGTTAGCCGAGGGCTTAATACTTGTATCATTGGATATTTTTAAAATACCGTATATTAAAACCTCAAGGGCGGTTAAAAATCTCTTTAAAAAACGGAGCAAAAAGGAGTCTGCCGCCGAGCTGTGGCTATCGGGAGTGTCGGTAAGGCTTGCAAAGATTATACATATAAACGAATATAAAAGAATTTCACTTGCTAACGACCTTGCAAGCGCAGATATTCCACTTACGCCCGAACAGTTCAGAGCAAACGCCATAGTAAAGGCGGGGGTTACAGCGGTATTTGCCGTTCCGTTCGCCTTTATCTTCCCGCTTTTGTGTCCCGTGTTTTTAATAGCGGCAGTGGTTACATATACAGGTGAGAGCCGAAAGCTTTCCAAAAAGCTTAAAGCAAGACGGGAGAAAATTGAGTACGCTCTGCCGGGGCTTGCAAACGCCGCAGAAAAAACCTTAAAGCATTCCAGAGATGTTTTATACATTATTGAAAGCTATTCCGCGAACACCGAAAAGGAGCTTGCCGACGAGCTTAAAATAACGGCGGCGGATATGCGTTCGGGCGGCTATGAAACGGCGGTAACAAGGCTTGAGGGCAGGGTCGGCAGCCCTATGATGTCGGATATATGCAGAGGGCTTTTAGGTATTATCCGCGGCGACGATATGCGTATGTATTTTTCTTCACTCACCTTAAAGCTGTCCGATGTCCGCCGTGAGAAGCTTAAAGAAAAGGCGAAGAAAGCGCCCAAAAGGGTTAAAAAGCTGTCGGTCGCGCTGCTTGTCTGCTTTATGCTTATATATATGACCGTTATTGTTTGTCAGATCGGCAGCAGTATGAGCGCTTTGTTTGGGGGTTAGGAAATGCTTAAAAGAATTAAAAATAAAAAAGGTGACGGATATGTTGAGGTATGTATTTCGGCGCTGGTCCTTATAACCCTCGCCGTTATACTTCTTAACATTTTTGAGCTTATAATGCTCCGCATATCTTTAGGGCAGACCGCCGACGACCTTATAACCACCGCCTGTTATTCGGGCGGGTTTACCGATGAATTCTGGGCGTGCGACGCTAAACATTGTGACGAATATCTTTACTACGATATAGATTACGGCGCGGATGAATTTTTTGACGCGACCGCCGAAACGGTGCAGTTAGGCGACAGTATGTGGGTAGAGGTATCCGCCGGAATGGATGTTAAGGGCGCAGGGGCGTTTAAAATACCCATAACCGTGACGGTTAAAAGATTCGGAATCTCTGAGAGGTACAGCAAATAGATGTGGATCAAAAATAAAAAAGCCGACGGATATATCCCCGCCTGTATAATAACGGTCTGCGTGTGTATGGTCTTGTCCGTTACCCTTTCCTTTATATCCGCTGTAACGGCGGTAAATCAATCGAAAAGAGATGTCCGTCAGGCGCTTGATGGGTTTGTAACCCATAAATCCATAGAAATATATAACGGCGTAAAGAACTATTCGGAGTTTGCCGAAACGCTTGACGAGGAAAGCTTTGAAAGCATTTTAAGCGAATATACGGGCGGTCAGGGGAATTATGAGATAAAGGATTTAAAAATAGAATTTCGCGAGACTGAAAGACTGAATTATACCGTCAGCTATACGCTTAAAGCGCCTGTAAGATTCGGGAATATAACCGCGGTGTATACCAATGTGCCGGTTAAAATAACCGGAGTATTTAATTTTAAATTTTAGAGGAGGATTGAATTTGAAACCTAATAAAATTGTTTTAATAATAATTTCTGCTGTTTTATGCCTTGCCTTAATATTCGGCGGGATAGTTATATTAAGCGGCAGAAACAAAAAGAAAAACGAAAAAACAGACGGGCAGGAAAAAATAGAAAGCACGATTTCCGCCGAAGTGCCAAAGCCGGATATGTCGGCGGAAAGCTCTAAAACAGAGATAACCGACACCGGCAAGGGCCTAAAGCCCGATGAAACCGAGGCGGATAAAATACTGCAAAAGGCCGAACAGAAAAAGGAAGTATATACCGAGCCTGTTTTGCAGGGCAGCGCGCAGGAAACTAAAAAATATGTTCGTGACGCCGACCCCGAAACGGGTATTTCTTGGGACGGCGAAAGCAAAATTATCTACCGAACGGCAGAGGGGCTTACCACCGAGAAAACCTACGGCGGATATTACGAGATAAGACCCAACGAGTGGGTGCAGCTGCCGTATGAAATAAAAGAGGAAACGGTAACGGATAAATGCGAGCATTGCGGCAAAGTACGCGGCGACGGGTTAAACGGCACGTGCATAAGGTACAGCTTAGCTGACGGGTATATGACCTGCCCTAACTGCGGCAGAAATATACCGAAACACACCTGCCATACCTGCGGAGGATAGCCTATGAGAAGATTTAAAATATTTTTAGGCGCGGTGTTCGCCGTGGTTATAACAATAGTTTGCGCTATGCCGGCGTTCGCTTTAAATTTCAACGGTTCAAGCTCTGCGGCAGGCGACGGCAGCAGTACCACTAATTCAAAGGGCGGCTATGCAATACCGGATATGCTTGCCAACAACAGCAACCGCGCCGTGGGTTACAGATTTACGGTAATAGACAATAAGGGCAACGGCATAAACGGCAGCAAGGATGTTTACCGTTATGCCACGCAAAGTAAGGACAGGAAAAATTATCTTACATACTATAAGCCCAACGCGAAATATCCTAAAACATATATCCGGGGGAATTACAGCTGGCTTTCGGTCAGCACAAGTAACGGATATTCGGGCTGTTGGTGGGATAAGGATTTAGGACTTGCTTTGCCCGAAGTGACTACGCAGATAGAGGGCTGGTGCAACGACAGCAATGTTTCAAAGCTGCTATCCAAGCTGTGGAGTATAAGCATATCCACACTCGAAAGCAGCCGATGGGCGGTGCTTATAGAGCCTATATTCCCGGTTAAAATTCAGGGTACATACCATTCGCTTACGGTCACCGAAATAGCCTTTTACGGCTCTACAAAATTCGGGATAGCGAGCAACGGAAATATATCCTCAAACAGCAACAGCTGGGGATTTATCGCAAACTATACCAACCGCCATTTACCGAATTCCCTGCGGTTAAAGGCGGCGTATGTCGGCATACCCGCGGCGGCAAATACCAATGTCCGCATAACCTTTGAATCCATTATTAAAAACGGCTACGGCGCGGCTATACTTTACGGCAGCAACCTTTCAAGACCCGCGCAGTATTATCTTGATGTAAACGGTATTTTAAATGATGAAATGGTTTATGACCTTAAAGACTGCGGCACCTGTGATGTATATGTAAACGGTAAATTGGTTGCAAACGATGTGACCGACTACTACCAAAAGGTGGACGCTGGTTCAAGCTACAAGATAACGGATGTAAAGCCGAAAGCTCATTTGGACTATAACGGCGCTTCGTGGCGCGGCGACGCTATTGAGGGCAAGGTCACAAAGAATATTGCCGTCTGCCCGGACTTTACCACCAAAAGGTTTTATCTTGATGTAAACGGAGTATTGGACGGAGAACAGGAAACCGCGCTTGAGGGCTGGTGCACCTTTGATATTTACCTTGACGGAAAGCTGTATAAGGAAAAGGTTTCGGACTTTTATGAAAAGATAAAGTACGGCACGGCGTATACAATTACGAATATCCGCCCGGCAGAGGGCAAAACCTTTTTCGGCGCGGTGACCGACCTTGCGCCGTATCCCAGCAGCAAGCACAGCTTTCCGAGATACCCGTCCGGGCTTTCGGGAACAATGGGGTTAGATAACCAATATATCTTTTTGGGGCTTGAAACAGATAAGCCCATTGAAGCGGTGCTAATAGAAGCAAACGCCCCCTACCGCGAGGAAACCTATGTTATAACAAGCGGGTTTATAGTAAACCCGTCGGGCAGAGATTACACACCGGATAAGGATTTAAAGGCACGGCTTGAAATAATAACGCCTGCGGAGATTATATACAGTGAAGAAAAAAGCGTTATTGTTCCGAAAAAGGATAAAAACCTTTGCTATTTCAAGTGGCGCGTGCCGAAGGATATAGGCGGAGAGGTATCGGCACGCCTTACGGTTGTATCTGACGGTAAGGATATATTTACAGACGGAAAAAGCTACGATACCGTGCCGTATACATATTTAACTACGCCCGACACCTCGTATGAGGCGGCAGCGCCCGAAGGGTTCAGCAGAGCATATCCGCCCGGAGAGACAGAGGGGTATGCCACCTGGTGGGAATATGTATATACAGATACGGGCTTTGAAAAAAGGGACTACGGCATAGGAATTGACGGCAGCCCGGACGCGCTGTACCCTGCGCGCGGGGCAGATAACAAAATATCCTCGGGCAGAGGGTTTTATACGAACATAGCGGCGAATTTCACGGCTGTTTCGGGCAGGAATATAGCGCTATACAATTCCTACACCGATGTGCAGTATATAACGGTGCTGTTCCCCGAATTTAACTATCTTCCGAATAACGGAAAGTGTAAAACGCTTATTAAAAATACTTTAAACGGATTTTTTGAATTTCCGGATAATTTCGGCTACGGCAGGCAGCACTTTATACCGCTGAGCTACCCCGACGGGAATTATGTTATTCAGCTTATTAAAACAGATATGTGGACGCCCGCCGGGGCTGTTACGGCTAAAGAGAACTCAAAGCCCCTTAAAATATCCGGCAGCGTTTACGACGAATACTATATAGGACGGTGATATTTTTATGTTTTTATTAAAAGACAAATATCATAAAATCGTTTGTTGTTTTATGATATTGGTAATTTTGGCAAGCTCGCTTTTAAATTTGTCCGCCGCACCCGCGGCAGATATTCCGAGCAAAATGCTTGACAATATATATTTAGACGCGCTGACCTACACGGGGTATAAGACAGATGTGCAGAAAGCGGACGGCAGTATTTTTAAAACCTACAGCGGCAATGCTCCGGCGTCGGTGCGGTCGGGCATAGGCTACGGCACAGGTCCGTCAGGGCTTGAAACCGTGGCGGCGGATAACAAAACGGGCAAAGCGCCGGATATTGCGAGGTTTAAAGCTAACGGGCTTTGCTGCGCTTCGTATGTATCATATGTCTACTACAATTATCTGCCGAATATTGCGCGAATGGATGTTTCCAAAATTCCGCAGCCGGCAAATCCCCGCTCGCCCATATCCTATAACAGCGCGGTTGAAAATTGGGTAAGGTCGGGAGGAGCCAAAAGAATCGCATTTACACAAGGCACAAACAGCTTTACCCCGTCAGAGGAGATCCCAATCGGCTCCCTTATTATTTTCAAGCATAAAACTACGGGAGAAATAGCGCATTTGGCACTTTATGCAGGCTACTATGCGGGCAAGCATTTTGTAACCCACGTCGGCAATGAGCGCGGGCCCGAAATTTCCACCGTTGAGGGAATGAGCAAGGGCAGCTACCCGGAGGTGGTAACGCAGGTTGTAGTGCCGAAAATAGACGAGCCGGTGGGTACAATATCCGTACATAAAACGGACGAAAACGGCAAGCCGCTTGCGGGCGCTAAATTTAAGGTTACAATGGCGGAGCACCCGGAATATTCTTTTCTTATAAACCCAACCGACGAAAACGGCAACGCTAAGATGAATATGGGGCTGCCCTACGGCAAATATATTCTTACTGAAATTGAGTTCCCCGAGGGGTATACATATTCGGGGCAAAAGGAATATACCGTGGAGATATGCGATGAAACGCAGTTTGTTACATTAAGGGCGGTAAATAAACTTAAAAGTTCTAAACTTACCGTGATTAAAGTAGATTCCGAAACAGGGCAGACCGTAAAGGGCATTACGGGATTTAAAATAAGAAACACACAAACAAACGAAGAAAGCCAAGTGTATTATACCGATGAGAACGGTTTTTTAACACTGCCTGATGAAATTACATACGGAGATTATGAATTGATTGAAGTCATACCGCCCAAAGGCTACACGCTTAATTCCGTGCCCATAGCTTTCAGCATTGACGGCAATACGCCGGAGGTGGTAATAAGGCTATCGGACAGACCTAAAAAGGGCAAAATATCCGTGCTTAAAAAGGGCGAAATGGTTTCATCTGTAACGGAAGAAGACGGCAAATATACTCCTGTTTTCAGCGAAAAGGGCTTAAAGGGCGCGGAATTTGAAGTGACCGCCGCTGAGGATATTTATACCGCTGACGGGACGCTGAGAATTTCAAAAGGCGCATTGGCAGATACGCTTGTGACCGATGAAAGCGGCGAAGCGGAAAGCAAAGAACTATACCCCGGAAAATATCTTTTAAGGGAAATATCTGCGCCGGAGGGATATATTTTAAGCGCCGAACCCCGCGAGATAACCGTTGTTTCGGGCATTATTTCAGCAGAAATATTTAACGAACGCAAAAAGCAGGAGTATAAAATACAGAAGAATTTAGAAAAGGATCAAAAATTCGGGATAGGGCTTAACGGAGAGATTTTTAATATACGGTTCGGGCTGTTTTCAAAAACCGAGCTTACGGCGCTTGACGGCAGCATTATTCCGGCGGACGGGCTAATAGAGATTGTTTCACCCGACGAAGACGGTTCTTTAAGCTTTGCGGCAGATATGCCGTATAACGCCGAGTGCTATATAAAGGAGTTGGAAACCGACGAGCATTATATTATTTCAGATAAATGTTATTCGGACGGCGATACCGCCGAGAACAAAATTATACGGGGCAGTATTGAAGGTCTTAAAACCGATCCGAACGGCAGAGTTTTAAAGGGCGCGGTTATAGGGCTGTTTTACCCGTTTGAAACCGAGTTTTCTAAGGATACCGCAATAGAAACTTTTGAGACCGACGAAGCGGGCAGATTTTCATTTAAAGATGTGCCGTACGGCGAGTGGATCATCCGCGAGCTTAAAGCTCCGGACGGATATATTTTATCCGATGAAAATTATACCGTGACGGTAAAGGAAAACGGCGAAACGGTAAAGCTGAATATTAAAAACAGCAAAGTGCCGGAGCCGCCTGCTCCCGAAAGCCCCAAAACGGGAGATACGGTAAATCTTTTAATACCGTTGATTACCCTTTTTACAGCATTTGGTGCAATTATCTATTTAAGTAAAAAATTAAAAAAGAGAGGTTATATAAATGAATAATAACGATTTATCTTTAATCAATTTATCCGAGATACGCTTTTTAACAGGAGATACAGGAGAACGGGAAAACGCCGACGCTATGATGCAGGAGCGCGGGCTTTTAACCGACAAGGGCAACCCGTCCGTTTCAGGTATAGCGGAGCAAAACGAACATTATACGCCGCTGCTTTTAAACAGGCTGTCATATAAGCTTCAATTCCGTGAAAACAGCTTTGAATGTATACGGAATACATACTTAAAAATGTACTCCGAAAAGGATTACACGGGAATGTTTTTGTTCACCGTTTTAATGTACGGGCTTATAGGGTGGCGGACGCCGCTTAATTTAAACCTTATGTCCTCCCGCAAAGAAATGCTTAAAATCTTTTTCGGGGAATTTATACGGACGCTTGAAGACTTTAAACCGAAACGGAGCGCAAGATATGGGGAAAAAGAAGAATAGGCTTTTAGGTTTTTTGTTAGTCTCGGTCATTCTTGTACCGCTTTTCTCGCTTAATGTTTTCGCCGCGGGTGAAGATATTTTTACTTTGGGAGATAAGATAATCCGTGATGTATACAATCATATAGCCGGAATATCTACGGTATTAGCGGCACTTATGTCGGCTATTGCGGTTATAACTATTAAATTAAGCAGTACGCAGCAAAAATCCGACGCGGGGCTTGCTTGGCTTAAAAGAATCTGGGCTTCGTGGGCGGTCATTAACGGAATAGGAGCGTTTATAGCCTACATTCAGCCCCTATTCGCAGGCTACAACCGACTGCCTTGAGGTAAGCTATGATTAACCTTATATTAAAGGATTTGGTGCTATGGCTTTTCGGACTGTTCCTTGATTTAATGAATTATTGCGCCGACGCACTTTTGGGGCTTATGAACACGGATCTATCGTACTTTGAAAGTAATGTGCCGATTATAGTAAAGCTGTACGGCGTGTTTATTGCGATAGGCTGGGGATTTTTAATAGGCAACTGCGCTTTTCAGTGCCTTAAAGCTATGTTTGCAGGACTCGGTTTTGAAACTGAATCTCCCGCAATACTGCTTGTGCGCACTTTCCTTTTCGGTTTTCTCCTTATAATGTCCAAACAGGTCTGCGAGATGGGACTTTCAATCGGCAAAACCTTAATGGAGCTGATCGGTTTACCCGAAAAGGCAAGCATAACCTTTCCCGACGACAGTATGTTCCCCGACCTTACAAGCTCTTGGCTTTTAATTGTAATAATCGGGGTTTTGATAGGGGCGCAGCTGATTAAATTATTTTTTGAGATAGGCGAACGTTATGTTGTTGTAGCAATATTAACGCTTTTCAGCCCGATTGCTTTTGCAATGGGCGGCAGCCGCTCAACAAAGGATATATGCTCGGGCTTTGTGCGTACCTATGCCTCAATGATACTGCTGCTTGTGTCTAATGTCCTGTTTTTAAAGCTTATCTATTCCGCGTTATCCTCAATGCCGGACGGCATTATGATTTTGCCGTGGACGGTGCTTATAGTGGGCATTGCGAGGGTGGCAAGAAAAGCGGACAACCTGCTTTCAAAAATAGGGCTTAATCCCTCCTTTACGGGCGATCCGTTAGGAAACGGAATGGGCAAGGCGGTTGCGTTTATGGCGGCAAGAAGTATTTTAAGCTCGGCAACACATTCTGCTAATAGGCATAGTAATACGGCAGGAAAAAACAGGTCTGAATTTAAGGCTGACAGTACAGGAAATACTCATAACCGCAGCAATGCAAGCAGCAGAAACACGGCGCAAAACAGCAGCAGAGCGAATATGGGATTCAACGGCGGCAGTGTAAATAATTCAAGTAACGCAGGGTTTAACAGCTCTGTACGCAACAGCTCGTCGGTGAATTCGGCAGACTTCGGCAAAGCAACCGTTACAGGCACAAATTCAAACCGTTTCGGGGCAAGCAAGACACCGGGGCAGAAAGGAGAAACGAGGGTTGATAATAAAAACACGTCAATCGGCAGAAATGCGGCGAATACTGCACGAAATACGGCGGTCAGCGGCGGAAAGAAGAATAATCCGGGCGCTCAGAAATTCGGCGGTAAATACACGGGTAACCCAAAATTCGGCACGCAAAAAAGAGGCAAAAATACAGCGTGGAAGCCGGATAAGAGCTTTAGTCATAATCCTGTCGGAAAACGGTTCGGGCAGACAGATACCCCGCCGGAGACAAAGCCGGAAAAGGCGGTAGAAAATGAGCCGAAGCAGTAATTTTTTAGTATCCGCCCTGCAGAACGCGCAGGCATTAAGAAAGATATTGCAGGCATTTTTAAGGGGCGGCTGGAAAGCGGCGGCGCTTGAAACGGTCAAGCGCTATTGGCCGTATATATTGGGTGCGGCGGTAGCTTTAATTTTGTTGCCGACAATAATAATGGCGTCTCTGCCGTCGGTTATGCAGGGCAAAGCACCGGAAACGGTGACGGAGGAGGATATTACAGATATGTATATTAACCGAATGGATGAAATACTTTGTGTTTCGGAGGTAGGGTCTGCTAATGAGATAAGGGTTGTCGGTCAGCCGCTTACATACAACGAGTTATACGCCGTAAGCCTTGCGCTGACCGGCAACAATACAGAAATGATTACAAGAGAATTTCTGCTTGGGTGCGTAAACGATTCGCTTACCTATACAGTAGAGCGGGAGGGAAATAATACAGGAATATCTACCGCCGTTATTCGCTATCTGAATTTAGAGGAATTTTCAAGGCTTAAAGGTATTTCAGATGCGGATATTGAGTGGATAGGGCTTGTTATTAAGGATTTGGAAAGCAATAAAAAATCCTCACCGAGCGGTGAGGAATGAGGTCAAATGGGTTTACTTTCAACATAGCAATATTCCGGGCTTATATCTACCTTGTTGGTCCAGACCTTTTCGCTGTCGATATCCGGGTCAATATCCCAGCATAAGGCGTTTGCGTCATCTATATATACGCGCCTGAAATTGCTTATGTCATTGAAGCTTTCAAAAACGCCGCCTTGCTTAAGGGTGGGTTTCATATCCAGCCTGCGGCGTTCGCCGTTATCAAATTCAAGCGTGACCGAAAAATCATCGTTTGCCGTTGCCTTTACAATGCTCTTTCTGCCGTTTGCAAAATACTCCGCATACGGCAGAGCGAAGCCTTTTTCAAGGTAATATTCTACTGTACGCATAGCTTAAATCTCCTTTTAATTATCTTAACGGATCTATCGGGAAGGTTTCCTGCTTGTTCATAGCAAGCTCCCAGTTTTCCATTAGCTCTGTTTGGTGAAACGCACCCCAGCCCAAAAGCATTTGAAGCTGCTTTTTCGGCATTGTGCCTGCGAGCACTTCCATATCGTTAATGGAAACAAGTACCTCGTCGCTGCCGTACTTCGCGTGAAAATGCGGCGGCATATGGTCGTTGTAATTGATATAAATTTTTATACCGCGGAACATTGAAATAGTGGGCATTTGTATCAGCTCCGTTTTTGTTTATTTTCTCGCTCTTTGCGAATTTCTTTAAGCATTTCGACAATATCATCGTCGTTTGTGATTCCGAGGTCTTCGGCACCTCCTCGAAAACCGTTTTGGGCATTTTTAAGGGCGGCAATATCTTTATAATATGACTTATTCATATGTTTACCACCTTTCATTTTCAGTATATCACAAACGAAAAAAATCTTCAAGTATAAGTATAGGAGGAAATTTAATGGAAGAAATAACCGTAGTAATACCCGTGAATTTCACCGACGCCGGGCGGCTGTTCGGGCTTTTTGAAATACGCAATGCTGTAGAGGCAGTGCTTATCTGCGTGCCTTTGGCAGCGCTTTTAATGCGCATATTGCCGTTCGGTCTTTTATGGCGGATAGGAATTGTAAGCGCCGTTACCGTTATTACAGGCGGCTTTGCGCTTATAGGCATCGGAGATATGAGCCTTATAGAATTTCTAAAGCAATATATCCGCTTTAAACGGCAGGCGAAAATTTTAACATACAAGGGTGGTGTAAAAAATGAATCTTAAAAATATTCTGTTCGGAAGCGGAGATAAAAATGCAGAGGACGGCACGGAAAGGTTAGTGCCCGTAAAGGAAATATACGGCGGAGTAATTGCGCTTAAAAACGGTAAATTCGTGACCGTGTTAGAGGTGCTGCCGCTGAATTTCTACTTAAAATCCGAGCTTGAGCAGAAGAACATTATATCCGGCTTTGCGGCGTTTCTTAAAACCGCGCCGGATGAGCTGCAAATAATTGTAGAAACCCGACCGGCGGATATATCCGCGTTTTGTGAAAGGCTTGAAAGCTATTACAATTCAGAGAAAAACGCAAATTGCCGCCGTATGATATTCGAGGACGCGCAGCTGGTAAACTTTATTGCCGAAACCGAAGGCTTATCCCGCCGCTTTTATATCGTCTTACCCTACACGGGTCAATCCTCCGAAATTTCTGATGTTGCAAGCGAAATGTATGATGTTATAAACACCGCAAGACAGTATCTTGAAGCCTGCGGGCTTGAAACCGTAAGGCATAGCAATGAAGACGAATTTTTAATAAACCTTTTAAGGAATTATTTCCGCCCGTTTTCTGCGGCAGCTGAAAATTCAAATATGGATTTATCCGAGGCTTTAACGCCCGACAGCGCCGACTGTACCGGCAGCGGATATATCTGTGTTGAGGGAGAATACCGTTCGTACCTGTATATTTCGGGCGGAGGTTATCCCACAACCGCGGGGCTTGCTTGGGGCGCGCCGTTTGTTGAGGCGGGAGACGGGATAAATATCTCGTTTGTTCTGAAAAAGGAAAGCCGAGATAAAATTTTACCAAAGATAGGCAACACGGCAATGTTTAACCGTTCGCGCCTTAAAGATGTGGGCGATACAAGGCAGGATTTTGAACAGCTTGACGACGCGGTGGAATCGGGGCTGTATATGAAGTCGCAAATAAACCGCGAGGGTGAAGACTTTTACTATTTAAGCACCGTAATAACGGTTACTGCCGATTCACCCGAAAGCCTTAAAAAGCGCGAAAAGGATATTTTAAACCTTTGCGGGGCTAACGGTTTTTCATGCCGAAAAGCCTACTATATGCAGGATAAAGCCTTTCTGTCCTCTTTGCCGTTATTACAGACCGACACGGATATTTTTAATAAATCCAAGCGGAATATTCTAACCTCGTCCGCGGCGGCACTGTTCCCGTTTTCGTCCTTTGAGATGTGCGACGAAAAGGGAATATTTTACGGGCTTAATCTGCATAACAGCTCGCCTGTAATAATAGATCACTATGATACCTCCCGTTACAGCAACGGAAATATGGCGGTGTTCGGAATGTCGGGCGCTGGTAAGACTTTCTTTTTACTGCTGCTTGCAATGAGACTGCGTATGCAGGGCGTAAGGGTATATATTATAGCTCCCGAAAAGGGTTTTGAATACCGCAACGCCTGCGAAGCAATAGGCGGCAGGTTTATGTCAATAGGTGCGGGTTCTTCCGACTGTATTAACCTTATGGAGATACGAAGAACAACGCTGGATATAGACTCGGAAATGCAGGGTAATAGGGATAACAGCTCTGTGCTGCTCGATAAAATCCAAAGCATACATATCTTTTTCAATTTATTATATCCCGCCATTACGCCCGATGAAAAATATCTTTTGGACCGCGCTATACTTAACTGCTATAAATCGTTCGGCATAACGCGGGACAACCGCAGCTTAACCGACAAAAGCGGAAAGCTCAAAAAAATGCCCTGCTTTGCCGACCTTATTCCGTATATGGAAAAGTTTACGGAATTAAAGGCAGTTACTATGGCGCTTAAACGCTTGGTTGAGGGTTCGGCGTCTGGGCTTGGCGGACAGACGAATATAGATTTAAAGGCGCCGTTTATAGTGCTGGATACCTCGCGGTTAAGCAAGGAGTTTACCGCGCTCG
>OHRA01000128.1_pt1 | contig 38742 bp, 48 predicted proteins | sample 1578241 | NCBI WGS metagenome assembly OHRA01 (sample SAMEA3879597, study PRJEB24766) | human gut metagenome | biome: human-associated habitat; feature: feces | place: USA | collected 1985/1987 | reverse complement strand
GAAAGCGCAGGTTAAAATTCAGGCGATATGCGCACCGCTGTGCGAAACCTACAAGCGCCTTTTCTGGCCTATAGATCAGAAGGGTGTGGACGACTACTTGCTTTTCAGAAAGCTTAAAAAAGAATATGAGGAAAAAATACGGAAAGGAGAGGGCAATGCGTAAGGAAGAAATTGTTGAAATATCTGCCTTTCTTGCTCCTAAAAGCGCGCCAAACGGCAAAGAGAAGACGAAAATGCTGGAGGAAATCGTAAGCTCCGTTTATCTGAACAGAAAGGCGCTGAAAGACGGAATTTTGTCCTGTTATGTAAATTCAAGCCGCTTTGCCGTAATAACGCTGGATTTAAACAAATACAGTAAAAAGCTGCGGAAAAAATTCAAGCTTGATTCTTTACTTGACGGCACATTTCGGATATGGGAATGCCCTTATTGCGGCTGTTACTACTTTACATATTTACCGTATCAGTATCGCGATAACTGCGGTTGTATCGGACGGTCTTACGAATGTATTTCCTGCCGACAGCTTGACGGTGAAAGGCTTTATTTGATTTCAGAGGCTTACAGAAAAAACGGAGTCAAGGCTGCAAAAGAATACCTTGAAAAAATATATTCAAATAAGAAAGGAAATTGATTTATGCCGGAAATGCAGTCATATATGGGAGTAAACGAGGGAAACAGCGGAATTATAGGCAAACTGCTCTATTATTCTACAGCAAACATTTTAATACCGAAAGATAGATTTATTGAGCTTGGCAAGGCCTTTAATTTACCGAAGGTAAAGCCCGCGCGCGAATCGGCGGCAAGCGCATACAGATACGCTACCACGGCACTTAAGGACCGTGTGGTTAATAAGGACGCGGGCGGTACGCATATCTACCGCATTTACTGCCGAGATAACAAGCAGGACACCTCATCGGTTATCTGCCGCGAGCTTGTAAAGGAAACGCTTGACTCTACGACCAACAATTACAAGAAGCTTGCTAACATAGCGTTTAAGCGTGAAACCGAGGAAATGTTCTACAACAATACCGAATATGACCCGGAGATTGACGCGGCGCAATACTGCGAGCAGGCGCTCACTCTTTTCGAGCGGTTTAAAAGCTGCTACAATTCCGACCATATTGATTCGGTTGTGCAGCTTTTACTCGAAAAAATGCAGGCGGTCAAGATAAATATTCACGGCAACCTGTATTTTATACCCAACCCGCATTTGCCGCTGTTAAACATATTTGAGGATTACATTGAGGCGCTTTCAAAATGCAACCTGAACGCGGGTAATGTTTCTTCAAACAGTATGTTCGTGGCAAACGATGAAAAGCAGCGCGAGAAAATGACAGCTGAATTTTATATGAATTACAAAAGAGATATTGAAACCTACGAGGAGCGAATCCAGCACTTCATTGACAACGGCTGCTCATCTGCCGCGGTTATTAACCGCTGGCTCAAAAAGATTGAGGCGTTAAAGGCTAAAAAGGCAACCTACGAACAGGTGCTGAAACGCCGGCTCGACGACCTTGACAAAGACTTTTCGCTGCTGCAAATGCAGTCGCAGGAATTGTCGCTTAGAGCCGTTAAGAACCAAATGGAAATGCCGTTAGCGGCATAAAAAAGCACCGTCTGTCCCAATAGGGATAGGCGGTGTTTCTTATGTTTTATTCGGCGTATATACCCTTTAAATATTTTTCGGTTTCAGACACAAAGCGGCGGGCATTTTGCAGTTGTAATGTTACTTCGTCCTTTGAGATGATATAAAAATCATCATAATCGCTGCCCTGCCTTACCTCGACTAAAGAATCGATTGTTTCGGATAATTCCTTCGGAAGAATTTCCGTCTTTAAATAAAGCCTTCTGAACTCGGCAATTATTCCCGAATGCTTTTTGGAATCAAATCCGTCAAGCGCCAAAACTGCCCTCATAGCGGAAAATACCGCATAATATGAACGGTTGGCAACCGTTTTATAATCCCCGATTTTCAGAATTTCATCGGCATAGCTAAGGCGTTCCTTTGCAATATCCAAACGGAGCTTTGAAATAGATATCTGTTCTTCAGACGGCAACCTTAACGCCCTCCTTTAATACAGACTGATAGAAAGGCAGTGCGTTTTTATACTGCTCAAATGTCTTCTTATCCTTTAGGGTTGCGGTAATGACCACATCGTTTTCAAGCCCCAATTCGCTTGTTGCCTTTATAATCGGCTTTTTATATCTGAACAGATCCTCGCGGTCAACATCCGCAATTATCATTATATCTATGTCCGAGGCGTCGTCATAATCGCCGCGGGCATATGAGCCGTATAAAATAACAGCCTGCAAATTATTACCAAAGGTATTTTTTGCAACCTCTGCTATTTTACTTAATATACTGTTAAGCTTGCTTTGCGAACACACGAAAATCATCTCCTTACAATGCTATTATACCCTTTGAAAATAAAAAGGTCAATTATTTATTTACAATTCAGATTTTCACGCACTCATCAATAATATTTTCCACTATGCGCAGCATTTCGGGTGACAGCTTACGCATTTTATCCGACAGTATAAGCAGATCCTTGTCTGCTATATCTCCCGTCAGAAGATAATCGGCGCTGACTTCAAGCGCCTTTGCAAGCTTTATAACATTTTCGGGTCTCATAGCACGCTTGCCCGATTCCGCATAAGATACAAACTGCGGCGTAAGGTCGCCCTTTTCGGCTAACATTTCCTGTGTCATTCCAAGCTTTTTGCGGCGTTCGGTTATTCTTTTTCCTATTTCCAAAAGGTTTATTTCTTCATCTGTCATTATACCGTCCCCCTCTTTCCTGTTTAATTATATCCACAATATGATAAATTTTTAATCGCTCGTTGTTGATTTATATACACAGTATGCGATATAATAAACAAAAAATGATTGGAGATATAATTATGCGTGAAAAAACAGCCTGTTTTACAGGACACAGAGAAATACCGAAAAGGGATATGCGGAAAGTAAGGCGAAATACTTTGAACGCTATTATAAAGGCATACGAAAACGGGTACAGATATTTCGGTTCGGGCGGAGCAATAGGCTTTGATTATGAAAAGAAAAATGTTATGCGAAGTAAATCAAGCGATAAGCGTAGAATTCACACAGAATATCGGAAGCACTTCGCATAATATATTAACGCAAGGATTTATTGAAGTTGTTTAGCCATTCAAGCAAAGAGTCATTATTTAACCAAGAAGGTATGTTTACATTAGAAATATTGCTTACTTTTTCTAATGCAGCCTGTTTCATGGCTAAGTTTGCTCTTGCGTATACTTCGGTTGTGGCTATATCAACATGTCCTAAAATGTCGCGTATATAGACGAGATTTACGCCCGCCTCCAATAAATGCATAGCTTTTGAATGCCTCAATATGTGTGGCGTTATTAGGTTTGGCTCAGGAAAAGTATTTGATTGTTTTTTTGCGGCAATCGCATATTTCCCCAGTATGTAAGAAATTCCTGCGCGAGTCAGTTTTTCATTTCTACTATTTGAGAATAATGGAAATTGAAACTTGTGCGATAATAATAGATCGTTTTCTTCTAAATACCCTTTCAATAAATTGACAGTATTTTGCATTAACGGTACGACACGGGCTTTACTTCCTTTGCCAATTAGTTTTACTTGAGCCGGCGGCTCCAATCGAACAGATTCAACAGTCAAATCGGCTATTTCCTGAACGCGGGCGCCGGAGTCATACAACAAACTTAACAAAGTAAGATTTCTGCGTCCTCTTTTTGTCGATGTATCAGGTTGGTTTAGTAGTAATCTAATATTATCAGGAGTTAGGTATAAAATTGTTGTTTGGGGCTTTTTGCGAAATGGAATACCCAATATTATCTGTGCTTCATATGATAATTCCGGTTTGACAATTTGGATATATCTGAAAAATGTGTGAAAGCAAGATAACCGTTGATTGATAGTAGCTACTGAGGAATGTCTTTTTTCTTCTAACCAAGTTAAAAAAGAATAAATTAATTCGCTGTTTATATATTTAATGTCAAGTCTTTCAACCGGTCTTTTCGTTTCAACAGAAATATATTGGAACAACAAACTAAAAGTATCGCAGTAGGAAGAAATTGTATTTTTACTAAAATTTCGGTGGGCGGGTAGATAAATACTAAAAAAATCGGTAATTAACTTATGAAAATCAGAAGTCTTCATGATAAACCTCCCGAAATTATTGGGCCAAACTTTTTTTCAACACTCTCTGTAATTTGTGGAAACATTTCTGCGGTTAATCTTAAATAATGCTGTGTGCCACTCATACTTTTATGCCCTAAATATGCCGAAAGGACAGGCAACATACTATCAATATCATTTCCGGCTATCACCCAATTTTTTAGACAGGTTACAGCGAATGTATGTCGTAGGTCGTGAATTCTTGGACCTTTGCCGTTATATGGTATATTAGCATTAAAAAGGCATTGCCTGAACGATTTATGCACTGCTCTATGTGAATAGGGACCGTTATCAGGGGAAGGCAAAAAGAAATCTTCGGCAGTTGCGTTATTTCTAATTAATTGAACATATTTTTTGCATCGTTCTGTAAGATTTAAATCCATAGGTACATATCTACTTTTTTCAAATTTACTCTGTCGAATACACAAAACTCCATTTTTTAAATCCACATCTTTCATTTTTAAATGAAGAGCTTCAGATATTCGCAATCCACACCCATACAACAAACGAATAAGTAAAGAAAAAACTATTGTCCTATTAGGGCAATTAGCGTAAGACGGCAAATGATCGGCTGCGTCAAATAATCTCTGCAATTCTTTTTTTGTGAAAATATATGGCACAAAATCCGTAGACTTTTTAGACACTATAATCGGCGTTGTATAAGCGTTATATCCACGGGCATTCATATACTTGGCCAATCGTCTTATTATGACAATTCGATTAGACCATGTTTTATGACTTTCAAAATCGTTCTTTTGTATCCATTTTTCTACTAATTCTTGAGATAAATCATTTTCTGAACAATTCATCTCTTTTGCTGTTTCATCAATGCTTTTTAAGTAACATTCTTCGCTTCGATATTTTCGCCCGGAGAATCTCATATCACTTAAAAACTGTAAAATTATTGTGGATAGCGGTCCAGTTATGATTAAATCTTTATATAATTTATATTCTTTCATCATCATACACCTCGTCCGGATTTAATGCACATTTACACAATCCTTTAATGTCCACTTGTAAATATTCTTTGGTTGAATTTGAAGAGGAATGTCCAAGAACTTCCGCAATAGTCTGTAATGGTACATCGCACTCCAGCATTCGGGTAGCAAGCGTGTGTCGTAAAGTGTGTAGCCCGTGTTTCTTTTCAGAATCAAAAGAAATACCTGCCCTTTGAAGATATTTTCTCATAATGTGGTAATAATTATTGCATTTATCATAAGGAGCTGAATGTCTTACAAAAATATAATCCGATACTATATGCTTAGGTCTACCATATTTTAAATATTCTATTATTGCATTTCCAATTTCTTCGGTAATCGGCAAATCTAATGCGCGTTTTGTTTTTGTTTGTACTAGACTTATGCGGCACTCCTTCCATAGAATATTTGAAAAGGTTAAGTTTTGAACATCGCTATCGCGTAATCCCAAGCGAGCCGCTAATAACAAAATAGCATAATCTCTTTTTCCTATCGGGTTAGCTCTATCTACTGAAGATAATAACCGCTCAATATCATCCTGAGTCCAAATATTTGGTAGTGTTGCCGCTCGCCCATGATTGGCTGTCGGAATCCATAAAGATATATCTGTTTTTATATATTTTTCTTCGTATAAAAAGCTTAGGAATTGTTTTAAATTGCATATTGCTGAAGCAACCGTTCTTTGAGACCATGATATTGTTGTTTTCAGATATGAAGTAATATCTTTTAATGTTATCGAATCAATACTTAAAATATTTGTTTGAATGAGATGATTCAGAAATCTTTTTACAGCAAAATCTTTTGCTATAATTGTTCTCTCGGAATTATATCTCTGTCTACATTTGCTACAGAACTGTTCTGCTATGTTTGAATAATTCTCAGGCAACTTTATTCGATCTACATGGTATATTTTTCTAATAACGCCAATATTCTGCATATCAGTAAGAACATTTATAGCACGCATAAAAGGATTGATTTTCCAGATTGGCAAATTAAGTGTTTTTTTATCAGCATAAATGTCTATGCCACGTTTTTCGAGCAAGTATTTTTCACCTAATTCTACTGAATAATAAGTCACATTTCTTTCTTCAGCATATTCAATTAGTTCTCTCCAACATCGTCGGTAAGAATAGATAACAGCCTGAGAATAATTCATCTCATGCAATTGTTTATCTGTTACTTCGATTAGTTGGCACAGGGATTTTCTTTCTTTTAACATTTTAATAACCTCCAATTTTGACAATAGTCATTTCTATTGTAAGAATTGAAGGCTATTATGTTAAGAATTTTTTTAAGATGTTCTTATTTAATAGGTTATTTATAGTTTTCTTTACATAACATTTTTCTTTTCATAATCAAAGTTATGTGAAGCTTCACATAACTATGACCTGCTTACCGCTGACTGCGTTTTACACCTAAAAAAGAAATATCCGGATATTCGGCTTATACTTGTTCTTCCCTGTCACGGACAAACCAAATACTGGTCGGATAAAGAAATACGGAAATACAATAAAATAAAGAAAAAAGCGGATAAGGTGGTTTTTACCTCCGAACAATACTATAACGGTTGTATGCAAAAAAGAAACCGGCACATGGTAGACAACAGCAGCTTATGTATCTGTTATCTTACCAAGAATACCGGCGGTACTGCATATACGGTTAATTACGCTGAAAGGCACGGGCTAAAAATTATTAACACGGCAATTTAACCCACACTGTTAAGAATAGCGTCTATAACGCTGTAAAGCATATTTCTTTTAGCGTTATCCAGCTTGCCTATACGTTCGTTATATAAAGAATTTTGCACGGTGTATGAGTTTTCGGTTATGCCTACAAGCAATATATCCGTAGATATACCGATTGCGTTTGCAATTAAGACAAAGGTTGTAAGAGACGGAACCTTTTCCCCGCGCTCGATCATACCTATGTAATTAACGCTTTTACCTATTTTCTCTGCAAGCTGCTCCTGCGTAATTCCGATTTGTTTGCGGTATTTGCGAATATTCGCGCCTAATATTTTCGGTTCCATATATACACACTTCCTGTTTTTTCCATATACTATTAGTATAGATTACAGGAAATTATATTTGAACAAACTATACGACATACAACTATACTATTTGTGTAGATTTTTGTCGAAAAATGTAGTATAATGTTTCTTGCAGCCGGAATCGCTAAACAAACAATTATTATTTTTTCGTGTGTTATTCTGTCCCTGGGCGTCCCGCTACGTGTGGTTGACTAAAATACAGAATACCCGATACTTTGAATTAAATTAGTGAAAAACTCCGCTGCACACAACCGCCGAAACGACGGTTGTGTTTTTATGTAAAAAGATAATTGAAAATATATTTTTGTATGGTATAATGGTATTCGTCTGCGGGGGGTGCTTTGAATGAAAGAGAAATATTATATAGCGGTAAATACAGGCGAAAAATATCCGCTTTTAAAGGACACTCTTAACTATACCGAATTATTCAGTGAGGCTATGGTTTTTAATGTTATTGTGGCTGTGTATGAATACATAGAACGGCACGGGCTCAAAAAGCTCGCAACCGTTATTAAGGCATAAAAAATCTGCTGACTTCTTACGAAGTGCCATCTAATACAAAATTTTCCGTTTCAATTGACAAAACAGATATTTTGCGATAAACTTGACGGTATTTAATAACCATTATTCGTATTTTGAAGTGCAAGCTCTACTCACCACATCTTCATGTAACGGTGCCGCGATTTGCGGCACTTTGTTTTTATATAAAAGCTTCTTCAGGTTGTTTACTAAAAGGATACAAGTTTACACATATACCATAGTTTTCTTCGGAAGATTCATTCTTGTTTTTATAAACCCACGTGCAAGCATAATCTTCAGCACCTATATCGCTAAACATATTCTCAGCTTCATCGTCATCTACGGGATAAAAGCTGTTTTCCGATGCATTTGCCAGTGACAGCTCTGCCCATTTCTTTGCCTGTGCAGGATCTGTTGTAACATACATGTTGCTAACATTTCCGGCATCATTATAAAGTTCAACTGAGTTTTCTTCATAGCAGACAAAGATGAATTTGGGCAAGAAGCCTTTCTTTGAAGTATTAGAACTAACAACATCTTCAACAGCCGGTGTTGCCCCGGCTTTTGCAAGAGCATCCGCTATTCGATGCAATTCAGTTATAACCTCGGGAACTTTGTTTTCAAAAAAGTCTTTACCGTAATAATCAAGATTTGACATTTTAGCACCTCTTCTTTCTACCGAATACTCTTAAGTACATTCGATTGTCCTCTTTGATTTTTCTGTCATCCGGATAGGTCTTAAGCATTCTTTCAATATCAGCCCCAAGGAGAGCCGGGTATTCCTTGCGGAAAAGTGCTATATTCTCCTCAAGGTTTGTAATGTCCGATATCTCAATAGCCGAGTTATACATTCCAAATCTGGTGTTTGATGATTTCATAATCCATGTCGGCTTATCAAAACGGCAATATGATATCTCGACGCCTTGTGCCAAATATTTTTCCTTCCAACGCTTGACCACCTTTGATTGTATTCTAGGCAGATTTGTCTTCTCGGTTGTCTTTTTCTTCACCATTTGATGTTACCTCCTTGTTCAATTCAATTGACTCTAATATGGACATAATGCAAAACACATCACCATACAGATACATAGGCGTAAACCAAAGCTTATCGGATTTCGGCTCTTGTGCAACAAAAGGATCGGTTAGAGAATTCCCGATTTTAACTACTGCCTTACATCCCAAAAGTGAGAGCTGAATATAACACATCAATGCCGCTGTATAGTCGATATCCTGAGCAACAAAAATAACCCTCCGTTGAAAGTTAATACCGGCTTTTCTTGCTTCATTTGCAAAAGCAATCAGAAGGCATCCTGCACCGCAACAGCAATCATTTACCGTAATAGTATCTTTCTGCTGAAGTTGTTTATCAGCATCCACCAAATTTATTGCAGCCATAAACTGTCCGATATGGTATGGTGTGAAGAACTGCCCTTTCCATTCGTTATGAAGGTTCAAGGCAGAAAACAAACTGCCGAGAAAATCCTGCTCGGGATTGTCTTCAATAGCGAGAACCACAATTGCAAACATTTGGGCGAATATCTCAAGTTCGTCTTTTGTATACTTCTTGGCTATGCTGAGATACAGTTTTTCTCTTTCGTCAAAAAATTGCTTGTCGCAGGAATTCGATATGGAACAGGCCGTCATCGTGATAAATCCACTCCAAACCTCATGCCTGCCGTGTTTTTCCGATAATTTAATAAACAAATTAGCAAAATCTTTTTTATACCGGTCAAGGTGTGAAAAACTCAATTTGGATTTACTCATGCTACCACCTCCCGCATTACCTTGACAGTTTCGGGACGGTAGATAACTTCATCATCCACCTCGTAGTGCTTTAGAATGTGACGAACCTCAGCTAAAATCTCATCACAAAGCCTGTCAAAATCCTGTACCAATTTCACCCTGCTTTTCAGTTCATATAGCTCCCAGCCCTCAAAATCTTCATACATATCGGTACTTTTGCCTGGATAAATGCCAATTTCTAACGGCGATGACGAATAATTTACTCGTGTATCCCTGCCACAATAACCGCAACGGCAATTACCTGTTTCTTCAACAGTTTTACAATTACTTTGTCCGCAGGCAGTACAATAGGATTTATACTGTGAAGGTTTAGAATATCCCTGATAAAGCACAATGTATCCGCCGCTCCTGCCATTAAAGCCGGCTTGCCATAGAAAATTATGCTCTCTGGCAAAGCGATTGAAGAAGAATGAAAGTCTTTCATAAAACTCGCTGCAATCGAGCAAGCAATACAGTTTGTCTATGTCCTCCGATGACAATCCCAGATTATATGCTTTGACATTGTGCGCATAAGAGGTTGACTGATTCCATGAATTCATTGTGTTATAGCGAAAATGACCGGACAGATATGCTACCATAGCTTCCCTGCTCCGCATATCCACTTTTTTGTAAAATTGTTTCATTTTGATTTGTTCCTTTCAAATAATTTGTATCCGTCAAAATGAAGAACGGTAAACCGTAAACTCCCATCCTTCTGTAGCATTAAACTCTTCCACAAATTTAAGAGCACAATTGTCGCTTATGCGCTCTGCAACTTTAGCTTCTGCTTCTGACAAATCCTTAGCCTGAAGCACACCAACTGTTACGCCCGTTTTTTCAAAAGTGCGATGATGATGCCGAGAAAAGGCATAGTAAAATAATTTCATCTGATATACTCCTTCAAATAAAAAGCGCCGACTTCCAACAAGGAAACGACGCTTTCAGTTTACGCGCCGCGTTGTTGCGGCGCCTTTACAATGTACTTCAAATCATAGTTGTTGTAAACTTTTCCGTCTTTCACCTTGGGGCGAATCATCACTATGCAGAAGACAAATCTTCCTTTGCAATCCATTGTCATTTCACGCATATCGGCACCGTGCTGTCCGTCAGCAAGCCCCCATGCGGCAATTGAAATAAGCTCTGACGATGAATCCATAGTGTCTTTTCTAAGCAAAAGCATATTAACATTGCCTCGGTCTTTCACGGCTATAACATATCCGCAAATCAAGGCATACTGTTTGTCCTCGGGTTGTTTCGGTAAAATGTAAGGGTTAACCATAATCTCGTTCTCCTTCGCATAGTCAATAATATCTTGTGATTACATAATCCTTATCAGGCATTGTATAGTCGTTACCGATATCAACAAAACCGTATAATGCAATTCCCTGCTTCAGTCTTATTGAATCATTTGTTGTATCAAGGTTCCACCATGTGTCATCATAATACACGCGGTTCCATGTGTGCTTTTTGCTCTTGTCATCGCATCTGTATCCATCTACAATATAGCATGGAATATCCGCATATCTGCACATAACTGCAAACAGATTAGCATAATCAAAGCAAATGCCCTTTTTAGTCTCAATCGTTGTCTTGGCACTGAAATATTGATATACGCCATTACGAGAATAATCGTATTCTATATTCTGAACAATCCAGCTATAGAATTTATACACCTTTTCTTTATCGGTTTGACAATCTACCGTCAAACTGTCAGTAAGCTGCTCAGTAGTCTCGTCTGCCGTAACAGGCACATTCTCACCAAGACCGGTCTGCAAGAGGCTGTAAAATGCCCAAATTGGATAAGCTAATAAAAAAACAGCAATCGTAACCACAAGAGCATTCTTCAGCCATTTTCGCATTTCAACTTATCCTTTCGACCACTCTGTTTGTGTAAAATTCGTTCCGTCCATCCGGTAGTTCACGCTTACTCTTTTCGATTTTATATTCGACCATAATGCGGCGGCCTTTTTTGTAATACTCACGAATTTTATCCCCAATAGTACTGTAAATAACAAAACTGGTAAACATTCTATTGCCGTTAATTTTATCTTCAGCACGCACATTGAGAACATAAATTCCGGTTGCATTATACATTTCGGTAATATCTAAAAATTCACACTCAAGGTATCCTCGATTGAGCGTTGGAAGTCTGTTATTATCACCGATATTGCGCACGATAACGCTATCAGCAACATATTCTTCAACACACTCGCCGATACCGGTCTTTCTATTTACCTTGACTCTGGATTCTAAATGATAGGCAACAAATACTCTATCTCTGTCACCGCAAAGTAAATGCAAACTCTCGGCAGCCTCACCATACATAGTGAAATTTAATACGTGAACTTCTTTCTTGTTTGTCTTAGGATTTTTTCGGTCAGATCTTACTGCAACGTTAAACTTTGCAACAGAGTTTTTCTGTCGAAAAACATTGCCTTGAATCACACCTTGGCAATACCCAATATTAACTGTAAACTTTTGATTTTTCATATCCTGTTTCTCCTTTAAATTTAGCAAGGAAAACATCAAAACTACTTTTTATCAAGCGCGTCGTGGTCTAAAGCTAAAACTCTTGAAACCGTCTTCATGAGACCGTCTTTATGATTCTCAGAAGTGGAAGTAGTAAACGGAATATCCCACAGTTGCTCTATGACATCCCAAACCGTTACACTCGAACGAATGTATCCTAAGCCTTCAACGGTTGCAACAAAACTCTGTATTGTTTTTGCAGGCAGCAAAACACCGGCAGTGTTCTTGCCCAGCTTATTTAGTTCATTACATAAATTCTGTGCATAGTCTCCGGGATATTTAAGAGTAATGTTAATGGTATCCATCAGCTTTTGAGCATTATCGCTTAATTCAAGGTAGACCGTATCAATTGCCTTATTGATGCCGTCATCAGTAAGTGCCATGTGCTTTGAGTGCCAAGTATCGTCAAAATGAATACCCTCCATTTTACGGCCAGAATAAATAACCGGCTGCAGAATAGCACTGCTATGTCCCGTTTGACTGTCCATAGCAGAAACGCCAAGGCGTATTTTTTTAGGAGTGTTTCCATCCTGATACTCGCCGATGTCCCAAGTGGCTCGCGACCATTTTTGTGAGATGTAGCCGCGTTGCATAGATACAACATTACCAAAACGAGCCCTCAAGCCTTCATTGACCTTTTCAAAAAACTCATCGTGACCTATAGGAGAATATACAGCAGTCATAACCGCCTGAACTTTCCCATAAACGGAGATGATTTGAACTGTTTGCTTTTTGGTTTCGCGTCGAATCATATCCTCATAAACCTTTGCGAGCGCAATTTTGCTGATCGGCATTGTAAAGTCACCGTTAAATGTAAGCTTTGCACGGTTACCGAGAGATAGCTTGCTCATTCGAGATAAGGGTGCCACCATTCTGTTTCCGGTACCGTCGGGGAATTCAACAAACATGCCGATTTCCTGCGTTTCATTACAGCGCCAAAGCTTGTCATGCTCCGGAGGAATAGGAATTTGCTTTGTGGTTATTGACTCATTGTCAAGTCGGCTGATTTCAAGTACATCGCCGACAACTTTTCCACCCCACAATTCCATTTCCTCAGGCTTTAATTCGTAACGCTTGGTTTCAGCACATCGCTCAGAAAGTGCGTTTGTGAAATCAGATTGAAAGTCGAAAAAGCCTTCATAATTGTCCTCATATTTATCTAACGGCATTCTCGGCACCCCCTTCCAATTGATCAAGTAATTGCTGGATGCTCTCGTAGCCGACGGACTCATTTGAGTATCGATTACGAATCTTAATCAGACTCTTTTCAAATCCGACAAGACATTTACTGTTTTCCATCTGCGATCGTTTTTGAATTTCGTCAATGATATCGCCCTTGACACCAAGTTTCGATAAAACCGCAACGGCCTTCAAAAGTTGTAGTTTTTCTTTTGACATAAATTCGTTTTCCTTAATTGCCATACTGTTTTGAATCATTTAAACCTCTCCTTAATAAATTAATTTATTCAAATGCTGCCCTTTTGCGGGAAGCATAGAAAACCAATTTACATTCCGGAGTTGATATAATTCAAGATGCCTTCCAGTTCTTCATCCGGAAGTCCAAACTCCAAAAGCGCCATTAACGATTCCGGCTCGTCCTCCGTTTTCTCAATGGCATCGAACACATCAAGTTCGTCATACGAACTAGATTCTTCATATTCCGGCGAAGAAACATTCTTTTTTTCTGATAATTCCTTAAGCTTCTGGTCGGATTCTTCTTTCTTTTCTTCATCTTTTCGCACCTCCTCACATTTTCTGCTGTATAATTTCAAAATTGGAATTTCTACATCAAGCTTATTCGCAATGCGAATGAATGTTTTTCCTATAAAAGCAGAAAAAATCACAAGATAGACCATTAACAGAAAAACCGTTATCAGTAAAACAAAAATTGCTACCTGCACATCATTCGCCTCCGTTCATCAATATTTTGCTTGAATGTCCTCTCGTATGATTGATTACCTCGGAGGAAACACCATTCGAAACGGAAGCTGACCTTTCGCTATCGGTTCTTGAAGCTGCCGACCTTACAGAGTCAATTTCGCTAACATATAATTCAACTTCTTCAGCCTTAAATCTGCCGTCTTCGCCCGGTTCGGAATACTCGTCATCGATACAAACATCCTTTTTTTTCACTGATTGAGGAATTTCATTCTCCACAGCGTCCGGCACATATGTATCATCAACAATTCCTTCGGTCTGCTCTTCATATAGCTCTCCGTTGTAGACATCAGACATTGCTTTGCTAACATCGAGTATGCCTTCAATTTCCAAACTTCCTTTTTGCTCAGTTTGCGGTTCTTCCAAATATTCAACAGAGGCTTCTGCCCTTGCCGAACACCAATATGTTTCATCGCTGACAAGTGCCGCCATCAAATCGAAATCCTGTTCGCATGCCCTTTTAAACGGAACGCCTTTAGCTGCCATCAAAATCTCTTGAACATCAAAAAGCATATCAAGAAATTCTTGACCATAATTCTTTTTTAGTTCCATAAATTCAATGTAATCGGAAATAGTGGTGTTTATTTTAGTACACAACGAATCAAAATATTTGATGTGCTCATCACCATTAATGAAAACCCCGATTTCGTTAGATGTTGCATCTAATAGAACAAAAATAAGAAATAAGTAGTTTCGCTTAAAAATCACATCAGCATCAGCAGGAAGTTTTGCCGTGTAATCAATTAAACATGTATCTTTCAAATAATTATCTGCGATTTTTAACAGTGCCGAGACTTTTTTCCATTCGGTATTAGCAGTGCTTACCTTCATATTGAGAAGTTCAAAAAACTTCTTCCTATAGCCGGGTTTGCCAAGAATCTTATCTCGGACAAGCTTATTCATAACAGAAGAGTGAATTTCAAATCCCTCTTCTGTAACCAAATGCATTACTCTGCTAAGTGCGCCTTCAGAAAAAGGTGCATTTTCATCTGTAAGTCGGATTATTTTGTTATGTATATCTTGAATGCCACCAAATCCGTCATTAATTTTTCCATTCCTGCTGAAACCAACCGAATCAACCGTAAGAGTTTGTTTGAATGCTCTTTGCTGAAGCTCGGATAAATCTTTGGCGTCAGATATGCTTTGGATTTCAACAACAATTCCGTCAATTTCAAAACGATATCGAGTTTCCGATATTTTCTGAAGCCCTTTTTGTGCAAACTCTTCGATCACGCAAGGCAAAGCACTTGTTACGAGGGAGAGTTGCTGAAGCTCTTTCCCGCAAAACTCGTTAAACGCAGCCTTTTTATGCAGGCAACATACCCCAATTCCATTCTCAATTTTTTCCCAGACGCTATTAAATTTCTCCGTCATAGCTATGACCTCCATTTTGTGTTTTAGTATTTCTCTTAGCGAGAGTTTCGGCATTGGTTGCCGATATAACGATTCCGCCGTCATCAAGGACGATTATAGATCTTGATTCCTTACCGTATGTAGCATCGAAGCATTGGGGGGAGGACCTTTCAAGTTCGCGTCTCTTAAGTTCTTTTCTTAACTTAGTTGCTGTAATTGGTGCAATAATTCGAATTTTGGACATATTGACATACACGTCATATCCAACATTTAGAAATTCAAACATCTTCTTTCTCCTTTGGCGCTAATACCTTCTCAATGTGTTCAGGGTCAGCATGATAAAGAATTCTATTTGTCAGCATATTTAAAGTGATAACATCCGCCCAAAAAAATCTGTACGAACCATATTCTTCTTTTGTCTTTTTCAAAAGGCTATTTAAGAATGCCAGGCTACGCTTTCTTGAAATATTCATGCTTTTAGCACATAATTTCACCTCACGATTGCCTATCATCATTCTGTAGACCTTCATTAAGACCACCTCCTTAACATGTACCACCGCATAAGCGGCGGAGTTTAGCCGGCTTTATCAACCGGATTATTGTTTTCCTTGAATTCGAACAATATGTTCCTTTGTTCTGCAGGCATCATCTTGAACTTTTCTTTCTTGCCGCTGGGGTGATGAATGTATAAAACATCATCTTTAAACTCATAACGCAATGAGTCGGCAAATCCGATTGAATACGATGATTCTCTGCCATATATTCGAATGCCTTCCTGTCCGATTTCTGACGGAATGAGTAATCTGCCCCGTTGAAAACCGTAAGCGTTGCAGACAAGCAGTCGTCCTCCATCAGAGAAAAACAAAAAGAGTTCACTTCTGTCCTTAGGATATATTGGCTTACATTCTTGAATTTCTTGCTTCTTCATCAAAAAAGCACGGATAGCAATGTTGCAGGTTTCAGTATCAAAAAACTCAACATCATTCAGAGCTTGAATTTTCAGTCCTGTAATAAAAGAGAACCAATGGTAACTCTCGAAAATAGTAACACCTGCAATAGAACAAAGCTCACAGATTGCGCTCTTGACAAGGTTCCTTTTTTGATGCAGCATTGCATCTCCCAACTTCCCGAGAACTTTTCCGTTGTCATCCATTTCTGCATATGCTCCGCATTCACAGCCCCATATATCTCCGTCGTTATTTGGAGAGTGAGGACCAAAGAATTCAAATTTGGATATCCTCTTAGGAACACCGTCACAATAGGGACACACTTCTTCAGAATCAGTATTAATATCTTCTGTCGGCATAAAAACCTCCTTGACAATCTCAATAAAATAACTGTAAAAATCCTGCTCGTAGTCCCATGCTTCAGCCTTAGCAACCACAAGATCAAAAAGCTTTCTGAAGATATGACTTTTTTCCTGCAAAGACAGATTTTTTTCAGCACCAACCTCTTTGACAAAACTGTCATCGTCTAAGGCTTCTTTAAATCGGTTGTACGCATTAGAAACAGCCGATGTTCCAAAAGAACTTTTAATCTTCTCAAGCATATCGGAAAAGCATTCTTGTGCTTGGCGATATTGACTTGATTCTTGGGTGTGTTCAAGCATACTCACAGCATTGTTTGATGTATCAAGCAGTCCGTTAAATTCGGAATTTGCTTTTTTCATAAAATCATTCATACGAAAAATGTGTAAGAGTTCGTTTATTGCTCTTCGCAATTCTCTTTCTGTGTCAGTCATTAGGAATTTCCTTTCATAAAGAATTTGCGTATATAATATGATCAAATTTAAGGGATCGTTTCAAGAAATCATTTTGACCCGTCTACGGTAGACACCTTTTGAAGAACAGTTGCATCAGGTTTTGAAAGGTTCTTTTTCTGTCTGTAGTTCCAATCAAGTTGCTTTCGCAAAATCCTTCGAATGTAAGCGTTTCGTGCGTTTTTTGGGATTGAAGTAATATGTTCCTCAATATCCCTCTCAGTAATCCTGATTTGAAGGTCAAACTGCTTATTGATTATTCCCTGCTCTTGAGGGACAGGTAACAGAATAAAAGACTTTTTTATATCGGCCTTAACAACCAGTCTTATATAATGAGAAATTGTTCCCTTGGGAAGATTTTCCGTCCAGTAAGCCAAATCCCCATCTTTTTTTCCAATTAGCAAATGCTGTATCATATCCTGTCACCTCTTAAATATTCGAAATGCTAACAAGCGGTTGTTTACCGGTGGAAACAGCCATAACTTCACATTTGTATAATTTTCCGCAATGCTTAACCGTCCATGAATCACCAACTGCCAAGTGGTTTTCATTAAACCGTCTGAGAATTTCATCGGAAACCTTCTCGTAAACCATTGGCGGCACTTTCACTAAACAGTCAGTAACAGGACAACAGTAGAAGGGCAGACTGCCTATTTGACCCAGTTCCAATTTGCTCTTATGTTTTTTACAACAAAGCTGAATAAATCCCCAAGCAGCAAAAGTAATTCTTTCTTTCACGTTAACCCTCCTATGGTAATATTTTCTGAACTCGTCCTTTGCGGCCATCTTTCAAACGAACTCTTATTCCTTTGCTATGTGACAATTCATTTGTTAAAACACACGATACATAGCCTTCAACCGGTAACTGCAACAGTCGATTCTCATTAGTAAAAATGAGAACATGAAGACCGGGGCGTATTTGTTCTCTACTGGTCGGATCGGGTTCTACTTCGATAGCGTCAGCCAAATCCCTTAGTGAAACATAGGAACCGTGTTTGTGGCAGAACTGCGCATCGCACAAAAGCCATTTTCCATCAATATAGTGAATTCCTCTTATTTTGCGGGTAGCCCCGCCACAAACCTTGCATTTCATTTCTATCTCCTTAATAAATTTTTTTCGACTATCCGACACAGTTCACGCGGCAGCTTATCCAAACTGTCGATTGCAATACAATTTGCTCCGAATATTCCTTCAAGAGCTTCTCTGCCATCACCGATAGACAGTCCGTAAACCTTACCGTACTTTGAGAGTTTTTTTACGCTCAATGCACATTCCTCAATCGGCTCATTTGGCTGTCCATCAGTTATAACAATAACCAATTTATCTTCTTCCTTCTGTTTTTTGAGTAATGTTGGCAAATACAGCAGAGCCGGATTAAGCGGTGTGCCACCACTGGCGTTCATGCGAATAATCGCTGTATGAGCAAATTGGCTCTTAAACATACGGTTAGAAAAGTGGAATATATTTGTTCTGTTGCTTCCGTTTTGAAATCCCAACACCGATATCGGTATATTAAGTGCCATAGAAACCTCTTGAAGAACAACGCATGTCCGAATTGAGTTATAGAGAGCACTTCCTGACATAGATCCTGAAAGGTCAACGAGAATTGTAATATTCAAATCTGCTTCATCATTTTTCTCAATCCTTTTGGCACATACAGCGCCGGAGGGAATTCGACTCAAGCTTTTCGGATCAATTCTTCCAACATGCAAATATCGGCTCATCTCATCAACATTGTAGTTAATGACATTTTTAAGTCCCTTCTTCAGATTGTTGATAATGGGTGTCAGTTCCGATTTGATTACTGCATATTCATCCATTTCATTAAAGCTTCCCCTAACAGGAACTATTTTGTAGGTGTTAGTAGAATCTCCGGAAAGAGCTGTCGCTGTCTTACTGTCTTTTTTGGTATTTGCCTTTTCATTTACATGTTGATTGTAGGAACTATTGAGGGCTTGCGTAAGCATCTGACTAAGCTGTCCCTGAGCGTTTCCACCGGCACCGCCGGGATTACTCTGTTGTCCTTGACCGACTTGCGACTGTCCGTTATTCCCCTGACCTGATGCTTGGTTCTGTCCTTGCTGACCTTGTCCTTGCGCTTGATTTTGACATTGTCCGTTTCCTATACCCTGACCATTCACACCGGGAAAAGTCTGTCCTGTTCCGGCATTAACATCGACTGTATTTGTCTGTGAGGTACTGGGTTTAAAGTTCTGACTCTGCAACGGCTCATTTTCGGGAATAATGCTCTTAATCATTTTCATGATTTTCTTAGTGTAAAAATAACAACCGCTGCATGTATCCGAGTATTTTGCCAACAAGGCTACCGGCTTAATTCTCTCGAACAACGCACTCAATTCACCTTCAAGCGCGTGCCTGTTTTTGCCAACAGAAACAAAATCCAATAACCATTGCATTATGATTTCAATATCTTTTTTCTGAGATATATCAATCTCGTGTTGGAACATAAATTCATTCAATGAATCAATTGCATATGAAACGCCGGGGAACTTAAATGCACCGATGCGTTCGATACGAGCATCTTCCAAAATGTTCAGTATTTCCTTGCGAACATAAACAAAGTTATCTGTCTCGCCGGCCTTTTGAGTTGCAGCGTCTTGAACACATTGAAAACAGCTATATAGCGGATGTAACGATTCATGAACTGCTAAAGCTAAACAAAATTCCGTGATTTTCTCTATAGGCTCGTTTATGAACAACTGATGTAAGGTGTTGATATCCACGCGAGAGCCATCCGTATATGCAAGCTCCGGATGATCGGGAGGGAGAATATTTACGGTTAGGCGGTGGTCAGAGGTTAATCCGACCACCATTTTGCGAAGCATCATACAATAAGCAGGACTGACGAGAAACTTCAATTTTTCATCATGGTCAATATTTTCTTTCCCTGTAAAAGGGTCATACAAACTTACTCGTTTCATGCCGAAAATCCCCTTTCAAATCTTGGCTTGATAATGGTATCCATAATCGTCGCTTTATACTCATCACTTGCACACAAGGCGCCCATCAGGTTATATTCAGCAGCCTCAACAGGGTTGCCGAGTATACGTGTTTGTTTCGCCCAGTTAACAAGACTACGCGGGGTTAGCATATCTGCATTTTCGCCCGATTCGGTAATATGGTCATTAATGCTCTCCCAAGTTTCAACCATACGTACAATGATACCTTCGTTGTCATAATGAGAGCGTTCTTTAACCATACGAACCATATCATCCTGCGAAAGCTTCTCAAGGTCAATAATGGCACAGAAACGGTCTTTATAAGCCTCATTTAAAGGTCGTGAACCTTTTGCGTCAGGGTTTGCCGACATCATAAAAATCGAGAACGGATGTCTCTTAGCCATTGTGCCGTCCGCCAATTTAATAGTGTAGGGCGCAATCAGAATTGAGTTCTTAACCGTTCCTTCACCCTCAGCAGCATAGTTATTATCGTCATCCATGTGAACGCCGCCACGCAAAACCGTTTGTGCAAACTGTGTATCGATATTTGTTTTCAAAACACCGTTATCTGCAACAGTTGTACCAACGTACTCACTGGCGTCGGCAGTCTTAAAGCTCTGTGTAAACCTGTATGGCATAGAAAATACATATGCAATCGCCACAGCCATAGTAGATTTACCGGTTCCGGGAGGGCCTTTAAGAAGTACATTCTGCGTGTCCCGCTCTCCGTTTCGAATTCCGTCAGCAATAATTTTGCAGATATTGATGAACTTCTGTGTGGGAATATAGATACCCAGCTTTTCTTCAGTAGGAACCAGTGCCTTATCTTCTTCAGACAACCCTTCGTAGAAATCTTTTACCAGCGGGAACATTTCGTCCTTTAAGTCCTGCATTTGCTTTTGATACGATTTGGTCTCTCCGGAGTCGAAAGGATTTTCGTCAACAGGTCTATCTATAACCTTTGTTAAAACGAATGTGCCTTCTTTTCCGTTTAGCAGTTCTCCGGTATAGTCATACACTTCCGGAGGCACTACAGCCAAATTTTCAATATCACCCATTTCTATCGGGTAATCTTGCCTTGCGGCAGACACAAAAGAGTCAATCATGCACCCTGCCCCATCACAGTTGGTGATTTTAGGCAAGCTCATACTTTGCGATTCGCAAAGCACCATTGCCCACGCATTTTCAAGCTCTTGAAACTTATCAAAAATTCTTTGCTGCACCAAGAACGGTATCGCAATTTGAAAAGGTGTTTTGTTTACATCAGGTGTAACAAGTGCCTGTTTTGTGGTAACATCAGCTGTATTAAACTTACAGGCCTGAACCTTTTTCGTCTTCGGGTGATACAAAATTGCGACAACACTATCTCTGCTATCGCCCTTTACTTCGGTGTAGATTTCTCCCATTGGGGTTACACCTATACCGATTTTGTCGGTCAAAAACAATGTAATCATTGCGTTTACAATGCCGCCCGGCACCTTAATCTCTTCGAAGTTGATATTGTAGCCCGATGTGCCGGTAAGAGTAGTTTCGGTATCAATTTCCGTAAGCATTTCGTTTAAAATGGGACATGTGTAAACATCTTCAATTATTGCAGCCATAATCTGCCTCCTTTTAAAAATAAATAGAGGCAGCCTATTCGCTGCCTCTCAAATTATTAGCCTTTGTCTTTCATTCCGTATTCACGGATAGCACGTCTGCAGGCATATACCTGCCTCTTAAAATCATCATTTGCACTTTCAAGTGATTTGCGCTCTGCAAAATACAGACAGCTTGAATACTGGTATTCATAAAGTAATTTCACTGTCCAATTTTTGCCGGCGCAGGGGCCCTGTGTCACAATAACCTTTTCAGGATTTAGTTCACTTTCTTTGTATAAACCTACTCCCGTATCATTCCACCAAAAGGGCTTTTCGTCGTTTTTGGCAGAAGGCATTGCAACCACTTCTTGAGGTGCTTCCTGTTCTGCAGCATCATTGCTATCGTTAGTTTTATCTGGCATACTGCTTGAGGCAGCGGGCGACTCATCATCGTCCCTAAAACTTATTTCGCTGGCACCGTAAACCTCACCGTATAGCTTGAGGATTTTTAACACTGCTCTTTCATATGCTCGATTATCTGCTGTGGTAGCAGGATTATTCTGCATAATGACATCATATAGGTTTTTTTCATTTGATTCACCAAGCTCAGTTAACTCTTCATCTCCGAGTTTTGCAGTTCTTGCAATAACATAAACCGAAGAACTATGTGTACTGATTAAAAGCGGTGGACCGATTTTAACCTTTGCCATTTCTGCAAGCATTCTTATAGTTTTATGCTTGAGCAGTATTTTCCCTTTATCAGATTTAACATAATCCTCCTTTTTCAGGATGATTTCATCATTGTTGAGAAAAACGGTCAGCGATTTGTCGGTATTCAATTTTACTCTTTCAGGCATTTCCATTATAAATCTCTCCTTAAATCTATATGTAGCCGGAAAGGGGCGCACCCCTTTCCTTTGTTTTACGGAAGCTGACAGCTATCCGTTACTTCTTGCACATCGTCATCCTGTTTCTTTTCAGGAGCTTCATTTGTGTCTTCATCATTGTCCTCAACTTTAGGTTCCGGCTTTTTCTCCTGAACAGGAGGCTTTTCTTTTGGTGTAGGCTTACTTGTGGGTTCCTCAACCACCGTAGCAGTATCACCGGCATCCCCAATTTTTGCCTTTTTCTTGAAAAGCTTTAAGCCAAAGCCCTTGATAAGAATAAGGAAAATCACGAGAATAATAAGTACTATAACGAGTGTGCTTTTGATGCTGCTAAAAAACATTCTTTGCTTCATCATATTCTGCATCGTGCTATTATCACCGTAATATGCAGACTTAACACTTTGCCCGTAGTTTTCATTCACATTATCAACTCTTTGCTTAACAGCGTCATAACTGTGATCAGAATTATCCACCACAGCCTGTTCGGTAGTAAGTGAAGAATTGACATAAACAACCTTTTCCTGAAACGGGTTTACACAGATTAAAGCAATAGCAGTAATGACGATATAAATACCGAGCATGGCTGCAAGCAACATCCAAAAATTTTGACTTCCAATTACCTTTGTGTTTTTCATTTGAACTACTCCTTTAAAAATAAAATTTGGGTACGTAGTTCAAAGAAGGAAAAAACAAGGGCAGAATAATCGAATGATGTCGACTATGTTCTGCCCTTGTTCAGTTTGGAATATAGGATATGCAGACCGATATATTATCAGGTCCGCCAAGCAAGTTTGCTCCGTCTATAATTCCGTTACACGTATCGTAGCAATTCCCGGCTGAAACAACAATGTTTTTAATTTGTTCGGGGGACATAACCTTATGAGCTCCATCAGTGAGCAACAAGATTATATCACCAACTTTTACTTTCCCTTCTCTGATGTCTATTTGCGGTGAGTTGAGTCCAAAAGCCGATGTTAAAATATCTCTGTCAGAATGAGTGAAGATTTGCTCTTTAGATATTTTGCCCTCATCACAAAGCCGTTGAGCCTCCGTATGGTCTTTGGTCAAAATATGCATCTTATCATCACGCAATAGATAGATCCGGCTATCGCCGGAGTGTGCCGTTACAAGTCTTCCATCGGCACAAATGGCTGTTAAATCAAGCGATGTAAAGCAGTTGCTATTTTCTAATTCAGTATCTGCTCGTTTAAAGGCGAGCAAAATTCTGTTTGCTGTATGAACCGCTGTTTTTACCATCCGCTTAAGTTCTTCAAATTTCATCTCCGGTTCGGAATAAGTATCAATAAACCTATGAATTTCATTGATAACAAATGAAGCAGGATTGAGTTTGTCAGTTCGTCCATTCCCGTCTGCAACCGCTTGGAAATAAACTCCGTTTTTCACCCATGCATGTGCATAATCTTCATTCGGTTTTTCTTTTTCTTCATTCCGCTTTCCCGGATGCGTTGCGAATGCGTTTACAACTTCCGTTTCGTTTTCCTCCCTTCTTTTTTTACTCTGTGATATCTTCCATCCTGCAAGTATTGATAATATTCCAATTTATCGCAATACTGCGGGTATACCTGATACATCATATCAAACAAAGAGGAGTAAACCAGATTTAACAAGATCTTCAAGCGATATCTTGCTAATGTTTTAATCCCGTTTGAATGGCTGAATTCTCTTGCAATTTTTTCTCCCGAAAAATGGAGTACATTTTTACAAAGATATTTTACGCATACTTCGGCTCGATAGCGCCCCCATTCTGCGTCAGTAAAAAATCCACGCGGAAAATTATTTCGCTTTTTGGCAAGAACTTCACTATACACTTTTATTGTAAGTGCACGCTTCCCTTTTCGTCTATGCGGAAATAGTTCCCATAAGATATAATCATATTCACCGGGAAGAAACTCGACAGGTTTTTCTATGCACGCTATCACTCTTTGTAAGCGATACTTTCTGATGAATTTTACATCAAATACCCTTTGAGCTTCTTCAAACTCGGTAATCTTTAATTTTTCAAAGAAAAGGTATTTTAAAATTTCAACACCTCTGTCTTTGAGATTGAGAGAACCCACATACATCTCAGGCCAGCGTTCTCCTGCCAATACACGTTCGTAAATCTCGATAGATTCCTGTCCCATTGTAACCCCTTTATAATGAGGTATCCCGGTCAGAAATGTAAATCAATTTCCAATACCTACATTTTAATTTTTAATAAAAAAGTAAATTGCGCCTATTAGTGCAGTAAATGCAACAATAAATCCCAAGGGCTGACGTACATAAACACCAAAGAAGAACCCAAATATCATAATTGCCACAAAGAGCAAATAAATAGTTATATTCTTCATTTTTTACACCATTTTTATCTATTTAATGTATAATACATATTTATTATAGTGTAATATTATCCGTTTGTCAAGAGCATTCCTTACTATTTACGAAAAATGCCAAGATTGGATTTATGTGTTCTTGCATCAAGCCCATCTACTGCATAGCCACTGTTATTGTTGCCATTGGGCATTAGGGATGATTCTTTAACCAAAACTCTTGAGATGCGTCTGAATGCCTCTGCATATTCACTATATCTCCCGCTTTGTTTCCGCCTGTTGAGGAAAACAGAAGCACCCTCATTGTTGATTTCTACTATTTCAGGGTAATACGGTATCTCGCCCACAAGCGGAATATTTAAGGCTTTTGATATTTCATTAGGTGACACGGTTGTTTTTTCCTGAAGTTTATTGACCACAAGTCCCACCTTGCCAAAATCAAAACCGTTGATTTTACTGAAAATGTCATTCATCATACTATCTATACGCCTTGCGGAGAGCAAGTCGCAATTGCAGACAGCATATATTTCATCCGCAAGAGACAATGCAGTCAATGTATAATCCAAAATATTAGGACCGGTATCCATAACAATTACATCGAAATCACACAGTTTGAGATTTTCAATTATAGCCTCGATATAACCGCTATCAATTTTGAAGCAATCTGTTTTACATATTGGAGCACAAAGAACGTATACGCCCGATTCGTGCTGAACAAGATATCTCTCCTTAACAGAATTCTCAGTAAATCTGACCTTTTCTGCCGTGACTCTGCTTCGTTTCATTTCATACTTTATATCTTCGCACCATGTCATAATACCGTTGTTGTTTTCAATATCCATAACAGCAGCAATATCAGAAGCCTCAAAATCAAAGTCACAGAGACATACCCTAGGTCGATATGTAACCGCTTCATTCTTAATCTGAACACAGCTTGTACTAATTGCCAGCTCCCTTGAGATAGTTGTCTTACCAACACCGCCCTTTTGAGAGTGAACAGCTATAACCTTTTGAGGTATTACCCTACTCTCAGGTTGAGAATATCGATTTAGTTGTACAGACTTTAACCTTTCCCTAAAGCTATGGGGACGGTCTGCCGGCAAAGTTATCTTCCTTGCCGGCGTGGCCTCTCCCTTACTGAAAGGATTATCTGTCAAGATATTGCTTTCGGCTATTCTGTCAAGATCATCCTCACTGTATATCGGTGCATCGCCCATGCGCTTAATTGTTTCTTCGAGAATATTACAGGAAAACGGATAGGATATTACTGTCGCATGTTTTGATAACTGTTCCTTAGTGATTTGGTCGTTATTTCGCAGTGCCACTATTTTCTTAGCGGGATGGTTCATAAATGCCTTTAGTGCTTCAACGCAAGAAGCATCAACCAAATTATCGGTTATTACAATTATGTCAATATCATTTCTTCCTAAGACTTCGTCTTTTGCCTGTTGAAGCAAACCGCAGCCTCCTCTGTAGCACACAGTGTCGTTTACCACAAAGAAACTTTCAATGTCTGATAATATATCAGCATTCTTATCAAGAAAATATATTCCTTTTATCAAGACAATTCCTCCTGTTGCATTGTAATTATCTGCCACTACAAAAGTGAGATTGCACTACGCTGTAACATACGTGTTTCAAGCTCGTAATTGTTGGGCGTTTCCACATTTAAAGGATCCACCTTTACAAGCACTGGTTCAGATTCCTTAAAGTCAAAATTTCGAGAGCTTCTACATACAAACCACCCTATAGGACTTCGCGGAAACCATTTCAAAATATCACGGTCATCATAACGCTCTTCACGACCGATTTTACGAATAATGGTCATAACATCATCGGGACGAGATATCTTCCCTGCGAAAATCAAACCGGAGTTGGCAATAACAGAGGAAGGCATATCTGCAACCTTCTGTGTAATTGAGAAAATAAACAACCCCAGTCCGGCAGATTGGTCAAGAATTTTTTCGAATTCCGACTGACCGCCAAAGGAAGGCATTGCACTGTTGCCGGTCCCTGCGGTATCACTGCCCGTGAGAACTTCATTTGCCTCTTCGATAACCAATACAGTTTCATACTGATCATCTGCAAGAAAACCTCGCTCATGTCCTTGGGCATACTTAAAGAATCCACTGGTTATACAACCGAAAACGAAGTTTTTAAAGGTTGTTTCCAAGCCGTAGCTTTCAAGAACAATAATGTCATCCTTTCCTATAAGCTCGTCAACGCCAATACCGTCTTCTTGACCAAACAGTCGTGTTTCAATAGAAAACTTCCTGCCGAAAATTTGCAAACGGTCAAGGACACGGGTATAAGCGTCGCGTGCCTCATTACCCATTCGTCCCTTACCGGACTTCAATGGGTCTTCAAGATCAAGTTTAATCTTGTTCATTCTTTCATAAAGCTTAGGAAAAGTTACCATTGCCGAGCGCTGGGGGACAAACTCTCTCCAATTCGGCGAATCCTCAAACACACCGGCTTCTTCATAGAGTTCATACAAGGATTCAGCCAAAATAGCTTTCCCGCGTTCCATAAGACCGTATGCACGACAGAAAATTTCAATAATAGAGTCAGCCCATACCTGCGGATTAACATTTTTGGGGACCTTGCAAAGATTCAAGGAAATCGGCAAAAACTCAGGATTTCCTAAGCTATAAAAGTGGAAACGCTCCGGTTCGACGAATTTAGCGAGAATACGCCAATCCTGCTTTGGATCGAGTGCAACAATCCTCAACCGCTTACCTGTTTTCTTTCTTCGCACCTTAGTCAGCTCAGAGATGAAGCGTGTAGCCGCTACAGTTTTACCCGAACGAGATTCACCTGTAAAAATGCCGTGCATAAGTTCGCTATCATCGATACGGAATTCAAACGGTGTTTCATATCCACCAACCGGAGTCCAACGCTCACCGGATAAAACCTTACCGATGTAGATATCTCCGTTCTTTTGAGACGGTACTGCAAATTTCGGAATATCTCCAACATCTGCAAATATACCGCCTTCAGAAATACGGGGCAAATGCGTATAAGCACTAAACTCATCCGAAAGAAGAATAGTAGAGTAGCGATAGGATTCTATACGTCCCGGAATACCTTCTTTTCGATTGTCCGGAGAGAAAGCATAAAAGTGATATAACAAATGATTTTGTTCTTCTGCACTAAGATCAAGAACCTGCAACGGACAAATCATAGACGTATCATTAGACCATGCCGACTTTGCAAGGGTTCCGGCTGCCGCCAAACTGTCATCGGATTCGGTAGCTAAGTAAACATCCGTAAAGAATGCTCCGTTACCGCGAAGAGCTTTCATCAAACGGTCATTCTGGAACTGCAACAGCGTCAAGATATTTTGCACTTCCTGATCGAGCCATTGATAACTCTTGGCATATCCAACAGAAGGACCTATACCCATACTGGTTGCTGCACCGCTTGAGATCGTTCCGCTGCTTCCCATTGATTGACCAAGAGACTTTCCAATGCTGTGTGCAGTGCTTATTCCTTCTGTGGTGCCTGCGGTATGACCCCAGTTTTGACCAGTAGTATGAGAAGTTCCCGAGGTGAACGAGTCTGTCTGAGACTGTGACCTGCTTTGACTGCTGTTTTCACCCCAGTTTTCCGAGGCGTTCACTCCGTCTGCCTGCATATGTGATGTTCCGGTAGAATCGGTAGAGCTTACGGAATGATTTGTCGAAGAATTTACACCCCAGTTTGTTCCGGAGCTTTGTCCCCAGCTTTCACCTGTACCGTTAGTTTCTGAGGTGCCCCAACTCTCGCCTGTGCCACTGGTCGTTCCCTGCGAAACGGTCTGTCCAATAGAGCTGCCTACAGTTGTTCCCTGAGACTCCGTAATACCTGTGCTTTGACCATAAGAATTTGCAACGCTTTGATTCCAACCGGTACTATCGGTAATACTTGAACTCTGACCGAAGCTTTCAGACACACCGCTTGAACTGCCTTGAGTAGTGGTTTGGCTTGTTCCGCTTGAAATGCCAACCGATTCAGATATACTGGTTCCTGAAGTATTCGCAGTTGAATTACTGCTGCCTGTTGAATTGCTCCAGCCCTCAGAGCCATTACTTCCGGTAGCCTCGCTGTATGTATCTGCTTCACTGCCGTTAATGACGAAAATACCACCACTTAGACCTTCGGTTTTTCCAATCGTTGTTGTTGAATTCCAACCTGAACTACCGTTTGTTCCCTTGCTTGTGTTTGTGCCGGATGTAACGGTCGTGCCGCTATTTGTTCCGGTAGTGCTCGTTTCAGTTTGATTGGTTGTTCTTCCGGAACTGTTTGAAACAGTAGTAGAACTGTTTGTGCCGGAATTATAGGACTCTCCATTGCTTACGCTATGGCTTCCATTGGTTCCGGAGGTTTCAGTCGTATTCATGGTTTCCGTTTCGCTTCTGGCAACCGACTGAGAAGTAGACTGTGATTCCGATACAGAATTTGCTACGCTTTCACTAATTGATTGATTGACACTGTTAGAATGATTAGTGCCGACAGAATGATTTTCCGATAAGGTATGAGATTCACTTTCACTGCCACCGAAGGATTCTCCGTTGGAAAATCCGTCACTCACACCGTCAGAATGGGCTGTGTTTTCACCGAAGGATTCAATTGAACTGGTTCCTGCAGCAGTACCGTGGCTGATGCCTTCGGTTTCGCCGGTAGTAACACCTAACGATCTGCCAATACTTTCACTGACAGAATCGCCAATAGAACGTCCTACTGAATCGGACACAGAAGACGAAAAACTACTTCCGGTGGTATCTGTTACTGTATCTGCTTCAGTATAAGAATGGTTCCATCCTTGCGATGCTCCCAAATTTGCCATATACATCATGGGAATTGAAAGCGAGAAGTTCATACTGGTAGAGCCTTGCAGTTGCTTATTCCAACGTGTCATTTCTTTTGCTGTTTGGGTCAACCATCTTTCCAAATGTTCGGTTTTTACAGGACTTGAAATAATCTGTAAAACATATTCTTTATCTGACATACCTGAAATATATTCTTCAGTTGTGTCCTGAGAATTGGTGTTGACGTTCTTGCCGCCCATACCCTTATCGCCTACATCTACACCGCCGACTTTGGCCTTGGGGATACCACGAACAACAGTCATGCAGTCCATCGTATACATCTTTTCATGAAGCCACTCAAGCTCATCGTATGTAAGTGTTCTATGCTCAAGAACTCGATAAGTACCTTGCAATGTGCTGCAAAGAGCAATGAAATCCTTATCGGCAATTTTCTTTGCCCGCTCGGGCGTCTTAGCAACACCCTGCACACCGTAAAGATACAGAAGACCAAGTGCAACGGGATGAAGCAGATTGGCAATTACAGTAAGCAATTTGATATTGCGCTCCCAAACAGCCGCCAAAACCTGACCGTGCATGTCCATAAAGCTTTCCGACTGTTTTGCACTCTTAGGAAGACGGATAATGCGGGTAAACTTAACTGCTTTATAAAAATGCACAACATTGCCGTTTTCCTCCATCATCTCAAGCTCATACATAAGGTACTTCATAAACTTACGGTCGTCGGTATATTCTTTCCAGGTACGGACTATACGGAAATCATCCATGGGTTCTTGCTTTTTCTTGCCGAGAATAGTTGATAAATTAAGCATTTTTTCCTCCTTTCAACAAATCAGTAAGGCTTAATATTATCGCGAACATCTCGAATTTCGCGAATAGCCTTATTCTTAGATTTGGTTCCAAAAAACTGCGGAACTTTTTTGCCTTGGAAAATAAAATACGTTACGGGGTATGTGATAGCAATAATCCAAAGCAAATTTTGCAACCAACCAAGGATTGCCGTTCCTGACGATGAGGCAACCGACTGGCCAAAAGAAGCACTTAAGTTATCTGCTGAAACTCCGGCAACAATAATAATCACATACCGGTAAATAAACAAAACCGCCAAATAGCCAAGAACAAACCACTTGGTATGTTTAATAATTTCTTCACGCTGGCTGGGAAGCAGCAATGCCAGAACAGCACCGAAAATCCACATTGCGCCCGTAAGCGGCGTGATTATTTTAGAACCGAAATTGTAGTATGCGTTATGAAGATACAACCATAAAATAAAGGTTCCAAGATATATAAGCAAACTTCTTATTCTCGGCAATATTTCTCGCATACCGAATTTACTGGTATAGGTCATTTCACCGCTACTTCGCGGCACAAAGTTTTTCCTGTACATGATTCCCTCCAAAATTGTAATTTCTACAAAATCTGTCTCTCTTCACGCACTTCGTTCTCGGCGTCAGCAAACTGTTCGGCAAAAAATATGTAACCGATAGATATAAGTCCTAATATGAGCCAGATATTCTTATATAAGAAATAAAAAATTGTCAAAATTGCGTTCTGATTGAACGTCCAAAAATCAGCAAAAAAATCAAGCATTTACGTACTCCTTTTCCTCTTTTCTTCGCGGTGCCGGTGTAGCCGTGTAAACCGGTGAGTCAGACGCCATGTTGTAAACATAAGACCAGCGTTGTCCGGCCAAGTCAGATATACTTGTTAGGTAAACGACTATCCCGGTTTTTTGCAAAACTCTTTGTCCTCTGGCTTTAATCCACCCTTCTATAAGAGGTCTCATCTTTTTTTCAACAGTTTCCCTGTTTGGTGAGACAAAGAAAATATTTTTTGTTATCATCATCAATTTGTTACACTTGTCATTAAAATCCGACGGATGATGATTTCCGCATTCTACCTCGTAATATTCAACCCCCGTTTGCGTACATGCGACAACATCAGGGATTGATGTTCTTCCGTCAGAAAGACGAATTGCGTTTCCTTTTCGAGACATTGAAATTGAACGATATTTGCCGGTATCCTTCAATATCTGTACAACGTCCTTAATTGTGTATCCGTGTTCGGCATTATCATGTTCATGAACAAGCTGTTGATATTCCGTTTCCACGGGCATCTTTTTAAACTGCTGAATATAAATTTTCTTTCCAATATCCGTTAGTTTGAGAACCATAAACCAACGCATACCGGTATTAATTTTCTCTAACGATACAACCATGATTGAGGTTAAATGCTTTATTAATCTCGATGCTTTTTCAGAACTGATTTCTTCACCCTCGTCTTTAACATTTTTGCAAATATGCATTCGGATTAAAGACATTTCTGACAATCCACTCTCAACAATTGCTTGGAATACATCCCAATGCACCGGTTTCATTTGGTCGGTAATACTTGCGAGATCTTGAACATACATACTCCCCTTCGAAACCATATCTACAATCATCTTGTCGTCAGCATCATCCAAAGATACTACTCGTTCGTTTTCGTCCAAAACAGTTGTCGAAGAAATCGCCGGTTTTAATGCTTCAAGCTCAGTATCCGTATCCAACAAATATACAGGTGCTCTTTTCATGTCAGCAGGGATATTGTATGTTTCTCTAAATGTTGATTCGGCATGGTCTAATTCATATTTGAGCTGACTGATTTGCGACATTTGAATCATTATCGTCTCATTTTTCTCGGTTAGTCGTTCTTTGAAGGTATCATAAATACTACGTGCCTTTTCCTGATTTTGCTTAAGCATATTACGGGCTCTGGCCAGCAGATCTGTCAAAGACATTGCTTCAAGGTCTCTGCTTGAAATATCACCATACGCCAATTCACTTTCCAAAACCTTTATACAAAAGGCTCTAAAACTGCGAATAAGCTCCTGCGTTTCCGCCGTTGCTTTTTCTATAAATGCATTAAGCTCCGTAATTTGCTCATTTTTTGAAGCTATCTGACTTTCTAAACGCTGAATGATTAATTCCATTTCCTTGACGGATTTCATATTACCCCTCCTTCGACTTTAATATGGCAGTAGGATCCTTCTTTTCTGCAGCATTTTTTAATTCCCACTTATAAAAGCTACTGTCCTCAATATGCAGCGAATCAGATATCTTTTCCATTTCTTCAATGATAATTTCATATGTATTAAGCGCATTTTCTCTATACTGAAGGGCCGTTGTAACGGCACCTGTATTTCCGGTAGTTAAAACCTCTGAAATACTTTGAAGATAAATTGCAAGATCATTTTTAAGCATGCTCTCAATTGCTTCTTTTATCGGCTTTTGATTATCCTGCACCGAAAGAGAGGTAATCTTTGGAATCATCACATCTAATTGCCCGTCAAGAATAGAAGTATAATGGGAGGCCGCTTCGTAATTTGAATAGGCACCGTTTGCCAAATGGATATCAACAACGGTAACCTCTGCCAACAAATCACGCACATCGGCAATGATATTCTTCAGCTCATTATAATCGTCTTCTTTCTTTAAGTCCGAGAAAGTGACTCGATATGCCTGCCTTTCCCCGTTTTCATCCACATAAATCCGCGTAGTTAATAATCCGAAGGCAAAGATAACAACATACAGCATCACAAATGCTACAATGAGTTTTTTACAGTTCCTTTTTACCAATCGAAAGAGCTTATATATTTTACCGTTATGTTCAACGGTTTCCTTTTTTGCCGCGACATTGATAGTGTCTATATTCCATCTCTCATTTTTTCTCATTATCCACACCTGCATGCAGATCTTCTCGTTCTTCCTTGCTTACAAAATTACAGTTATACAGGAACTCAACACCGGTAGGAATTACCTCTCCAACTCTTTCTAAATAAATAAGATTCCCACCGCAAGAGTTACACATGACTCTTCTTTGTACATCTCTTGTTTGAAATGCTCCGGTTAAATAAATTTGAGAGGACTTATGCACCCGCCTAATACATTCGTCTGCCGTTTCTCCAAAAACCTTTATCCACGGAAAGTCAGTTCTTGTAGCCTTTTCCAACTCATTGACTTTATATCTGCGATTAACAGCGAGCTGAAACTGTGCGGCAGTCGGGCCGGTATCTCCGTCCTTTCGCTGTATTTCCGTACAAAGGACACCCATCATATTTCCGACATTAGCAAATTCTGCAACCTGAATCGGTTCAAGTTTTTCCTTTAAGATGAGAGGCTTACCATATGTTACAATCTCGGTCTGCAGGGTGCCTATAGGGCTAACATATCCACAAGCCTCACATTTGATATGCTTATCTACCATTTTTGTAGAGACCATTCCTCTTACTTGCACCCAAACTTCTTCCTTAAGAAGCTGCACATATTCCCTTGCCTGCTCCTCTGTTAGACTGTAAATACTTATTTTAGGAAAATCCTGACGCCCATTGCGCCTAACAGTTTTCATAGTAAAAGTTACTCTATAAGTTTTCGATTCCTCGTTAAACAAAACAACAGGAACTGTATCAACAACTCCGAAAAAGTTGAACGAATTTTCTCTTGCCATAAAAATCCTCCTTAACAATATGCCGTAATCACGGTCCACGTAACGACCCCGGACGCATCCAAGGTCTTGTTTATCATGCACTCTGGTTATTTTTTTCTTTATCCGAATGAGTGCAATTTCCGGAAGAAAGTATTTCCTTAATTCTTTTTTTAGCTTCCTTCTTAAAATATTGCGGGTCATTTACGAGAGTTTCCGCCATCGTGTACACTGCGTTTAAATTTTTTTCTAACACTTCTAAGAACTCATCGGGCGTCACAGTATAGTCATAAGCTGTATAGATAAGTCTTGCACTGCCTTCATAGAAAGCACGTACAGTAATAGAATCCCATCTTTTTTCGGGCGATCTTTTATCAAGAAGCCGGGTGTATTTTGTCATAAACCTATTGAAAATCACAGAATATTTGTCCGACAGTCTTTTGGTTTCACAACCGCCAACCCACTCAATCAAACTGTGCTTTTCTCCACACACACGGGCTTGATTTATGCCTTTACAACCACCGCACCCGTTTATATCTTGCAGAAAATACCTAATCTTTTCATCAGCTTCTTCATCTGTTTTATCCTTTGCAAAACTACCGAGCTTGCCAAAAGGATATATTCTACATACAGCCGGCTTATGTGACTGCACTCGACAATATGCTTTCCCGTCTTTTCGACCAAGAAAATAACAGGTTGTTGTTCCGTCCGGCTCTTGTCGATACCTTAGTCTAACAATCGGAACATGTGAATTTTCTCCGACATACATATCCGTGTACTTCTCAAGAATTGTTTCTACATTCTTTCCGGTTGCTTGAACAAGGTTGTACAAGTCAAAGGGAGACAATAAAATGTCCTCTCTGTTGTGACAACACTCTCCACACTGAACACAGGCAATTGGTGCTTCATCCTGTTCTTCATAAAAATCCAGTGTGCCGTCCTCAAGTGCTTTTACCAGGTGCTCCAAATGATTATTCATGACCCTATTTTCCTTTCTGCGCCATACATTCAGCGGCGACTTTACAAATTAAAAATTCCATAAATCTATTTGAATGTACGGTTATAATATGGTCGGAAATAGGGTGCCGTTTCAAGAAAACAATTTGATTAAAGTAAAAGCGTCAATAAACCCCAAAACGGTAAGAACCATACCGCCTACTGCACAACATAGAATAAAAGCCAAAATGATATAATCTCTGACTGTCAGCTTGTTTTTGTTTTTTATCGGGTTTTGCAAAATCAACAAGCAGACGCTCAAAAGTAAAAGAACAACTCCTGTCAAAAGGAAGAGATTAAGTCCTGTCATGGTAAAATCAATTCCCATTATTCATCCTCCCATTCTCTCGTTCCACCGTAACCGGAGGAAAAGGTTATATCCTTGTCTTCAATCAAGACATCATCATTTGAATCATCTAAATCTATAAATTCCACATCTTCCAGTGAATCCTCAATATGGGCCAAGCGCTTTTGTTCCTGAACACTTTTTTCATATATATCACTGTTTCTGAATTCAGAAATGGAATTACGAAACAGTGGACGGTGTTTGTTCCAAAGGTGGATAAGGAAAACAATCAAAGCAATTACGCCTGCCAATATCAAAACATCAATTAAAATGTATAACCAAACCATGATTTCCTCCCTATTTAGCCTTCGAGCATTCGATTATAACAGTTGCAGCTTCGCTCACACCGCAACTGCTGACAGATATTGTGCGACCGTTTTGGATATATTCCGCCTTTAAGATGCCGTTGCCTCCAAAAACAGAATCCATTTCGTCGCAATTATTCATCTGTCCCATAAAGGCCGGCTGAATTTCTTCCATCCCCAACAGCTCAGCAATTTTTTTATTGACATTATTAAAGCTTTCGCGAAACTTGTCCTTTTCTTTAAAAGGGGTACTGCCGAAAACATAAGATGTTATCTGACCGTTATTCAAATAGACAGACAGGTTTCCTTTAATATCACAAAGGCTTACATAGTCATATCCAATCATCTTTTCGCTTTCAACAAAAACATTGTCTTTGGATATTGTTATCGCCGATGTTTCCTTGCCGAGATATGTTCCGGCAATAAAAGCATTGTCAATCGTTGTATACTCCATCTCAGGCATTAAAGGAGCGTTCTCCGCCGGTATGCTTTCAACTTCGGGCTCCTCCGGCTTCGTATCGCAACCGGAAAGAATTGCAATTGCTAATATACACAGCACTATATAAAGTAATGATTTCACTTCTTATCGGTCCTTTCCATTGTAATTTGGGGTATATATCCCTTAAAACCCGACTCATCAAATAATTTCAGCACTGATGCGCATAAAAGATTTTCTCTTGGAGAGCATATCTGAACTATCCACAAATACCCTTCTGAATCCCGAACAGAATATTCAAATAAAACGTAGTTTCCCATCAAAGCCTTCATACTGTTATCAGGTTTGTTTGCATATACCTCATCATTTGTAAATTGAAGTTCAACCGGCTTTAGTTCGGTGGATAATCCCATATAATCAGAAAACGCACTAATGTATCCATCAACGGCACTATCTGCATTCTTTATATCAAAATCATTCTTTTCCAAAAGTACCGTTTCAAATGAAACCCATAAAATGTTATTGTTTTCGTCCGCTTTTGCCCTGATATCACCGTTGTAACCAAATTCTTTTCGGTCATAAACGGTATAAATACCATCGTAATCTTGTTTTGCATCTAAATCAGAAAGTCTTTCAACGCTAATATTTGTGAGTAAACTTTCTTGTTTTTGATTTGCAGCGGTTATGAATATTAACCCTACAATAATACCGATAATACAAAGCCCTGCAATAATAAACATCGGTAGCAATAAAATTTTTCCTTGTCGCATAATACTTCCTCCTTAAAATGGACAGGTTACTATCGGCTTATTTGAGCCACAATGAATACCGCACCATTGCGAACTGTCAGAAGCGGCACATCTCGTACACAAAATATGATAATATGACGTCCATTTGTGTGTCCCGGCTGCACTGCAATAAGAGGTCCATGAGCAACTGTGCTTTACTGAACATTTGCCTGTGAAATTGTGCGAGGCCGTTGCGGCATAAGAACCCGTCGCGGTCGCAGCACACCCACTGCATTTGTAGTAGATAGTTCCGCCGGTGCAGGTTGCTCCCGAGCGTGATGTTTCGACCCAAGAATGATTGAAATATCTTTTTCCGTTGCAGCTACTACAGTTGTCATAATGATTACCGCCATTGTTTATCATGCCACCACGACTACAGGCAGTATTAGCGTCCATCGTTGTACCGCAATTCGAACAGTTTTGATGGTGAGTCCCGACGCTTGTTGAAGAGCCGTTGTTATCATAAACCCATACACCGTTTCCATTATGACCGGTTTTATTAATTGTATCGTCATATGTGTATCCGCAACTGCGAGAACAGTAATAGGTTCTCACTCCATTGTTTGTGCATGATGCGGCTGTGGACACATAAGATGTCATTTGATGCGATGTTAAATCGTCAACCCAGTAGTCACAAACCGTGCAATATCGATAGCAGTATGAAGTAGAATAATATGTCCAATCCGACACCGAATGACTATTGGAATTACACTTATATCCGCAATTAGTACATTCATCCCAATGCTTACTCGAATCGCATTCCATCGTAAAACCGACATGGTTTAATTCTTCCGTATCGACTGTCATCAAAAAATTCTTAGTTGTTGTTTCTTTATAATTTGAACTGCTTAATTCCAAAGAAACATAGCAAATAGAAGTCAAATCAATTTCGTAGTAGCCGGGTACAAGATTGACCGAATATGCGGCTTCTACCCCGGTTGCATCGACAGTTGCAGATATACTGCTGTACTGCTTTGTACCGTTAGAATTCGTGCGCACAAAAGCAATTGTAAGATCATCCAATGTCCCGCTTTTTGATTTCGGACTCTTTTTAAATACAACCGGCAATAAAATCCCTCCGGTAAACCAGTCAATTCCCATAAACAGGATTAATGTTTCAAGCGCTGTATCCCAGCCACCAAATAAATTTACCACCAGACTGATCAGCGCACTTCCTGCTATAAATATCTTCTGTTTCATTTGATCTTCTCCTTCAACACAAAAGCAGTTGGCTCTGATCTTTTGAAATGTAAAATATAACTTTTACACTCATCCAAGGAGCCAACTGCTTTCTAACTCTGTTTTTAATTTTTTACTCTTCTTTCGGCAGTCCTTCTACCTCTACTCCCCATTCTTTCATTTTTTCTAGAAACAGCTCTTTACTAATCTCATGCAGAGCATCTTTCTCTCCATACATTTTTCCAAACACCTCAAAGTTTGCCACAAAGCTACTGTATGGATGCAAAGATGCATAGCTGAAAGTTTCACTTGCAGAACTGCTATTCCCAGATTTTTTCTTGATAAATAAAACTCCCTCTCCACAATGGCTTTCCTCAGATACAACCAGTTTTACTCGCAAATCCTTCCACAAATAACGTTTTGACAGGAAAAGAAACTTTCGGATACAGCCTTTTTCATCCATCTTTAAACGGTAACTTTTTCTACTGGTTACTACCACATAAACTGGAACAAGAGCTATAAAAAATGGAATAAAGATAGCAATCAGTACTGGATTCTTCCAGATAAAGATTGGATA
>OHRA01000124.1_pt1 | contig 39051 bp, 30 predicted proteins | sample 1578241 | NCBI WGS metagenome assembly OHRA01 (sample SAMEA3879597, study PRJEB24766) | human gut metagenome | biome: human-associated habitat; feature: feces | place: USA | collected 1985/1987 | reverse complement strand
TTGTACAATTACATTTGTCAGGCTAATCCTGTGGATTGAAATAATAATATTTTTAATAATGCAAATAAATGGCTGTGTTTATAATTCACACAGCCATTTAAATTACAGATATAAATCCATTCCAGATTCCACAGACAAATTTAATCCCTTGTCATCTGTATACATTTCTTCATCTACCAATTCATAAAAATTCTCTATATCCGATGTTATTTCCTTAATTATACCAGCACCATACAAAGTATCAAAAAGCTGATTATATATCTGAACACAGTACTGGGATGCCTTTCTCATTCTGGCTTTTCCATAACCCTGATTTTTTATTTCAAATAATAAATCCTTAGCTTCCTGCTCTATCGGAATAAATACAATTCTTGTATTTTCCTCAATCAAATGAAATTTTTCTGATACCGTCTCAAAATTATATTTCCAATCCTTGAATTCGCCTATAATATTCTTTTTATCCAAATCATTTTCTCTAAAATGATATAGCCTTTTGAAATATTCTGTAATGCATTCAAGATTAGAAATATCATGATAATCTTGCAATAACCCTTTAGTGATTGAGCTTTGCAGACTTTGTCCCGGCACTGTTTTCATTCCATTTATATCAAAAATATAAACTTTACTGTTTTCTTTTTTCTCAATTCCTTCTCGGTTGCATCTACCTGCTGCCTGTATTACCGAATCTACTCCTGCTACTTGACGATATACTGAATTAAAATCAAGATCTACTCCCGCCTCTACCAAACTTGTTGAAATAAGCACACATGATTTTGATTTATCACTCATTCTTTCTTTAATCTGTGCAAGTATCTTTTTACGATGCTTAGGATACATACTTGTTGATAAATGATACACACCATCACCACTTAACTGTTCGTAAAGCTGCTGTGCACATTTTTTTGTATTAACAATACACAGTGCTCTTTTTTCAGTCTTCAATCTTTCAATTAAAGTATCAAATTCGATTATCCCAAGATTTTCGTATATAACTCTTTTAAAAAATTTAAACTGCTCATTTATATTCGGGCATAATTCAATATACCGTCTGTGTTGATCAAATATACTGTCTAAGGCCGGTTGTGTTGCCGTACATAAAACAATACTTGTCCTATAGAAATCCATTAAATTTTCCATCATGGCAATGCATGGTTTCAAATATTCCAATGGCAACATTTGTGCCTCATCAAATATAACCACAGAATTCGCAATATTATGAATTTTCCTACACTTAGATGACCTGCTTGCGAATAATGATTCAAAAAATTGAACATTAGTCGTGACAATTACAGGTTTATCCCAGTTTTCGCTGGCAAGCTGCATCGGTTTTAATTCTTCAGAATCCCCATAATCGACATTACAATGATTCTCAAGAACATTATCCTGCCCAAGTATTTCACGAAACACCTGAGCATTCTGTTCTATAATGCTAGTATATGGAATAACATATATAATATGCTCCATTTGATGCCTGACTGCATGCTTTAACGCAAATGCCAATGAGGCAATTGTTTTTCCACCACCTGTTGGAACAGTCAGGTGAAACAATCCCCTATCATTCTCACCTGCTATCAGACAGGCTTTTAATATCTCAGTTCTTCTACCGTTTATCGAATTAAGATCATCATTTTCTAACCATGAACCAATATGTCTTTCCAGTCTTGCTAATAAAGATGCCATTTCTTCACCCGATGTTCGTTCCACATGGTTATTCTTCATAAAACTTTCTGTTTCAAGAAAGTCCGCATCAACAAGACATGAATATAACATCCTCATAAAAATCCCCATTGAAAAATGAGGATTTTGTGTTTTACAGCTCTCAAAAGGATCACTTTTTATTTGTGGAATTTCTACCTCCTGTCTATATGCCTGATAATCACATATTGATTTTCTATATCGTTCTTCAAGCTTATAGTAATCCATTAGTCCAGAATGATGTCCTGCAATAGCATATTGTAATATAGAATAATATCCACCTTTTTCATTACATAATCTCATTCCAGCAGTAGAATGGTCTACTCTGTCATTCGTATTAAACTGTATTTTATGTTGAAATTCTTTGGAATACTTACCTAGATCATGTAACATACCTATGCAATATCCCCACTCATATTTTCCAAATGATTCTGCAAATTTTCCGGCTAATTTGGCAGTTCCATCCAAATGATCAATAAGCCTTTGCTTTCTTTCTTCTTCTATATGCGCAATATATTCCATTTATATCACCAGATTCATCTTTACACTCCCACAATCTCATCAATCATCCTAAGCTCTTCCTCAGAGAAGCCTGTGCCCTCCATAACCTTTAAGTTTTCAAGAATCTGCTGTGGCTTTGAGGCACCGACAAGTACACTTGTCACGTCATCATCCTTTACCACCCACTTGAGAGCCATCTGTGCAAGTGTCTCACCACGTTTTGTGGCTAATTCATTTAACTTCTTAATCTGCTCGATGTGCAAAGCGAGCTTTTCCTGATTCAAAAAGCGACCGTCTGTCTTTATACGGCTGTCATCCGGAATGCCGTTCAGGTAACGGTCTGTGAGCATTCCCTGTGCGAGCGGGCTGAATGAGATGATGCCCTTTTGGCACTCTCTTGCAGCCTGCTTCAAGCCGTTTTGCTCTATTGTACGGTTGAATATATTGTATGAATTCTGGTTGATGATAAACGGACATTTCAAATCAGTAAGAATCTCGCAGGCTCTCTTCATGGTCTCGCCATCATAATTTGACAGTCCGACATAGAGTGCTTTTCCGCTCCTTACTATCTGGTCGAGTGCTCCCATTGTCTCCTCAAGCGGTGTCTCAGGGTCCATTCTGTGATGATAGAAGATATCCACATAGTCGAGTCCCATTCTCTTAAGACTCTGATCAAGACTTGCAATCAGATACTTGCGGCTGCCCCAGTTGCCGTACGGTCCCTTCCACATATCATAGCCTGCCTTTGAGCTGATGATGAGCTCGTCGCGGTATGCTGACAGATGCTCCTTCAGGATAAGCCCAAAGTGCTTCTCTGCGCTGCCGTATTCAGGCCCATAGTTGTTTGCCAGGTCAAAGTGGGTGATGCCGTGGTCAAAGGCCGTGAAGCACATCTGCTTCATGTTGTCGTATGATGAAAAATCACCGAAATTGTGCCATAAGCCAAGTGATACAACAGGAAGCTTCAGTCCGCTCCTGCCGCATCTGTTATATTTCATTGTGTCATATCTCTTTTCGTCTGCTGTATACATATTTACCTCCCGCATAAATACATGATATGATATTGATAAATTATTATACTACAGCAGACTTGATTTTTCTATTGTTAAATAAAATCCTCCGTCAGCTTTCCGTGCTTCTCATAATTTGTCACACGCGCTATCTTGTTTTCATCATCCACAAACACTACCTTCGGATGATGCTCCTTTGCTTCCTCAGGTGTCATCTGTGCATAGCACATGAGTATCACATGGTCACCGACTGCAACCTGTCTGGCTGCTGCGCCGTTTAAGCATATCATGCCTGAGCCCGGCTCTCCTGCGATGGTGTAGGTCTCGAATCTGTTTCCGTTTTCCACATCGACAATCTGAACCATCTCATACTCTAAGATACCTGCTGCCTCAAGCAGCTTTGTATCTACAGTGATGCTTCCCACGTAGTTTAAGTCAGCCTGCTTTACCACTGCTCTGTGTATTTTGCCTTTAAGCATTGTATAATTCATTTTTTATACCTCTTTTTCATATATCATTCTTGTCCTACTACGCGATAAAATTATCAATCAGCCTTGTCTTTCCGATATAGACAGCGATTGCCACGAGTGTTGTTCCCTTAAGCTCATCAATCGGTGTGATTGTGTCAAAATCAACCACATCCACATAATCAATTTTCGCAAGCGGCTCCTTGTTTATCTCTGCTGTAATTGCATCCTTTACCACTTTTGCGCTCTTCTCGCCTGCGTCTACGAGCTGCTTTCCGATTTTTAAGCTTCTGCTCAGTACAAGCGCTGCCTGTCTTTCATCTGCGCTCAGATATGTGTTTCTTGAGCTCTTTGCCAGTCCATCCTCCTCACGGATGATTGGGCAGCCGATGATTTCTGTGTCAACATTTAAATCCTTTACCATACGCTTTATGACCGCAAGCTGCTGTGCATCCTTCTGTCCAAAGTATGCACGGTCAGGTGTCACAATGTGAAACAGCTTCAGGACAACTGTCTGCACACCTCTAAAATGGATAGGTCTTGTTTTTCCACAAAGCTCAGTTGTGAGGCCATTCATATCCACATATGAGCAGAAGCCGTCTGCATACATCTCCTCAGGCTCAGGATGGAAAATAATGTCAACGCCCGCATCCTCACAAAGCTTTGCATCCCTGTTTAAATCACGTGGATAGCTGTCTAAATCCTCTGCAGGGCCAAACTGCATTGGATTTACAAAAATACTCACTACAACCTTGTCATTCTCGCGTCTTGCCGCATCGATTAAGCTCTTGTGTCCCTCGTGGAGGTATCCCATTGTAGGTACAAAGCCAACGCTTTTGCCCTCTTTTTTCCATGCCTTTACTGCTTCTCTTACCTGTTCGATTTGTCCGTATATTAACATTTTATGTCTCCTTATTCTTTTATTTTTCGTAGCTATTTTTTGTAAATATTCTTCAATACTATTTTCGATACTAATACAGCTTGTCAATTATTGTCTCATCCATCTTAAAGGTATGCTCCTCACCAGGGAAGCTTCCCTCCTCAACAGCCTTTTTGTAGGCTGTGAACGCCTCATTCATTTCTTTTCCGACCTGTGCAAACTGCTTTACAAATTTCGGCTTCATGTTTGCATACATGGCAAGCATATCCTGATATACAAGCACCTGGCCGTCGCAGTCTGCTCCCGCTCCGATACCGATTGTAGGTATGCTTATGCTCTCTGTAATTTTTTTTGCAAGTGCCTTTGGCACGCACTCGAGCACCACTGCAAATGCTCCTGCCTCCTCGACCGCACGGGCCTCGTCAAGAAGCTTCTGCGCTGCCTCTTCACCCTTGCCCTGCACCTTGAAGCCGCCAAATGCATTTACTGACTGTGGTGTAAGCCCTAAATGTGCACATACCGGAATTGACGCATCCACGATAGCCTTTATCTGTGGACATACCTCCTTGCCACCCTCGAGCTTGACTGCCTGCGCATGGCCTTCCTTCACGAGTCGTCCTGCATTGACCACAGCATCATAAACCGATGTCTGATATGACATAAAAGGCATATCTGTGATGAGCAGCGTATCCTTTATGCCTCTTGAAACAGCTGCGCTGTGATGAATCATATCCTCCATAGTCACTGAAAGTGTATCCTCATAGCCAAGCACCACCATGCCGAGAGAATCTCCTACTAAAATTGCATTGATTCCGGCCTCATCTATGAGCTTTGCTGTCGAATAATCATATGCTGTGAGCATCGTGAGCTTCTCGCCCTTTTCCTTTGCCTGTTTAAAAGTTACTACTGTATTTTTCATTGTCCAATCCCTCTGTCTTTCTGCAACAATCCGTTTCTTGTAACTACTTGGAACCATTCACGGTATTGTCAGCCTCTTAGCAATTCCATCATCTGAGTGTAATCCTTATCAGGATTCTTTTTTTCAGCAATATTTACTAGTTTTGTACCAAGCATTTTGTACAATCTGACATCATCGCTATCGTCATTTTGCATACATGCGATGTGCTTTTTCACTGTTTCAATATCGTTTCTCTCGATTGGCCCGGTCAGTGCGCCGTCACAGCCTGCTTCGAGTACGTTTTCGATATTGCGCATCACAAGCTGGCCTGTAGCTCTTACAGCCTCAGCCCTTGTAAAGCCGCAGTCCTCCAAAAGAGAATAGCCCATGTCAAGGACAGCAATCACCTGATTGCTCAAAATACTAGCCGCTGCATGGTATTTTGCCTTTTTAGCGCCATCAATGCGGCATACCTCATTTCCAATAGAACAAAACAGCCCGGATATTGCTTCAACCGCAGCATCCTGCCCTTCCACTGTGAAAAATGCTTTATTTAATTGCTCATATGATGAAAATTTGTTACTGAACGGTAACATTGGATGAATTGAACAGCATGATACGCTCATGCTCTCCCTTCCGGAAAATGAATCGGATGATAATGCGCCACTGCAATGACATATAATCTGATTCGTTAGAGACAGCTCTTTTAATTGTTCCCAAACCGGTATAATAAATGAATCCGGTGTGGTGATAAATATAATCTGTGATTGATCCGCCAGTTGCTTTAGCGAATCAAAGCTCTCTGTCCTTGTAAACTCCGCAGCCTCCTTAGCCGCCGCAGAATCCACGTCATAATAGCCTGCAAGCTCTATGTCCTTTGTCCTTAGGTATTTACCTATAGAACAGCCCACTCTGCCTGCGCCGATTATGCCTATTTTCATGCTACCACCTTCTTTCCAAGCCGGTCAGACCATTCCTTATCTCGCAGCTGATATAATCTCCGCCATGTGCCGTATGGCAGCGGTCGATTTACCCTGTGCGCGCCTGTCACTTTGCTGTCTGCTTCATATCTGCTGCAGCAATGTGCTTTTGGCTTCCTTGTGTCTGCCGGATATGCTCTGTCATAAGGTGACAACACATCCTCCATGATACAGTTTCCTTCGAATACCGTTCGAAGAAAACTATACCACATTGACTATTATTTAACAATCCCTATTTTACCTCAGTCATTTTGATATACTCATACTGTGGCTTGAAATCCTCTCTGTCACAGAGTTCATAGTAATGCATAAAGATTCTCTCCATCACATTTGGAATCTGATTTTCCTGTGGTTCAAATAGTATGATAAGATACTGCATTGAGCTGTAGCGCGTGCAGACATCCACCTTTCTGATCTTGCTGCGGATAGACTGCTCCATGCAGTCAAGTGCCTTCTCAATTTCCTCGATATCTGCAAGCTGCTCCGGCAGAGTATTCATAGTCACCATGACCAGATAGCAGTTGTGGTTGTGCCTATCTCCTACATTGTTCACGAACTCATAGATTCTTGCAAACTCTCTGTAGTTTAAATCCAGCGCACCTGTATAGCTGCCACTCTCCTTTAAAAGCTTTGCCACGTTTCGTAAATCCGCACTCAGATTTGTATTCTCCTTATTGTCAGCTAAGAGCTGCTCATAGAAGAAATATGAACCCTTACAGTTCTGCTTCACATAGTAAAGTGCCTTATCTGCCTTTGTGTAGTCACTTTCAAACATGGCTCCCTTTGTCGTCATGCACAGTCATGCTGAAAGAGCGGCCTCCTTTATCTCACAGTCTGCTTCCCTTGCGCTCTCGAAGCCCTCAAATATGCGCTTTATAACACTCTCCACGCTTGCCCTGTCAGAATATGGCATAAAGATGAGGAACTCATCACCTCCAAGCCTGCAGGCTGCAAAGGTCTCATTCTCAGTCTCTTTAGCAAGGAGATTACCTATAAGCTTAAGTGCCCTGTCACCCGCCTTGTGACCATGCACATCATTGACTTTTTTAAGATTATCCATATCTATGAAGGCAAGACAGCCATCATTATCCTGCATCAGGGCTGCTATTACCTGCTGTCCACGACTTCGCATGTAAAGCCCTGTCAGATAATCAACACTATCGGCTTTTTCCTGACTGCTCATGGTCTTCATGACCTCAGATATGAATTTGTCTGCCACTGACTCGATAGCCGCATTATCACGGTAGCCCTGAGCCGCCGGATTATCCTCATCAATCACAACCATGCCATTGTCAAGCATATCAACAAACATACTCGAAATCTGCGGATCAAACTGAGTGCTGCAGTTATCCAAAAGCTCCCTTCGGATTTCTTCATCTGGCAGGGCATTCCTGTAAATCCTGCGCGACCTCATGGCATCATAGCTGTCCGCCACACACACTATACGGGCAGAAAGCGGTATCTCCTCTCCCACCAGTCCGTCAGGATAGCCCTTTCCATCGTAGCGCTCATGATGATTCCTTGCAATATCCACCAGATGGTCTAACAGGGTAATATCCTTTAAAATATCTGCGCCCATCACAGTATGGCTCTTTATGGCGGCAAACTCTTCATCAGTCAGCCTGGTTGGCTTATTTAAAATAGTATCAGGCACGCCAATCTTTCCGATATCATGCAGATATGCAGCATTTCTAAGATTTTCCACATCATGCTCACTCCAGCCAAGCTGCTTTGCTATGAGAGCAGAATACTCTGCGACTCTGTATGAGTGACCTCTCATATAATCGTCCTTTGCCTCAATTGTAGCAGCAAGTGTCTTCATCATCTGAAGGGAAACTCTCTCTGTCTGATTTCTAAGCTTATCACTCTCTTCCTTCTGGCGCTTGTATTCTATCTCGCTGATTCTTTTTATTGTGACTATGATATTGACAAACAAAATCACAATAAGGCCTATTCCGATAAATAAACCTGACATGGTGACAACAAAGTACACAGATGCAGCCTCTATAAGCGCTAGAACAAGTGCCACAATCATGGCAACCATCTCTGGTCTGTATCCCAAAGCCCTGTGTTTAATTATATCAATGATAAATGTTGTGATGACGACCACGCAGCATACAGCAAGCATTCCCTGTCCTGCCGGCAGAGTCTCTATATAATCGCACACACCAAAAAGCTGCAGTGATGTGCAGACAATTAAATTCACAGCCGCAAGCGCCTCTATGCATGTATACACTCTTGTATAACGCCCGCCCTGTATGCTGTCAATATAAATCGAAACAGCAATAGGACTAATCAGTATAACCACAAAGCACATAGCCGCCAAAACAGATGCATTCGGCACCAGCATCTGACGCAGCTTCGATTCACCAAGCATCCATATTGCCCCAAGAAGCATACACCAGCCTACATACTCCATGTCAAAATGTGTCTTGTATACAATACTGAGTGCTATACTGAACATAACAGACACTACAGCAGCAAAAAAAATGAAAAATGCTATAATCGTCTCTCTTGAGCTATTATGAAATATATTTGTCCATATATCGCTCTTTTCTCCACAGTATACTGTATTTACAACGCCTGAATAGTTGGATGCATGGCTTGTCAGCTCAATGCGCAGCTCTTTGCCGGCATCATCCTCCGACATATTGCAAAATACATATCTGCTCGCGGAATCCTTACCGAAGGGTCTCGTGTCCTTTGTATCATACTCTGCTCTCAGACTGCCATCCACGTAAAATCTGACTGTCTGAAGTGATGCTCTGATTGCCATGACATTTGCATTGAAATCATCAGGCAGAACAGTAGTTATGACCATCGTATCCCCCGGCTTAACATCGTACCTGCCTGGTACTTCAATAGCCTCCCTTTCACCATCGGACTTCTCCCATGTAAAGCTGCCCTCGTAGGTGATATTATTATCACTTACAGACTGGCTTCTCTCACTCGGTAATATGCACTCGGCAATTATAAATCCAACAATCAAAAAGGTCATCATTAAATAAAACAATGACCTCTTTGTCCTACTCACGCTGTATCTATCCATAACTTTTCCTATTCCGAAAACATAAGGTCTGCTATATAATAGTCAGGTTTTCTAATGCCGCAGATGGGAATTCAGACACACTATGCAGTCTGCTGTTCAACCATGGTGTTGATTTCCTTGCTGATTTTGTTTACATACATCATGATTGCTACACCTGCAGCAAAAATCACTACCGTGACAATAATTCCAACTGCTGAAAAGCACAGCTGGCTTAAGTATCCTATAAACGGAGTCTTTGCGATAACCTGCCCTTTAACTACCTTATATGATACACCATTTCCATCACGAAGTGCAATCTCTTTTGCAGAAGAATCATTAGAATCTACATAATAAGAATCAACCCTTCTGGCTGATGAATCAGCTGATTCGATGGCTACTATATTGCCATCCTTGTAAGATGCCTCGTCGATAGTCTTTAAATATACCACACTGCCATACTTTGAGATATTTCCTGTGTGATCTGTGCCCGAAAGATATGTATGATAGCCAAATATCGGTGGAAGCACAACCGGAAGCACTGTAAGAAGTGCCACGATCACAAGCACATAGCCCAGTATTGTAAGCCCTGTCCTTTTACCCTTTTTCTCGTCTACTGTCTGATTGTTGTTAGTGTTTTTACTCATATTAAGCTCCTTTCTGTTCATAAACCCTGTATTACTACAAATGGAGTATTTCCATGTAGTCTGTTGCATCAGCCGCTACAGCAGCCTTTTTCTGCATGGCAAGCGCCTCATCAATGAGATGCGGCATAGCCAGTGTCAGGTTGAGTGCCTCCGCCATATCAGCGTACTCGCTCTCCTTAAATGTATTCGTGTCTGCGGTGTAATATGCGTTGTGCATGGTCTCCTCATAACCCACTATAAGCATGTTGTTTAAGAAAGCTCTGTGAACCGCATCCACTATCTCACCCTCGTGATTGATATCGAGGTAGAAATCACACTTCTCAAAAAGACTATCCAGCACGGACATCTTCACATTAGGGTAGAGTGACACATTGTCATACTGCCCTGCCGACATAAGCTTCGACGACATCTCTGTGATAGCCGCCACATGAAAATGCATCTGCGGCATGAGTGACGCAAGCTCTGTCAGATGCCCCACATTCTCTGAATTGGTACATACGAGTATGTGCGGCCTGTGCTTATTTTCCCTGACGAAGCTGTAGATATATCCAAGCTGCTTCACCTTATCGGAAGGAGCGCCAAGTGCTATAAGCCTGTCGTAGGACTCCCTGCGCGACACAAATACGCGCTTTGCCCTCGTTCCCTGATCATGCAGTATAATCTGCATATTGCCTGGTATCTCATCACCCACCGGCTCGTGCCAGAAGAGTGCGTCGCGAAAGCCGTTTGGCGCAAGCGCCTGTGATGCAAAAAACGGATATGACAGCGAGTTGAAATAAACCGCTGTATCCTCCAGCCCTGCGCACCTGATGAAAAACGCTATAAAGTCTGTCTTACTTCTGAAAATCCAGTCCTTATCCTGCCATCTGACGAGTATATCACCGGTGACAAAGTTTTCCACTATCATCTCCCTGCCCGTCACATCAAAAAACTTCCTGAGTGCCTTCTGCCCCTTTTTATTAAAAACCGTGTGACAGAAAATCGCGCCATACCTGTTATAATGCTCTGAAAGCCTGACCTGACCGGCATCATCGAGCCAGTCAACAATCTTAACCTGCCGCCTGTGCGTAGGCTCCGTGAAAAATATCCTCGCTCGCTCCCTGGTACGGTCCATGACATTCGCAGATGAATTATCGCCCTCTATGCGCCAGTAATCAGGAATCTGTATCTGATTGAAATACAGCGGCTTACCCGGTAAGCTGTCAGCTTTCCTGTAATCGCCTAAGAAAAATCCATACACGCTCATCACATCATCCGGCAGGAAACCGTCATCCTCAATGACTGCTGCATGAAAGGCAGCACCGGCATTCTTAAATGACTCAAGGAGATTCTTGCTCTCGCCTGAAAATGTATCAAAGAGCAGTGTGATACCATCCGCCGTGTGTGTTACTTCAACAGCTCTATCCATCTGTGAACCACCTCCTTAGTCAGATATTCTTTGGCCTTCTCATATGAATGTCCTGAAAATGCATCCATGTCATCCTCTGTAAACATCCTCACTATACGCTCAGAAAGGAGCTTTATCTTCTCCTTCTGATCCATCTCATCGGTGATTGGAATTTTGTAGCCGTTTTGCCCATCATCGATAAAGGTCTGGTTGCCATACCTCACATCAAAGCCCACTATAGGAAGCCCTGAGCCTATGGCCTCCATGAGTGTGAGCCCGAAGCCCTCACTCTGTGAAGCTGCCACATATGCATCATAGTGCTTGTATACATCATCTAATTTCTGCTGTCCCATCAAATGCACATAATCGGCACAGTCCAGCCTTCCGATAAGCCCCTTAAGCTTCGCCTCATCGCCACCCTTTCCATATATGTCAAGTGAAATGTCAGGCACGCTTTCTTTTGCCTTTACAACGGCCTCCACCAGCCAGTCACAGTGCTTCTCAGTCGCAAGACGCGACGCAGTGATGAGCGAGTGCCTCTTTCTCGGCTCATCCGGATACTTAAGCTCATCCAGACTGCCCACCGGAATAGTCACCACTTGAGGCTCTTTTCCACAATACTTCTTGAACTGCTGCCTCATAAGCTCATTCTGCGCATCTGTCGCTGTGATGTAAAAATCTATGTGCTCAGTCTGTGAAAACGAATACTCATAATAGTTGTTCCACAGTATGTAATCATCATCCGTGCCGCCCTCGCTGAAATGGTCCGCATGCACCACTATTCCTACGCGCGCCGGTCCACAGTTTTCGAGAATTGCCTGGCCTATGCCTGTCGTCCTGTCGATGATCACCACATCATCAGCCGTTAAGTTAAGCCTCTTTACCATATAGCCGACCAGGTCAGCCTTGGTATAAAGCACCTGCGCTCCAATCCTGTAAAAGGTGCTGTCATCCTCTATGACCTCCTCGTAGCACACCGAGCCATCCTCATTGAAAAATGTCCTGCCGTACAGATGCGCCTTGCCGTCGAGCGGAGCATAGTACTCGCTGAAGGTCCTGCAATAGGTGTAAAAATCCTTCCTGATCAGGCATCCGTTTGAAACAATCTCGACTCTGTGCACGAGATCACTTGTATCATCAACCATGTAGCAGGTGTAGAACCTGCCGCTCTCCTTAAACTGATACCTGCACGTCTTGCCCTCTCTGGAAAAGGTATAATCCTCCTCTGCCATCGTAGCCTCAAGCTCCTTTAGAGTGAATGTGACATGCGATGTCCTCACATCTGTAAAAAATGTGTACAGCCATATCACTTCCTCATCCAAAAAGCCGATATTTCTTGTCATGTGCTCTATATTTTCAGTTGGAAACATATCTGTGAAAACAAACCTTGCCGGAATGTGCGCCCTGCGGAGCAGATTAGCCCTGTAGCTCTGTGCGTACTCCACGCCGCTTGAAGCCCAGCCTATTCCGAGATTGAAGTTATATACCATATGATTCTCCTCGTATCTGTCAAACTATTTATATTATAATAACCTTTAAGGGTAGATGACCTGCAGCCTGCCATCCTTGCCGATTTTCACATCACTAAGCAAAATATTCCTTATGATATTACATTTTACCGCTTTTTCTGTATCCAAAAACGACTCGAAAGCCTCATTTTGGTATTCAAACATAACATTTCTCTGTGCGGATGCTCTTCCCGCTACCGCATACTTGAGCTGCTCAAGGTAGTCAATCAGCTCAACCCAGCCATCATCCACCGCCTTTAGAGTTGCCTCGCGGACAAACTGCTCGTAAGCCTCCTCATCACCTATGCGCTCACGCTGTCTTGAAAGCCCCTGATACACACGAAGCATCAGGTAATCGCTAACAGTGGCGGCGCTTTGCATGTCAGACAAAGTCAGACCGGCGTCCAGCTTGTAGGAGATGTTGTCAAGAATGTATCTGTTAAGCATGGATGTGTATTGCTGTGTATTGGTATTTTTATCGCTATCTTTCTTTCTGCCATGCTTCTTATTACTCTGTATGCAGTCAAAATGATTAACGAAGTCTGAGATATTCTCCTTCGCAATCTCTACTATCTTCTCCTGCTCGACGCTGGCGCCGTCGAGCAGTTTTTTTCTGGTTGCGTAGATTAGGTCTCGCTGGCGCTGGAGGACCTGGTCGTACTGCAGTGATTTCTTTCGGTTCATCTCCTCAGACTCCACACTAAGCTTCTGACACTGGTTGACAATACGCTTTATTTTGCGCTTTCCAATACGCTTTTTGCCATCAATATAGCGCTGCAGCTTGTCATCATCCTCAGCTCCCACTATGTCATCCTCCAGGCTCACATAGTACTGGCTGAAGCCCGGATCACCCTGTCTGCCGGCGCGGCCCCTCGCCTGCCTCTCGGATCTTGAATTGTTCATCCTTCCTATACCTATGACGGCTAATCCGCCAAGCTCCTTCACTCCGTCTCCGAGCTTTATATCTGTTCCTCTTCCTGCCATCGTTGTAGCAACCGTGACCGCATTCAGCTGGCCTGCGCCTGCGATAATCTGTGCTTCCCAGAAAGCATTGCTTGCGTTTAGTACATTGTGCGGAATATTTTTCTCTATTAAAAGCCTTGAAAAAAGATCTGTATCCGTAACGGAATTAAGCACCACAAGCACAGGCTGGCCTGTCTCGTGAAGCCTTATCACATCATCCACTGCTGTCCAGAACTGGTCATGACCGTTTTTAAAGTATCTGTCCTTCCTGTCAACTCTTTTAAGAGGCCTGTTTGTAGGTATTCTCACCACATGCTTGCCGTAGGTCTCAAAAAGCTCATCCTTTGCATCCATGAGTGTGCCGCTCATGCCTGCCATCTTGTCAAACATCATAAACAGATTCTGGAAGGTAACTGATGCCACAGTTCTGTATTCCTGCGATATCTCCACCTTTTCCTTCGCTTCTATAGCCTGATGCTGACCGCCACGCAGCTTGACACCGTGCATGAGACGGCCTGTCGCTCCATCAAACAGCTCTACCTCCTTCTTGTCAGTGACAACATAATCCTTTTTGTTCTTCAAAAGCTTGTGCGCCCGAAGAGAAAGCGTGACATGCCTGTTTATCTCAAAATTCTCTTTACCGTAGAAATTTGATATGCCAAAGAAGCTCTCGGCAAACTTCACACCCTTTGGAGTGAGCCAGACTGCCTTATCCTCCTCTATGTAGTCAATATCCTCCACAAGTGTCGTGACGAAAAAATCACATACATCGTACAGGTTCGACTGCACTCTCGGCACTCCCGATATGACGAGCGGCATAATTGCAGAGTCTAAAAGCACCGAATCAGCCTCGTCAATTATGACATAGTGGAAATCACAGAGAAATCTGTCCTCCTTTTTCTTTACCAGATTGTCAAAAAGGAAATCAAAGCCAAGTGCGCCATTTGTAGTGTATATGATATCAGCCGAATAAAACTGTCTTTTCTCGTCATCATCCTGCTTTTTTGTATCATCCGCATCCGGGTATGAGCAGCTAAGACCCATGAAATTATAGACCTCTCCCATCTCTGCACCATCTCGCGATGCCAGATACTCGTTTGTGGTCACGAGCATACAGCTCTTGCCAGTCAGCGCATTCAGATAAAGCGGCATGGTGGCAGATAGAGTCTTTCCCTCACCTGTATTCATCTCGGCGAGATATCCACCGTGAAGAGCTGCTGCCGCTAAGATTTGCACATCATACGGTCTCTTTCCAAGCACCCTGTAATCCGCCTCGCAGATAGCCGCAAAAGCCTCCGGCATAAGCGATTCAAGCGATTCCCCATCGCTATACCTGCTCTTAAACTGCTCTGTCAGTGCAGAAAGCTCTTCATCACTTAGATTTTTTATTTTTTCTTCGCTTTTTCTTACTTTTGTTAGAGTCCTCTTTAAGTCTCTCAATTCTTTCCTGCTCTGCATCAAACTCTTCCTCTGAAACCTCTTTAATCACCAGTGATTTGAATGTAAAATCAGCATTTCCACCATTTATCAGCTCTATCCTGTAGCTGTAGGTCCTGATGGACGGCTTGAAAAACGCCTTTTTATCGCGGACAATAATACTCTGCGCCTGTACATCATACCTGTCAAAAAATATGATACGAAGCATCAGCGCCTCACTCTCACTATTGTGATAGTCAATATTCACCGCAATGGAATATGCCCGCTCTCCATCGATGAGCGGAAGCGACGGCTCTATCCTATTTCCCTGGAAATTCGTCATAGAATACCATGTGTGAATCACCGTGCCCGGCGGCATGAGGCGGTTCTTATAAGAGACTGAACCATCCTCATTAAATTCAATTTTTGATCCATATACATACGAGTCCGATAGAAATTCTTTCCAGCGGACCTGCCAAGTGTCACCATACATAATACTTACCTGTCTTACTATTGTTCACTTAATGTTTGTTTTCCTGTTACTGTTCACACCTGACAGTGTGACCGGCAACGTTTATTTGCTTATCTTGAAAAATCATCATGCAGCAGATTATTGTACTGGCTCTTGAACCATGCCATAACATTTGCTGAATTGTCAGTATGTCTGCCGTGTGAGCCCTTGCCATACACCTCAACACCGCTCGACTTCAGATGCGACAAAATGCTCGGATAACCATCCGGGTCGTAATCATCCTCATACAGATATGAGATGATGAACTTTGTTTGCGACCAGTCGGCACTGTCGAATCTGTCCCACATCCTGTTGTTTAGCTGCTCTATCGCCTCGTCAGAGAGATTGTCATAATTTTTCATCAGAATATCAAGCGAGGTTGCAAAGCCTCCGGCTCTAAGGATTCGTTCGTTTCGTGCTACATTTCCCATGTTGGCAAGTGGCTTTGCAAGAAGCAGTGCATGTGGTGAAAGCTTTGAGCCATAGTAGAGTGAACCGAAGGTTCCCATCGAAGCTCCTGAGAGCACGAGCTCATCCTTAGTAAGGCCAAGCTCATTGAGCTTATCAGTCACATAATCCGTAATCATCTGCTCGAATTCACTATCTCCCAGATAAAAGGCTCCACCCTCACTTCTTGGGTCTGTCACAAGAATAAACGGACATCCAAAGCCTCGCATCATATAGTAGCCCTCAAAGCCCTCCTGAGTCCTGTAGCCTGAGAAATAGACAGCAAGCGGTGGCTTCATATCGCCCTTCTCAAAGTATACAAACACTTCCTCTCCCTTAGAGGAGACAAGCCTCTCACCTCCGGGCAGGAAAAATCCGTGTCCACGGCGGGAATGTCTGTCGTGCAATGATATGATATTCAGGCTGCCGGTGCCCCTTGCAAGGATAGAAACAAAAACAGGACCCTGATCTGATTCATTATCTATGCAAAAAACATCCTGCAGCTGTTCCTCGTCAAGCTCCCAGACCTGCTTAATATCACCAATCGAGCCGTAGTAGAACTGAAATAATCTAAGCTTAATCTCTACATCACCTGTTTTCTCATACTCAAGATACATATCAATACACTGTCCCTCAAAAACAGGGATATTGTATCTCCAGTATGCAATCTGTGAAAAATCCTCACCAAACTCTCCCTCCAAAAGCAGGTTATAGTTTCCTTCACATGATACCCTTCCTGTAAAAGAATCACTGATAGCAAGCTTGGCCGGATTAAACTTCTCACCATACGGATTAGGATAATAATTTCTCACCTCATGAGCCAGAAAATACTGCACATCGCCGGTATACAGATACTGTCCCATTCGTGCCTTGAAATATCTGCTCGTCGCGCTGTTTAGCATCTGCACATTTTCCGTTGCAAAAAGACAGTAGCCCCTTGTAAACTTCGTAAAAGCCTTTTCCTCTGAGAGTGTTATATCCCTGTCAAGAATAACTAAATCCATGAGCTTTCTCGCAGGTCTGTTTGCCGTTAGTTCACTCTCATCAGACTCGTATACTTCAAACTCTATATTGTCCGGAATGCTGTATTTAGTTGTCCAATCGTCATCGCCAACATATAAAACATGAATCTTACTCACTAAAATTTAGCACCTTTCTCCACTTCTTAAGCAGCACCGATGTGGTATATTTCTGACCAAGCTCATAGCACTCCACCAATGCCTGATTCCAGTTTTCAAAGCTGTCCAGATAATAGGTCAGACTCCTTCCGATATCAGAAAAATCATCTATGACCATTCCGTTTTTTCCTGAAACAAGAAACTGGTCTGCACTCAGGCTGATTCTCGGCACGCCCTTGCTGATAGCTGTAACATAAACAAAAACATCCATCGTGCCTCTCATATCGAGGATGACTCTCTGCTCGTTGATACACTTGCTGATATCACGCTCATCCACACATACATCCACGAAAAATCTCTGCTCCACCGTTTTTTCTATATCCCCCAGCTCATTCTCGGCAAATACATCAGCCCCGCTGCCTCCAAAGCCGAGAGCTGCCTCACCATCGCCTGTTACCAAACGGGAATCATAGCCCATACTATCAAGAAGCTTTACCGTATCATTCTTTATAGCATCCTCATGACCCCATGAGGCATCTCTTGTAAAGAAATGAACTCTCGCAAGGTCATTAATGGTCAGATAATCCGCAAGCCCCTTTATAATCTGAGCAAATGCATCCTTAGTCAGTCCATCAACCGGCACGAGGATGTTCTGCACCCGAAGCTGCGAGCTGATACCGAAATCCATCCTGGTATCATATGGTGGAATATCTGTGATATGTAATCTGAACGGCTTGTTATTTACTGCACCCAGATTTGCCATAATAATCTTCGTCGTATAATCAGAATCCGTAATGATATTTTCCGCATGCTCTAAAAAATCCGCTGCCAGTGATGTCTGCGTGAAATCAAATCTGTTTTCAAAAAATGTAGCAATAACCCTTTTCCCCTTAAGCACATGCTCTGCAACCCTGATATGAAGCGGATGCATCGCCACGAAAAAGTTGTCATTTTGCCTTGTGAGATTCACATAGCTTGCAAATACCTCTTCGATAACCGCCTCGAGGCTGTCATATTCAGCCTTTGTAAAGCGCATCTCAACCGGCTCACCTGCTTTGCCGCTCTTGGCATCAGGCACCACATCATAATTAGGGCATGTCTGATTGATAATCACGTGACCATTATTCTTATACTCACGTATCTTCCAGATGCCGTTTTCCATCAAAAAATCCTGATACTGCTCTATGCCGTTTTCATATATAACAGTACTGGAAACAAAGCCTCTGTCATCATAATAGTTGCGCCTGCAGATTTTGCCATCCTCAAACATATCTATGGATATCGGATTGCCATCCTCACCAAACTCTACCTGTGCATACTTCACATCGCCCTGCAAAGCGATTATAGAAAAAGGCGAATACACAAACTCCAGCCCCTTCGGCCACTTGATATCGTGATATGACAGCACAGCGACCTTCTTTCTCCTGACCTGTGCTATCGCATCAAAGCATGACCAGTACTTTGAGCGGTACATGCCCTGCCTGTGTAGGAAATGTCTGAAATTTGGCGAGTATCCGAGCACAAGAATCCTGTAAGGTCTGTCCACATTTCTATGAAAAAGAGTAATCTGCTTTATAGTCTCGTCAAACTCTGACTTGAGCCTGCGCATATACCACTGCTGCTCGTTTTCGCACCACATATTCTGTTTATACCATGCCGGTATAAAATATAGCATTATGATTCCTCCTAATTCTTAATTCAAAGCGCCGGGAGCTATATGAATGTATGATATCTGTCCATATTCCGGTACACCTCTGCCTCGCGGTACAGCGAAATCCAAAGACCTGTCGTCATCATGATAGAGCACGGCAGCATAGCAAGTGATGCGTCCACATATCCTCCAAACTGTAAAAACAGCGGTCCACCCTGACATATACAGATAATGATTGAGCTTATAACGGAAAAGCTGAGCACTGTGCCAATCAGATATCTCTTCGTAGGCTTTCCTGCATATATATCCTGTATAGAATCACCCGACTTAAGCAGATCATCTGCTGTCCTGCCCGGAGACAGCATAACCATAGAAAAGATAATTGTAAGCAGACATATAATCACCATGTATACTACAATTCCAAGCGGTGATGTGAGCCTCATATTGTCCATCCACCACTGAATATCAGCATTGTCCGGAAACAGATAATGAAGTCCATTGCACATAAACTGTGGAAGCAAAAAAGCGGCTGACGCAAACATAAGCGGTGTAGCACCGACAGGATTGAGCTTGTAAGCGATATAGTTCTTATCCGCATAAATATTGTTTATGGAAACTCTCTGTACTGCTATTCGCTTCTCAGTGGTCTCAAGTACTATCATGACAGCAATCTCTGCCACTCCTATGGCTACAGGCAGTGCCAGCTTCTCAAGCGGCTTTCCTGTAAACATGGTCATCATACCACTGACTATATTGACCATGAACACACTCACCTTGCCACCGATACCATACTTGGTAGCTCTGTCGCACATATACACCACTATCAGCATGCCCGCGATGAGCTGTATGAAAACTATTATCTTATTCCATATAAGTTCATCTCCACTAACTCTATACATAAGTGTCTGTGTTTTGTGATATGCCTGAACTGCTGCGATAATCATCATGATGGTAACTGTCCATATGTTTATCTTCTTCGGTGACAGCTTTCTTGTATTGTCAAGCGACATGATTGCAACTATCAGTATGGCAAGCATGGATGCCAGCATGTACGGCCACAAGCCTATGATGAAAATGGAACAGTTCTTCATATCACCTGAAATAGCCTGTAAAAGTATGGACTGCGCATCTACGTTTACATTGCTATATGCATCTATATCTATCCCGTAGAGTGGTATATTTCTGCCTACCATGTACACGAGCATGGTCATGAACGAATATAAAAGCTTATATAATAATACGTGTTCCTTCTGTTGTTTTTGTTTTTTCTTCTTTATACTATCTTTCTGCTTCAAGGAATTCACCTTTCCTCACAAAGTAATCTCGTCTTACTACAAAACAGCTTAACGAATTAGTGACCATCCGCTACAGATGGTCACTAATATTATAAAACAATATTGTTAGTATTGCTATTAATTATTTATTTCTCATCAGAATTATCTTCTGAATCGTCGCTCTTTGCAGGTTTTCTTCTGTGGTTGTCATAAACACCCTTTCCTGTGATAGCTGCAACTGCTGCTGCAATCCACCACCACCATGTTTTGATACCGTCCTTGGCTGTTCCGCCTGCTGCAAGAGGTGTATCCTCATCCTCGATGTTCTGAAGATTATCGTCTTCCTCATTTACTGCAAGAGGAACCTGTGCATCCTGAATTGGTGTATTCTGTGCTGCCGGTGCCGCAGGAGCTACCGGTGTAGCTGCTGCAAGAGGTGTAGCAGCCGGTGTGATAGTTGTTGCAGGTGCAGGAGCATTATCTACTGCCGGTGCAGGAGTTGGAGCCGGTGTCGGTACCACATTTGCAGCTGACTGACTCTGACTCGTACTTGTGCTTGTGCTGATGCTCTCGCTTGTGCTGAGTGACTCACTTGCACTGGTTGATTCACTCTCACTTGCTGATGTGCTCTCTGACTCACTTGCGCTGGTTGAGGCACTCTCGCTTGCTGATGTGCTTGCACTTGTCGATGCGCTAGTACTTGCCGATGTACTTGCACTTGTTGATGCACTTGTGCTTGCTGAGGTGCTTGCGCTGGTTGAGGCGCTCGTACTTGCTGATGTACTTGCACTTGTCGATGCACTAGTACTAGCCGATGTACTTGCACTTATTGAGGCACTGGTGCTCGCTGATGTACTTGCACTAGTTGATGCGCTGGTACTTGCCGATGTACTTGCACTTATTGAGGCACTGGTGCTCGCTGATGTACTTGCACTTGTTGAGGCACTGGTACTTGCCGAGGTACTTGCACTTGTTGATGCACTGGTACTTGCTGAGGTGCTTGCGCTTGTCGATGCACTTGTGCTTGCCGAGGTACTTGCACTTGTTGATGCACTTGTTGAGGCACTTGTACTTGCGCTTGTTGATGCACTTGTTGAAGCACTTGTGCTTGCACTTGTCGATGTACTTGCACTTGTTGAGGCACTTGTGCTTGCTGAGGTGCTTGCGCTTGTTGATGCACTCGTACTTGCTGATGTGCTTGCACTTGTTGAGGCGCTAGTACTTGCCGATGTGCTCGCACTTGTTGATGCACTTGTACTTGCTGAGGTGCTTGCACTTGTCGATTGAGGTCTAATATATTTTTTATAAGCTGCATCCATTTTGATTCTATTACATGCTCCTTATATTCTTCGGCAATCATATAAGAATTTTCATGAAATTTCTTCAATCTGTCATCATCCTCAAATATTTTAACTATTGCTGCTGCAGTTCTTTCACAGAGCTTATCTTTATTTTGAAAATCTGTCTCAATATCAAAATCCACCAGATAGCCATTTTCATCCTGATGTATAAAAAGCCTGTTTCCATATCTGACATCCAGTCCAACCATGGCAAGTCCGTCTCCTACAGCCTCCATAAGCGAAAGTCCAAAAGTTTCCCACAAAGAAAAGGATGCAAACAATTCATAGTGTGGATAAATCTTTTCAAGATTACAGCGCCCTTTAAAGTGAATATAATCATCAGCACCAGCATCTTTAACTATATTTTGTAAATATGAAGTATACTCATCATTGCCACTTCCATATATATCCAGATTAATTGTCTGATTTATCTCATGAGCTTTTATCGCACTTTTAATAAGAATATCAATACCTTTTCTCGGACTAAGTCTTGAAGCAGATATTATGCTGCCTCGCCTACGATTATTTTTACTTTTAAGTTTGCCTTCTGGTATGGCGCCCGGTGGAATAGCTGCAATATGCGGAACAAAACAATCATACTCTTTTAAAAATGCTTCCAGACTTCTTTTATGTTCATCCGTACCAACAACAAAATAATCTATTGCCTCTGAATATTTGAACCAGTAATAATACTCATAGTTCATGTATAATGAGCTTTCATCCTCATATATTTTGTAAAAATGATCTGAATGTAATACAGCTATCAGCTTTGATTTGCCTTTATTTTCAAAAAGAGGCTGTATATAATCAAGATATCCCGCTCTATCCATTATACATATATCATTCTCACAAAGATTAAGTGCCTTTACAAATCTTTCTAGAAACTCTACATTGTCTATAACTTCACCATTTTTAAACAGATATTCAACATTATCTTTATAGATACATTGTTCATAAACCATCTGTCCTTGTTTGTTCCAAAAAATTCTCCTTTCCGGATTTAAGCCATCGTTCGAATCATTATCCCAATTATACAGTTCTGTATATGACAAGCTGTCTGTATAATAATTTACTAAATATTTTTTTCCGTTTTTAAATAGACTTTCATTTACAACAAATCCATCTTCATTGCATAATATTTCAACTGATTTTTCACCGGAATTATATAGACGAATCACCTTTCCATCCTCATCTATATTGTCATACTCATAGTTTTCTTTTTCATTTTCTAAAAGAGCTTTTTTTTTCACAGACAAACTCATATCTAATCTTCCGGTCATAAAAAGATGTGCAGACATAATCTGACCACGTTTTATTTTTTGCGAACCATACAGTTCCATATCCCTAATTGTCGGCAGCTCTGTAAAAATAAATTTAGCGTTTACATTGTTTTTTGCAAACAATCTTGCTCTAAATCCCTGAGCAACATCGACTCCGGAAAATTCATATCCACTAAGTAATGTAAAATCAAATACTCTCATCTGTATCACCCATAACTACTTTTGCAGCTAATTGTTTTAATTGCTTCTTTTGCCTGTCTATATATTCATTGAATATCGTCTGACTAGTTATTATATTTTTTAGAGTTTCTTTCATCTTCACATAGTTGCTGCTTTCAAAAATATTTCCCATTGGATATAATTCTTTTGAATGCGCTGTATTGTCAAACGCTAGTATTATCATATTATTAACCATTGCCTCGTTTACTGCATTGTATAGCTCTCTGTAATGATTAATATCCAAATAAATATCGCATCTTTCAAACAGTTCTTTTCTCTTTTGTTCCGTAATACATGGATATAACTCAACATTATTATTTATATCCAGTCTCGTTAATTTATCTGACATAATGGTACTGGCAGCTATATGAAAAGTTATTTCCGGAAAGTCATTTATAAGCTGTTCAATATACTCAAGCTGATCCGATTCTGTAATAGTAAGTGCTTCCTTTTTTCCAAATTTTAATTCATTATTTTCAAAATATGAATATAATCTGTCGCATTTATAATTTGAATTTTCTTTATACCAATTGACCTGCTGCTCTTCACTGCACAGTATTCGAAACGCTGTGTTAGTCTGAGTTGCTTCTGCCAAATCTGAGTTTAATCTATTCTGTGACAGGTAAGATATTTTAAAATTTCCATAATCCCCTGCAAATTTATTTAATATCTCATCACTTATCAACCATATATTTTCATCATATATTTCATTAGATTTAAGATAAGCTTCCAGATAATCAGCAAAGCCTCTATAGCTCTTCGGACTAATACCTACGCCCACCAAGGTATACGTCTTTGAACCAGGCTGTTCTATTACTTTAATGTCGCCATTTCTATCATAGAATTCCCTGACTGTAACATTGCCGCCACTCACATTCTCCGAACAATACATATATCCGTATTTGTTGTAATAATCTACTTTATATACTGTATTATTCCTGTCAATCCACTCGACTCTGCTGACCATTCTTTTCTCTATCGGATTCTTAAAATAGATGTTTGCCTTTTTGGTTTTATTATCATATATAGCACCATTTAGACCATCTGCACGAACACTCCAATATTGAGGGATATCTATGAATGCATAATACCTGTCTTTTTCCTTAAGCACATCGTTTTTTTCAGATATGCCACAAAACAAATCTATGGCTTCTATTGTTTTGCATTCTTTAAATCCCACATTTTCTGCCAGCTCTATTATATTTTTCTCAAACTTACCTAATTCATCAGTAATAAAAATCATAGGGCAAACCCACCCTCTGTATAATGTAAAAACCTCTGTGTTATAAAATAATTCTCGCCATTTTCTAATCCGGCATTTGCAAGTATTTCTAATCCATTACTATCGTCCGCATCCGCTGAAACTATATAGACCGTATTATCATCACAGATAATCTCATTCTCCTTTAAATGCTCGTGCCATTCACAGCTATCGAATTTTCTATTTAATAGCCTCATTGCATTCCTTATAGAGCTATTCTCTCCACCATAGAATACGAGTCGTATATTGTTTTGAGTAGCTTTTTTTAGCAGCTTCTCCAGCATAGCTGTTCTATCCACAATTCTGCCCATAGAATTACACAATAAGCCGTCCTCCATCTGCTCTCCCCATGGAGTTCTCAGTATTGTAAAATAGCAGGCTCTGTCAATTTCATTATTTGTATGCAGCATCAACAGGGTTGCAGCATAATGATATATTTTTTTCTCTGCTTTCTCATTATTTTTTCTTGCCTCATCAATAAAATAATTCCATTTCTCATCTACCATTAAGGTTTTTTCGCTGAATATGGCATTTAAAGCATCCTGGTCAGGAAGCCATGTTCGTGGATTATCGCTCACATAATCCATAACCTGTTGAAACAGGCTTCCATTTTTCCTGATATTGTCAAGATTCATGCAAAGAACACCTGCATTAAAATATCTGTCTCGCCTTGTCTGCCCTGCTGCTACAGCGTATGGAGTTCCCCAATTTCTTATTGTCGAACAATCCGGAGCTGCCGCCAGACAGTAATTATCTATATTAAGGTTCCATAATTCTTCAATATCTGTATTTACAAACAAATCAGTGTCCAAATATATTATTTTTTTCAAATCCGGCATAATATCGGGCAACATAATTCTGAACATTGTTCCAATTGTAAATCTATTCATTGAATCAGCAAACGTGCCAAAAACGTCCGAATTAAAATGATGAAATTCTATATCATTTCCACTATTATCGGCAATAAGACTCAGCTTATTTTTATTTATTTCGTTCAATGTGTCATCATGTAATATATGAAAAACTATTGGCGCTTTTGTGTTTTCAACAATGGATTGCATCGTTGTTCCAGCCCAGACACTGTAATTTCCATCCTTATCATGTATACCAAGACAGATATGTATTGCATTATCTAAAAAGCATACATTATTCATTTTTTTCGCAGTTACTCTCAGCCTTGACATTCTTTTCAATACCACATCATCTGAAAAAAACTTCACATATGGATTATTAAATATATCCGGTTCACTCTTTAAAAACTCTTCTTTGCAAATATCCAGTTCCCTATTCATAAAGGTTTCTATTCTACTATATGGCTCAATATATTGGTGCCATAACAAAAATGTCTGGATTTCACAATAACACTGCTCAATTACATTTCCCAGTTCTGCTTTTCTGCTTTGAATAGCCTGCCTTATATGATCCATAATAATCTTAGCATCCCGGATCTTTGCATTGCTAATTTCAGAACGTATAATGCCCTCTGTATTCTCAAAGTAATAGTATAATGTCGATTGCACCTTACAATATTTCTTTGCAAGTAACACACAAAGCATAGAAAAATGTGTATCCTCATAATATACATCTTCTATAAATCTTAGATTATGTTCTATTATAAATTTGGTCGAGTATAGCTTTGCCCATGCTGTTACATTAGTAAATCCGGTCAGACCTATAATGAGATTTTTCCTATTATCAACATTATCCAAATCAAGCCTTTGAATTTCTAAATCATTTACTTCTAATACATTTGGCTTATCTGCTTTAAAACACGATACACCACACTGTGCCACATCATAATCGTCCTCTGTCATTCTATCATACAGCACCCTGAGCATATCCGGATGCACATAATCGTCCGCATCCACAAATGTGATATATTTGCCGGTGCAGATATCCATTCCCAGATTACGTGCACCGCCACATTTTCCTTTTTTCTGTATTTTAAGAGATATAACATTCTCCGGGTATTTTCTTTGTAAGGATTCTAATATAGACCATGTATTGTCTGTCGATAAATCATCTATGAGTATCACTTCGAGATTTTCAAAGCCATATGTCTGGCTGTAAATTGAATCAAAGCATCTCATAATATATTTTTGGACATTGTAGCATGGAATAATTACTGATATCTTGTCTTTACCATTCATAACATTTTCTCCATAATATATAAAATAATCAAATTAACTCTAACCTTAATTGTGTAACAGCACCTTGCATCTTTTCCAACCAATTTGTACTATTCCCTTTACAACTCACAAACTATACTGTTCACATGATATTTCTCTGCGACTCTCGGATTTTTCTTTGCGAACTGGCGGTTGATTCTCTTTTTGACTATCTCGCAGTCCTCACGCTTGATTCCGATGAGCATGATAAGAAACTGCACCTTTCCATACGAGGTATATATGTCACTGTAGCGGATTGATTCACCGACGCACTTCTTGAGCTGCCTTGAATACTTGTTTATCTTTGTCTCGCTCTGTACCTGTCTGTCTTCCTCGTCCTCGAGAGTACAGAGCATGAGATACACAGGTACCCTTGTGCGCTTCATAATACGGATGGACGCCTGGTATATTCCTTTGAATACCGGATAGCTGCAAAAATATCCGCCTCTTTCAGTTTCCTCCTGCTCGTTCATGCCCTCCTGGATGTTTTCCAGTATCTCATGTGCATGATTCATCTGATTACTGTATTTCTCAAGTATTTCCAAGAGTCTTGAAGATGGATAAATACCGCACTCCCTGAGATAATAGTCCACGACATCCGTGTATAACTCTTCCGCCTCATCATAGCGCCTGGTCTCTACCATCGCCTCCATGATGAGCTCCTCCCACTCATTGAACGGGTCGACCTTTGCCGCATATACTCCGATCTTCTCCAGTCCCTTGAATTGTTTTCTCTTTCGCAGTATGTACGCAGCTTCATTTATGATTTTCTCAAACATGGTGTGATAGCGTCTGGCCTCCTGTGCTATCCACGTCTCGCCTGTATATGCCGCCAAAAACTCTCCCTTGTACAGATATAGTGCTTTTACGTACAGCTCAAGCATATTGTCTTCTATTTCCTTTATCCGCTCATCACACACTGTCTCTGCACTCTCCGGTTCCTGTGGCATCTGCTTTTCCAGTGCACAGGCCTCGTTATAGAGCTTCTCAAACTCTGCTGCATCCTCTTCTATCTCTATATCCGGAGTCCAGTAATATATGCCTCCCTCCAAATATATGAGGTTCTTTCCCGGCAGTCCGAGCTGTGCGAGCTTTTGCTTTGTCTTGTATACAATAACTCTTAGTGCCGTGTGAGGTGCATCTATATCACGCTCACCGATTACTATTTCCTCGAGCTTATCCTTTGCTATTCCGCAGTCAGAATAGTGTATCAAAGCCTGCATCATGCGGTTGAACTGGCTTTCCTTATGCATTTTTTCCGCCACAAATGGTGCTCCGTTATAGTCCATTCTGAAATTGCCAAACATCTGTACCTTGATTTTATGCGTCATAGGTGCCTCTCTTCCCGAGTTTTATAAACCTGCTTATTATAGAATTCATATTATCATTGACTCATATATTCAGCTAGTTTTTAACTAAACAAATTAATCTAATTATCATTATACATCAATTCCGCGCATGGCAATAACAACGACAATTTACACAAAAAGTGTCAAAACTCGTACTTGACAAATCGTAAGATATATGATAGCTATTCGAAGCCAGAAATAAAAAAAGATCCTGCAAGAAAATCTCACAGGATCCGGCTATTTCTGATATATTAAATCAGATATGTTAAATCAAATATTAAATTAGAAAATAGCATTTACAATTGTTGAACCAATGGCTGTTGCAAGGAATGCCAGTCCACACACGAGTGGAAGCTTATTGTCATCCTCTTCTATTGCCCTTACTCCAAAGAATATGCTTACATATCCTACTACACCCGCAAATGTATGCAGCCAGCTGCTCACATTGCCAAAGAACTGGAATGGGATTATGTCGATGATTGCTGCCACAAGTATAATCGGAAGGTATACTGCATCATACAGACATGCTGCTGAAAGTGTCTGTGCAAATGTCGCCTTTTTATTCTTCTGCACTGCGTTTAATACAACCAGAATGACTGCTGCCAGGATGAGTACTCTCACCACCTCTCCTACAATTCCTGAGAAGATTCCCTCAAAGAAGCTCGCCGGGTAAAATGAGAATCCAAAACCGCCTATGCTGCCAATTACGCTTGATAACAGATATACTACAGACAGCACTACCTCTACTATGGCAAATAAGCCAATAAATATAAAGCCTGATGCCATATTTGCATTCTTTACAAAGTCTGCTGCAGCCTGTGCCGGCTTCTTAACAAGACCCTTGTAGAATGTAATGATAGATGCCACATTCTTGTCATTCTGCAGCTGCTGTCCTGCTGCACTCACCTGCTGTGTGAAGTTATCAAACGCCTGCGACTGTGCGCTGCCCTGTGGCTGTCCATTGAACTGTCCCTGTGGCTGTCCGTTGAACTGTCCCTGTGCGTTGCCCTGCGGCTGTCCGTTGAACTGTGCCTGCTGTGCTGCATTATCTACCTGTGCATTGTTGTCCTGTGTCTGATTTGGTGCCTGTGGCTGTGCCTGCTGACGACATGTGCATACCTCATCATCAGCTAACTGCCTGCCACAATTTGTACAGTATTTCATAACTGAAACCTCCTTAAAATAATTAATTAACTGCTGATAATTATATTAGCATTTCGGATATTTAATAGCAATATTTATTTGATATTTATTTCATATTATATTATGATTATTTATAATCATTCACATTCTACAGAGGAATAAACATGCCACAAACACTTAATATAGCTGTATGCGAGGACGAAGCTGCAGAGACCTTGCTGCTTTGTGATATTCTCAGCCACAGCGATATCCAAAATACATACACTGTCTTTACGGATGCAGATTCTTTTCTTGCCTCATATGAGCACGGAAAGTATGACCTGCTGCTCATGGATATATATATGAAAGATTCCATGACCGGCATCGAGGCAGTCTCCATAATCCGCGAGACAGATGCCGATATCCCGGTTGCTTTCATCACAACAAGCACGGAGCATGCCCTGGAAAGCTACAGGCTGTCTGCCATCGGCTATATCGAAAAGCCGGTTTCGGCAGCTGAGCTAAGTAACATTCTTCACCTTGCCATGCTGAAGAAATCCGATGCCCCATCTCTTTATGTGAAGAGAAACAAGAGTATGGAGAGGCTTGCCCTTTCTGATATCATGTACATAGAGCAGAGAGCCAGGCAGATTTTCATACATTTAAAAGAAAATGAGGAAATCAGCTGCTATGAGAAGCTTTCAGATCTTTCAGATCAGCTGCCCGCTGAGCTGTTTTTTCTGCCGCACAAAAGCTACGCGGTAAACCTGTCGTATGTCACACACATTGATACTTCACTCAAATGCTTCGTGATGGCCGATGACACAAATATCCCTATCAAGAGAGAGCTCTCCGGCAAAGCCAAAAAGGCTCTGGAGAGATACTACTTTGAGCATACCAGAGGGCTTAAATAAGGCACTTTCCTATTGATTTGATATGAGCTAGACTGTCAAAAGTAATACACTGCAAGGAGCCCGGATTATGAAAAATAAAAGTACTATACGAAATATTCCCTATCTGACAATTATACTGCTTACACTGATTTGCATACTGCTTCTTTCCTCAAAAAACATGATTATGAGCCAGGCGAGCTATCCTGAAGCCACTATCGTAAGCTCTGCCTATGCTGTGGTGGAAGGCTCGGATTCAGATAAAGAAGAAATCACATTTCCACATACCTTTAAGCACCTTTCGCCGCGCACACATGTCACCGTCACAACACATATCAACCTGAACAAGGATGATCCTATCTACATAAAAACAGTCTATTCCCCTGCGAAGGTCTATCTGGACGATGAACTCATATATGAGTTTGGCCGGGCCGAAAACTATCCATCCTATATGAAGGATCCCGCAACCGAGGGGTACCTGATAGGCACTGACGGTTATTCGGGTGATACAGAGCTTCGTATAGAGTATCTGTCTCCTGTTACCAGAAGCTCGCTTACGGTATATTCTCCTATCTACGGAGCATACAAATCCTTATTTTTCACTCTGTTAAAGCTGAATAAATGGTCATTCTTTATAGCACTGCTTGAGCTTGCCGCAGGTGTTTTGTTTATATTTATCTCACTGATGCTTTTATGCTACGATAAAGAGGTTTGCAAGATGATATTTCATTTTGGATTCTTCTCACTCATGGCCGGCATGTGGTCTATCGGCGAGTGCAACTACACAGGTGTCATAATCAAAAACCCTACACTGCTTTATCTGTGTGCTTTTATAGGGCTTTTCTCGCAGATGATTCCGCTGCTGTATTTCTGCAGGCTTGCAGTTGGTTTTAAGAATGACAAGCCAATTATAGTTATCGCGAAGCTCCTCACCGTGCTTGACCTTGTCGCTTGTGTCTTACAGCTTAGCGGTACGGTTGCACTATCCCAGAGCATGTACGTGTTCCATGTCATTTTGCCTCTCATACTTTGCTTCCTGACTGCATACATCATCCTTGAGGCTGTTCGCAGCCAAAACAGCAGGGCAAAACGGCTGATGGTTCCGGTATTCATACTGGCACTTGCTTCATGTGCCGAGATAATCAATTATCATTTAAAATTTGTGGCCTCATTGTCATTGCTGTACCAGATTGGAACTCTGCTTTTCACTATAATCATGGGAATTGTAATGGGGCTTAATATAAGCGATATGCTCAGTATAAAACGTGAGAATGAAAGGCTCATATTTGATATGAATCTCCTTGAGCATTCCCTGTTGGAGCAGAAGAAATATAATTCGCTCATCACAACAAACGAACAGCTTTTTAAGAAGCAGCGCCACGATCTGCGTCACCAGCTGGTTGCAATAAAAGGCCTCGCAAACACTGAAAATAAACAGCTGAATGAATACCTGGATTCCCTGATCCACAGCATACCATCTGCGCCTGCAAGCTATTGCGAAAACAGGGTAGTCAATTCCATTCTGTCATACTATAGTGCCATATGCAGAAATGAAAATATTGCTCTTGAGACAAAGCTTATTGTTCCGGAAACCGATGATGCGGCCTTGGACAATGACCTGTGCCTGGTATTTGGAAATCTGATAGAAAACGCTATAGAAGCCTGCAGACGCATGGATACTTCTGATTCTTTGAACGAGAAATCATCGCACTTTATCCGACTGCATGCCCACGTACACTATAAGACACTTATTATTACTATGGACAACAGCTTTGACGGACATGTTACCATCCAAAACGGAAAATACCGTTCTTCTAAGAGGGACGACTATGGTATAGGTCTGTCATCCATCCGCTCTGTTGCCGGCAAATATGATGGTGACGTTGCATTTGAAGCAGCTGATGGTATATTTCAGTCATCAGTATACCTTCAAATATATAAATGACACACTAAAATCATTAATTTATATTAATGCTTCATACCTAAATTTCATTTTCAGAGCCCAACTAACTTATTGTATATAATGTATACATATGCTATAATAATAAAAGAATTTTGTGTATTATACACATATGGAGTTTTAATTTATGATAGAACACACGATATACAAGGAATTTATTGATAAAATTTCAGAATTATCAGACGGGATATATCCTATCATCACCGACCTGGATAATGACTTATCATACGTACCGGATAAGACAGCTGATTTTTTCGGCTTTGAAGCCGGCGAGCATACCTGCTTCTTTGAACAGCTGAGCTCTTGTGTCAACGACGTTGACCTGCCGGAATATAAGCGGGAAATCCGCTATCGCTTAAATGGTGAAAAACCGGATGATATATTTTATGTCCGCATGGGAAAGCATACCAAAGAATATATGATGGGATTTTATTCTGATATTTTTACCGGTGATGACGGACACCGCTATCATGTCCTCGTGCTCAGAAACGAAAATACTCTTCCGGATATCGACCCATATACATATCTTTATGGTCAGTCGAAGTTTGAAAGAGACATCAACGGCTATATCATGGAAAACAGGTCTGTAGCCATAATCGAGGTGGAGATAGGTCATATAGATGAGTTCAATATACTGTATGGTTCCAATTTCAACACTGCAATCCAGCGTGAGCTTGCGCTCAAATTCATCTACATGATGGATGGCAGCACAGCTACCTACTATATGAATAATTGCAAGTTTGTATTTGTGGTAAAGGAAGCAGACCGCGCCTTGGCCGAGGCCTTCTATCAAAAAATTGCCGATACAATAAAGTCCATGTATTTCTTTAAATGCTTTAAATTTGAGTTTGATATATATGCTGCGTGTCTGATTCTCAAGGATTATGATGGTGATACCTCAACTGTCATCAGCAAGGTGGAATACACTCTAGACCGCGCGAAGGAGCTTCACAGCCCTGATTTGTTATTTTTCAATGATATGGTCAGGTTCAATGGCAGCTCGCATATAGATATCATGAAAATCATTCATCAGTCGGTTATCAATGGCTGTGATGGCTTTTTTGTAGAGTTTCAGCCCATTGTAAAGGCTTGCAATGGTGAAATAATGGGTGCTGAGGCTCTGGTGCGCTGGAAAAAGGAGCCTTTTGGCACGGTGCCACCTGGACTGTTTATCGACTGGCTTGAGGATACCCCTGCTATGTATGAGCTCGGAAATTATATCATGAGAACTGCAATAAGCGCAGCCAGTGAATTTACAAAGATAAAACCCGGCTTCTTCATCAATGTAAATGCATCCTCAGAGCAGCTTGAAAAGGAATGTTTTGTGGAAGATACTCTGGCAATTCTTAAAGAGTATGATTTTCCAGCTTCACAGCTGTGGATAGAGATTACAGAGCGATGCAGAGATCTGCCTATATCTATGATAAAGAAAACTGTCACTGCATTCAGGGAAGCCGGAATCCACATCACTATGGATGACTATGGCACAGGAAGCTCTTCATCTCAGATGATGCTTGAGCTTCCTGTAGAGGGTGTCAAGATAGATATGTTCTTTGTTAAAGACATTCTCGAGGAGAAAAAGAAGCAGGCACTTGTAATCGGAATGATTAATTTTGCCAATGCCGCAGACTTAAAGATATGTATTGAAGGCATAGAAAATGATAGCCTTGAGAGCTATCTCAGGCAGTTCGACGTCACCTGCTTTCAGGGCTATCACTACTCTAGGTCTATCTGTCAGGATGAGCTTATGAAGCTTCTTATAAAGCCATAGCTCTGGATATTACTCAAGATTTTCCTTAAATACTGTCAGTGCGCCATTTTTCTTTAAAATCAGCATGACAATTGCTGCCACTATGCTTCCGGCCACTGTAGAGATAAGGAATGGCACTATGTATATAAACATGCCTTCCGGCTGAATAAGCATCACGTATTTTGCAAGAGGATACGCTGCCAGGCCTCCGAGTATGCCTGTGCCAAGCGCCTCTGCAATACATGTCGGTATGATTTTTTTGCTGAATCTGTACATCAGTCCACAGCACAGAGCACCTACCATGCTTCCCGGGAATGCCATGAGACTTCCCAGTCCTGTCAGGTTTCTGATAATACTCGCACAAAATGCCACACCGACACCCCATGCAGGTCCTAAAAATACTGCTGCGCATATATTTACCATGTGCTGTACAGGTGCACATTTGCTGCCGGCAACAGGAAAGCTTATTAAGCTTCCTGCTACGGCAACTGCCACAAGCACTCCTGCCATGGCAATCTTTCTGATTGAAAGAGTTCTTTTTTTAGTGTTCTTTTTACTTTCCATTACTACCTCACCTTAAAGTATACCGTAACTGTTTTGTACCTTCACAGTTGCGAGTCGCAAGCGCATTAAAATCAGCTACGCTGATGGGCGCTTGCTCATACATAATATACGTTTTCTTACGAAATATGCGGTACCGCATATTTCTGTACTAAAAAGTTATAGTATATCAATATACTCTCCTGCAAGTGCCTTGTTCATGCTTCGCACTGCACAGAACTTACCGCACATACTGCATGCCTCGCTGTGGTCATCCTCAGGCAGACGGTCATCCCTGATAGCCTTAGCTGTCTCCGGATCAAGCGCACATGCAAACTGTGCATCCCAGTCGAGCACACGTCTGGCATCTGCCATCTTATCATCTATATCTCTGGCTCCCGGTATTCCCTTTGCAATATCAGCTGCATGAGCCGCAATCTTTGACGCAATAATTCCCTGCTTTGTATCCTCCACATTTGGAAGAGCAAGATGCTCCGCAGGTGTCACGTAGCAAAGGAAAGCTGCGCCGTTCATTGCTGCCACTGCTCCACCGATTGCTGCTGTGATGTGGTCATAGCCCGGTGCGATATCTGTTACAAGAGGTCCAAGTACATAAAATGGTGCTCCCATACAGATTGACTGCTGTACCTTCATGTTTGCTGCTACCTGATCAAGCGGCACATGTCCCGGTCCCTCTACCATGACCTGTACGTTGTGATCCCATGCACGCTTTGTGAGCTCTCCAAGTCTTACAAGCTCCTCTATCTGGCATACATCTGTTGCATCTGCCAGGCATCCCGGTCTGCAGGCATCTCCAAGCGAGATTGTCACATCGTGCTCCTCACAGATTTCAAGTATCTCATCATAGTGCTCGTAGAAAGGATTTTCCTCTCCTGTCATGCACATCCATGCAAATACAAGGCTGCCTCCACGGCTTACGATATTCATCTTACGCTTGTGCTTTTTAATCTGGTCTATCGTTTTTCTTGTGATTCCACAGTGAAGTGTGACAAAGTCCACTCCATCCTCTGCATGGAGTCTGACCACATCGACAAAATCCTGTGCTGTAAGTGTTGCAAGATCACGCTGATAGTGGATAACACTGTCATAAACAGGCACTGTTCCTATCATTGCAGGACATTCGCTTGTAAGCTTCTGTCTGAATGGCTGTGTATTGCCATGGCTTGAAAGGTCCATGATAGCCTCTGCTCCAAGCTTTACAGCGCTCATGACCTTCTGCATCTCCACATCATAGTCCTTACAGTCTCTTGACACACCGAGGTTTACATTGATTTTTGTGCGAAGCATGCTTCCAACACCCTCTGCATCAAGTGACTTGTGATGCTTGTTAGCAGGAATAGCTACCTTTCCGCTTGCAACAAGCTCCATCAGCTTGTCTACATCCATCTTCTCTTTCTTTGCTACCTTTTCAATTTCAGGTGTTACGATGCCCTTTCTTGCGGCATCCATCTGTGTTGTGTAATTACTCATTGTACTCTCCTGTTCTTATTGTTATTTGTATTATTAATTAGTAATTATTTCAAGATTAACGCTCCATGATTCATAGGTCCACTGCCGTGTCCCAGATCAAGCATGGCTTTTAAACATGCCGTGACATATCGCTTGCCGTTATCCACAGCCTGCTCGAGCGACTGTCCCTTTGCCAGGCCGCTGGCTATCGCTGATGAAAGCGTGCAGCCTGTGCCGTGTGAGTTTGGATTATCCACTCTTTTGGTCTCAAATGTGATGATTTGCTTTCCATCCCACAAATAGTCACACACACATGCTGTGTCTGTGAAATGACCTCCCTTGCTTAAAACCGGACAGCCGTATTTATCATAAATAGCCTTTGATGCCTCTATGATGTCATCTGTGCTTTCAATCTGTCTGCCTGATATCACCTCAAGCTCAGGGATATTTGGCGTGATGATGTCAGCCAGTGGAAAAAGCATCTCCATAAGAGTGTTTGCTGCATTTTCTTCAAGCAGCCTGCTTCCGCTTGTAGCGACCATCACCGGGTCCAGAACTATGTTTTTTGCCTTATATTTTACAAGACCTGCGGCAATCGTCTCAATCGTATCTACCGATGATGTCATACCGATTTTCACCGCATCCGGATAAATATCCGTAAAAACAGCCTTCATCTGTGCCTCGATAAAATCAGCCGGTACATTCATCACCGCATCAACTCCCATGGTGTTTTGTGCCGTGAGTGCTGTGATGACACTCTCGCCAAACACACCGTTTGCAAGCATGGTCTTTAAATCGGCCTGCACGCCTGCGCCACCGCTTGAATCGCTTCCCGCAATTGTAAGTGCTGTATGCATATTTACGCTCCTTTCTACTGAATATTGTGATTTCTCGTAACTGTTCAGTATCTTCAAAATATTGTTTAATTACTGTAGTTATAGCAGTTTGTCATACTGTGATTACAGAATCTTGTCGCATATTTCTGCGAGTTCCTTGGCTGCAGCCTTTATATCTGCGCTTGCAAATATCGCTCCTACCACGGCGATTCCTGCAATCCCTGTGCCCTTTAGCGTGACCGCATTGTCTGCATTTATGCCTCCGATTGCAACAACCGGTATATCGACAGCCGCCGTGATTTCACGCAGATGCTCCTTTGTCATAGGCTTTGCATTGAGCTTTGTGGTAGAGCCGAACACGGCTCCGCTTCCCAGATAGTCCGCGCCATCAGCTTCTGCCCTCTTTGCCTGCTCCACGGTCTTTGCCGTGACTCCTATTATCTTGTCAGTTCCAAGAAGCTTTCTGGCCTCCGCCGGATTCATGTCATCCTGTCCCAGATGTACTCCATCGGCATCTATATCAATTGCAAACTGCACGTTATCATTGATGATGAGCGGCACCTTGTGCTCATGACAGATTCTCTTTATCTCAAGAGCCTCACTATACTCATCCTTAAGCCCTGCATCAGAATCTGTACTCAGAATATCCTTGTCACGGATCTGAATCATAGTGGCACCGCCCTCTATTGCAAGCTTCACATGCTCAGAAAGCCTCGCTCCATGCAGCCACTGCCTGTCTGTTATAGCGTAGAGCTTTAAATCAGTTTTGTTCATATATACCATTCACCTCTTATCCTGTTGTTTTCCAAATATAAGACCCATAACCTGCATACCAATTGTCTGTCATACAGCGATATTCACATCAGTTCATAATCACCATCGCATATATGATATACTGTATCAATCAGCCTGTCCCGGTATGCAGCATTTCCGGGCTTAATGAAATGACAGCTGTTTGTCTCTCTGCCGTGCTCTGCCATATCAGAGGCAGCAATCCCGCCTGCACTCTTCATGCAGCTAAGTGCTGCCGTGACTGCACCGTATTTATCATCACAATCAGCCGCAACAAACGCACAAATGAGTCCTGAAAGCATACATCCGGTGCCTGTCACCCGCTTCATCATAGGATGGCCGCCTGTGATGCTTCCTACCCTGTAATTATGCGTGTATCCGTCAGCATCCAACGCAACAGCATTCCCTACACAATTATCCATCACACCGGTACCCGTCGCATCAGTACTCATCGCATCAGTACCCATCAGACTGCTTTCATTATTGTCATAGCAATCAGCTTCATCACATAATTCTGCCACATAATCGGTCTCACCTGTAATCACACAGATGCAGCCATATCGCAGGGCCGCCCTGCACGCAAGCGCCTTTGCATCAGACTCATCTGCCGTATCGGTCACTTCCACGCCGCCATCGCACCTGCCATGCTCCATAACAGCCTTGACCTCAGACAAATTGCCCTTAATCACATCCACACGCACCTCGTCAAGCAGGCTCATCACAAAATCCATCCTGAAGCGGCTCACGCCCACACCAACCAGATCAAGCACAATAGGAATATTCTTTTTCGCTGCCATCCTCGCAGCAATGCGCATCGCCTCAAAGCGCTCCTCAGAAGGAGTGCCTATATTCAGGTTCAGCCCATCGCAGATACCCGTGACCTCATCCATCTCCTGCGGTGCCATAGCCATAATAGGCCTAGCCCCACATGCCAGCTCAATATTGGCCACATCATTGATAGTAACCATATTTGTGATGTTGTGAATCAAAGGACTGCGTGACTTAAGCTTTTCTATAAAATTATTCATCTGTATCTCTTTACAACTATTCATAATCACCCACACATTCAAAAAGCGGATATACCGCCAATGAGTATATCCGCCTAAAAATCGTGCGATATTATCCTACGTTGGCATTATCCAAATCAGGTTATGGGTCAAGACACTACCAGTCTACTCTCAGCCGGCTAAATACCAGCTCCCCTGTTGTGTTTTTATAAATAAATCTAGGAATAATGTAACTATTCAGAACCAAACCACGCACATTCGCAAAAACGCACGATGCTCGTGCTTTCCCGCTGCTACGCAGCTAATTTTGCTCATATGTGTGGGGGTGGCTCTATTCGAGCCCCTTGAGAACAAGAAAACCTGCTGCTTACATGCAAGCATGACGCATCAGCTTTTTTTGTTCTCAGTGGTTCTGAATAGTCATTATATTTAATATAATACGCACTCCCTAATAAATCAAGCAAAATCCGCAAGTGTACTCATATTCGTACATCAAGCGCTGCTGGTCACACTGTTAGGCGTGAACAGTAACCATCAAACACAATCCCGGTAACACCGAGCCCCGAGGTGTTACCGTAGCACTCATTATCCCGCCACAACGTAAGGGCGTAAGCCCCGGGTACCGGGGTGCACACGCACTCTCCCGTGGCGCGAATAGTGAAGTGGCTTAGATACTGTAGAAATTATGC
>OHRA01000004.1_pt1 | contig 173332 bp, 100 predicted proteins | sample 1578241 | NCBI WGS metagenome assembly OHRA01 (sample SAMEA3879597, study PRJEB24766) | human gut metagenome | biome: human-associated habitat; feature: feces | place: USA | collected 1985/1987 | reverse complement strand
TTTTAAAATTATGGTGCAAAGGTAAGAACTTTTACGATAAAGGGCAAGGTATAAACGCAGAGCCGCTTACTTTTTTCGTGAAAAAACATTGTTACGTGTGCGCGTGACGGTAAATCTAAAAAGTACTCTTTTTCAGTTACAAAAAATGGGGTGGGGCGTCTTTATTGTATGGACAAAAACGATAAACTGGTAAACTGTTTAAAAAATAAATAATATGATGAACAAACGGAAAATCATGATCGTGATGGCTGGGATGGTTTTGCCAATCCTTGCACCTCAGGCTTCAGCTGCTGCAGAGCACCATGACTGGGAAGACCAGCATGTGCTTTCCATCAACCGGGAACCGGCACGGGCTGCATTCATGCCTTATCAGGCAAAGAAGGGAGATAGCCAGATGTCGCTCAACGGTGAATGGAAGTTCAGATGGACGAAGACGCCGGAGGAACGAATCGTGGATTTCTATCGTACTGACTATAGCTGCAAGGGCTGGAAATCGCTCGCGGTACCAGCCAACTGGGAGGTGAATGGATATGGTACACCTATCTATATATCAGCAGGTTATCCCTTTAAAATCAATCCTCCTTATGTGATGACTACACCCAAGAAGGACTGGACCACCTACGAGGAACGCAATCCTACCGGACAATATAAACGTACCTTCCAGCTGAAGGCAAACTCGCTGCTGTTCCGCCAGGACCGTCAAACCTTCCTGCGTTTCGAGGGCGTGATGAGCGCATTCTATGTATGGGTGAACGGCGAGAAGGTGGGTTATTCGCAGGGTTCGATGGAGCCGAGCGAATTTAATGTGACTCCTTATCTGAAGGCTGGCAAGAACGAGATAGCCGTGGAGGTTTACAAGTATAGCGACGGCAGTTATCTGGAAGATCAGGACTTCTGGCGCTTCGGTGGCATCCACCGTGATGTGTGGCTCTATTCCACACCGAATGTCCGCATCCGTGATTTCGCCGTTCGCACCCTGCCGCAGCTCTCTTCCGCTACATCCTCTCCTTGTGATTTCACTCTGCAGATCAATCCGCAACTGGCGGTGGCAGCAGGCGAGAAGGGAGAAGGTTACCGGCTGATGGCGTGGCTGGAGGATGCTGAAGATAAAGGCGTGATGCTGAAACTGCCGGGAACTGACAGACTGGAGGCTTCTCTGCAGGCTTCTGCCGACGAGATTCTCGACCTGAATCATAAGGCAGCCCTGATGAACGAATGGTATCCGCAGCGAGGTGGAAGAAAATTCGAACGTATGGAGGGAGTAGTGGAAAAACCGCATGCCTGGACTGCTGAGACACCTTATTTATATACCCTGAAACTGGCACTTCTCGACAAGCAGGGAAGTGTGGTGGAACAGGTGCAGCAGCGCATCGGATTCAGATGGGTTTCGGTAGAAAACGGACAGTTGATGGTGAACGGAAAACCTATCAAACTGCGTGGCGTGAACCGGCATGAGCATGATCCGAAGTTGGCACGAGTGATGACCGAGGAGATGATGCAGCGCGATATCCTACTGATGAAGCAGGCGAACGTGAATGCCGTCAGAACCAGTCATTATCCGAATGTTTCACGCTGGTATGAGCTGTGCGACAGCGCCGGCATCTATGTGATGGACGAGGCAGATTGCGAGACCCACGGACTCCGTGGTACGCTCACCTCTACTCCCGACTGGAATGCCGCCTTTCTGGACAGAGCCGTGAGAATGGCAGAGAGAGACAAGAACCACCCGAGCATCATCTTCTGGAGCCTGGGCAACGAGAGCGGTTTCGGTGCCAATCATGCAGCCATGGCAGGCTGGCTTCATACCTTCGACCCAACGAGACTGGTACATTATGAAGGTGCTCAGACGCCTTATCAGCCAGCGAAGGGCTTGAACGAGCAGGACTTTGATGAGACTGACCCGGACTGTGTGGATGTCTTGAGCCGTTTCTATCCCCGTGTAAAGGCTGAGTATCTGAATCCGGGCGTTCCCGAAGGTTCTGACAAGGAGAGAGCGGAGAATGCCCGATGGGAACATCTGCTGGATATTGCGATGAGAAAGAACGATAATCGTCCTGTGCTTACCAGTGAATATGCCCATTGTATGGGTAATGCGCTGGGTAATTTCAAGGAATATTGGGAGGAGATATACAGTCATCCCCGCATGGCTGGCGGCTTTATCTGGGACTGGGTTGACCAGGGTATCTATGCTCCGGGAACCAACCACGTGCTCTATGGCGGTGATTTCGGTGATAAGCCTAATCTTAAAGCCTTCTGTCTGAACGGCGTGGTCTTCTCCGACCGCTCGGTATCGGCTAAGTATCAGGAGGTAAAGCATGTTTATGCACCGGTGTGGATAACTCAGAAAGGGGATGAGGTCTGGGTGAAGAATCATCATTCTCATCTCTCGCTGGAGGGCTTCAGTTGCCAGTATCAGGTGACGAAAAATGGGGTTGTCGGTCAGGAGAGTGTGCTGAAAATGCCTTCAGTACAGCCGGGTGATAGTGCAAAGTTATGCAGCTTGCATGATTTCAAAGCGTATAAAAATACGGATTCCCGATTGAATATCTCAGTTATTTCCCAGCAGGGAGTAGAGGTAGGAAGGGAACAGATAGCCCTCAGCGATAACTTGTATGAAGCTGGCTGGAAACTGGCTGCGGATGCCATGAAGCGATACAAGTCTTCCCGCCGTTTGGCAACTCTGTCAACTGCCGAGTTGCTGGCACGCAATATTTCCGTGATTCCTCAGTTCTTCCGTGCGCCAACCGACAACGACAAGAGTTTCGGCAACTGGATAGCGAAGGATTGGAAGAAGACTCATCTCGACAGCACGCTCTCTGCTATCCCGCTGAAGGATGGGGAGTATGTATATCATTATGGTGAGGATGGGGCATCAGATAAGGCTGGTTCTTCGGCATCGGCTAAGTCTGGCGGTAATATCCGTCTCCGTTTAGAGGTAGCTCCTCAGCAGGACGGCTTCGTCGATGTGAAGGCTACCTATAGTTTTGAGGGCAATCTGCCTGAACTTCCTCGACTGGGCCTGATGATGAAGCTGCCAAGAGTGGCTTACGATCAGGTGAAATGGTATGGCAGGGGACCTTGGGAGAATTATCCTGACCGCAAGCAGTCTTGTCCGATAGGATGGTACGAGAGTAGCGTGGAGGATCAGTTTACCCACTATCCCCGTCCGCAGGACAACGGCAACCATGAGGACTGTTCATACATCGAACTGACCAACAAGAATGGTAAGAATGCCCTGCAGGTTATCGCAGTCGGCGATACGCCTTTGAGTTTCTCAGCCTTGCCATACAGCGTGGCAGACCTCTATGCCGCCCGGCACGATTTCGAACTGAAGCAGTCTGGTAATCCTAACCTGCGCTACACCTATCTCAGTCTCGATTGTGCCGTTCTGGGCTTGGGTAACAGCAGTTGCGGACCTGGTGTATTGAAGAAATATGCCATCGACAAAACTCGCAGTTATACCCTGCATTTCAAGATGAGAATACTATGAGGCATCAGGTATTTGGGGATGCCGTTTTGAGGTAAATTAATAACTTGTCGGAAAAGGTGCGTAAAAGTTCTTTTCCGACAAGTTTAGTTTTATCATCTGCGAAAGTTGATGTTTTTTGATATATTTTCGCAGCTTATCTCGAATTATTTGTTTTGCATTATGCAATTTGCATAATTTAATTTGCATAATTCGAGAAATCTTATTATCTTTGCCGCCATAACCAATGATTTAGTTAGGTAAAGAGTATGGAGAATCCTTTTATTATCACAGGCAAGATTAAGCCAGAGTACTTCTGCGACAGAGACGTAGAGGCAGAGAAAATCATCCGAAAGGTAACTTCGGGTGAAAATATTGTGTTGATGGCTGCACGGCGTGTGGGCAAAAGTAAGCTTATCGACTTTTGTCTCGACTCGCCGATGGTCAAGAATGATTTTATCGCCATTTCCATCGACATACTCCGTACTTCGAGCATCCAGGAGTTTGCCTTCGAACTAGGTAAGGCTGTTTTCGAACAGGCGGCTCATCGCAGTCAGAAGATGCTTAAGATGGTGGTCAGCACATTGAAATCTATCAATGGGTGTTTCGGCTATGACCCCATCTCGAACACGCCGACCTTTAACCTTTCGCTAGGTGATATCTCCAATCCGCTCTATACCCTGGATGAGATATTTGCCTGTTTGGAGCATGCCGACAAGAAATGTATCGTGGCGATAGACGAGTTCCAGCAGATTGGCTATTATCCAGAGAAGAACATGGAAGCAATCTTACGCACTTATGTGCAGAAGTGCAGCAATGCCAACTTCATATTCTCTGGTAGCGAGCGCCATCTCATTACGAAGATGTTCTCCGAAAAGGCGCATCCATTCTACAATAGTGCCGACATGATGAACTTGGAGGTGATACCATACGATAAGTATTTGGAATTTGCGAAAAGTTTGTTTGCCAGGTTTGGGAAGGACGTGGAGGAAGAGGCTGTGCGTGATGTCTATGATACGTTCGGAGGAAATACGTATTATATGCAGAAGGTGTTTCATGAAGCTTTCAACCAGACGGATGTAAAGGGCAAGGCTGACAAGGCGATGGCGGAAGCCATCATCCACATGATGATATTGGACAACGACCGTAAGTTTAGTGAAATCTTGTCGCGTCTCACGCTCCCTCAGAAGGAATTGCTCTATGCGATAGCCAAGGATGGCATTGCCAAGCAGATTACTTCCACTGTTTTTGTAAAACGGCATAATCTACGCTCTGCCAGCAGCGTTCAGTCTGCCATCAAGAAATTGCTGGAGTATCATCTGGTATCTACTTCGTTGGGTACGTACTATATTGATGACCAACTGATGAAGCTGTGGCTGAATTAGCTCTATAATCTGCGAAAGTTGATGATTTTTGATATATTTTCGCAGCTTATAGGCGTATTTCCGATTTGCTAAATAGTTACAAAATCTGTGTTTATGAGTCTTTATTGATGAATAACAAAATGAATATAAACAAATACGGAATAAACAATATGTATCTAAAACAAACGTTTTTAATAATAGCTTTGGGGGCGATGGCGATGACTGCTGCCGCACAGGCTAGTATTGATACACAGCGCCAGTACCTCTCGGGACATGGATGTGATGATATGGTGAACTGGGACTTCTACTGCACAGGTGGTAGAAATGCCGGCAAGTGGACCAAGATTGGTGTGCCTTCCTGCTGGGAACTGCAGGGATTCGGTACCTATCAGTATGGCATGCGATTCTACGGAAAGGCTACTCCGGAAGGTATTGCTGACGAAAAAGGAAAATATAAATATGAGTTTACGCTGCCACAGGAGTGGGAGGGCAAACAGATAGAACTCGTCTTCGAAGCCGTGATGACTGATGCCAAGGTGACCATCAACGGCAGAAAGGCGGGAAACGGCTTGCATCAGGGCGGTTTCTATCGCTTTACTTATGATGTGAGCGACCGCATCTTCTTCGGAAAACATAAGAACAGACTCGAAGTGGAGGTGAGCAAGGAAAGCAGCAACAGTCAGGTGAACATGGCGGAGCGCCGTGCTGACTACTGGAACTTCGGTGGCATCTTCCGTCCTGTATTTATCGTGGCAAAACCTGCTCAGAACATCAACCGTGTGGCGATTGATGCCAAGGGTGATGGTCATTTTATGGCAGATTGCTACCTGAACCGTGCTATCAAGGGTGCGAAGGTGAAGACTGAGATTCTGGATGAGAAAGGAAAGGTGGTGGCATCGAACGTGGCTGATGCCAGAAACAGCGATGAGGCGCATGTCGACTTCCAGGCAAAAGCACCTAAGCAGTGGACTGCCGAGACTCCGCATCTCTATACTGCCGTCTTCACACTCCAGGATGCAGCAGGCAAGACGCTCCACAGAGAACGTCAGAAGTTCGGCTTCCGCACCATCGAATACCGTGCCAGCGATGGCGTTTATATCAATGGTCAGAAAGTTATCTTCAAAGGCGTGAACCGTCACAGCTTCCGTCCGGAGACCGGTAGAACGCTGAGCAAGGCGAAGAATATAGAGGATGTGAAACTCATCAAGAGCATGAACATGAATGCCGTGAGATTGAGTCATTATCCTGCCGATCCGGAGTTCTTGGAGGCTTGCGATTCGCTCGGTCTCTATGTCGAATGTGAGTTGAGCGGATGGCACTGGGCACATCCTACCATCGTGGGCAAGCAGCTGGTGAAGGAGATGATTACCCGTGATGAGAATCATCCTAGCATCATCTTTTGGAGCAACGGTAACGAGGGTGGTTTCAACTACGGACTTGAGCCAGACTTCGCTTTCTGGGATAAGCAGAAACGCGTGGTACTCTATCCTTGGGCTAACCGCAACGGCTTTGAAACCAAGCATTACCGCTCTTATGGCGAGACCCAGGAGTATATGCGACAGAAGGAAATCTTCATGCCTACCGAGTTCCTGCATGGTCTGTATGACGGCGGACATGGAGCAGGACTGAAGGATTACTGGGACATGATGATGGCGAATCCTCGCTGTGCCGGCGGATTCCTCTGGGATCTGATGGACCAGGGTGTGGTGCGTACCGACAAGAATAATTATGTAGACTGTATGGGTAACTTTGGAGCCGATGGTATCGTGGGTCCTCATGCCGAGAAGGAAGGCTCTTACTATACGATTAAAGAGGTATGGTGCCCGGTACAGTTGACTTGGAATGATGTGGAGAAAGGTGAACTCACCTTATCTAATCAGTATAACTTCGTGAATCTGAAGGATTGCCGCTTCTCTTATCGTCTGTTGCAGATGCCAGCGATGGGCAGCACTCAGGTCAAGGTATTGAAGCAGGGCAATCTCTCTTCTCCGGATGTAGCTCCGGGCAAGGAAGCCCAGGTGAAGATACCGATGATGGCGAATGCTGATGCGGTAGAAATCAAGGCTGTGAACCATGAAGGTGAGGAAATCATGACATGGAGCAGGGGAGTGAAGAGTGAAGAACGAAGAGTGAAAAATTCAAGTGCTCCAAGTACTTCATCTGCTGCTTATGCTGACCAGGCTGATGCTGTTGAAGTGAAGGCGGGTGGAAGAACTTATCGCTTTGCCAAGAAAGATGGCAGACTGATGGGTGTTGAGGTTGGCAGCAAGGCAATCTCGCTGAGCAACGGACCTCGATTCATGGCTGCCAGAAGAAGCGACCGCAGTCTGGACCAGTTCTATAATCACGATGACAAAGAGGCTGAGAAGAAAAAGACACTCTATACCGAGTTTGTTGACCAGGGTGCTTTTGCCGGTTTCGAATGGAAGGAAGCGGAGGCAAAGCTGGTGGCTACATATCAGCATGGCTCACTCGATGAGGTAGACTGGCAGTTCCTTTCTGACGGTTCGGTGGCTGTAACCTGTCATTATAATTTCGGTGGCGTAGTAGATATGATGGGCATGGCTTTCGACTATCCGGAAAGCAAGGTTCGCAGCAAGGCTTGGGTGGGCAATGGTCCTTACCGGGTTTGGCAGAACCGCGAACAGGGTCCGCAATACGGCTATTGGCAGAACGACTATAATGACCCGATTCCAGCCGAAAGCTGGGATTATCCAGAGTTTAAAGGCTACTTTGCCAACGTGAAGTGGATGCAGTTCAAGACTGATGAAGGAAAGATCGGCTTCTCTGGTCTGACTGCCGATGAGCACATGGGCGTTTATACCCCTCGTGATGGTAGAGATGGTCTGCTCTATACCTTGCCACAAACCGGTCTGGCAGTCTTCAAGGTGATACCTTCAGTAAGAAACAAGGTAAATACCACCGACCTCAACGGACCTTCAGCCCAGCCAAAATGGCTGAACGGTAAGGGTAAGACTGTGTTTACTTTGAACTTTGAGCTTTGAACTGTTAACTTTAAACTGTTATGAACTGTTATGAACTGTTATGAATAAGAAAAAACGATATACGGTGATGGCATTGTCGGCGCTTCTGGTAGCGTCGACAATGGCTCATAATGACGAGGCTAAGCCCTGGACCTTCTGGTACTGGATGTATGGCGCCGTTTCCAAGGCTGGTATTCATGCCGATCTGGTCGGTATGAAGAATGTTGGTTTGGGCGGTACCTATCTGATGCCAATCCGTGGTGTCAGCGAACGTCCGGAGTATCAGGGCGAGGCGGCGCAGTTGTCACCTAAGTTCTGGGAGATGGTGGATTACTCTTTCCAGCAAGCCGACTCCCTGGGCCTTGACATGGGCATTCATATCTGCGACGGTTTCGCCCTGGCAGGCAATCCGTCTATCCTTCCTGCCGAATCGATGCAGAAGGTGGTATGGACCGATACCATTGTGGGTGGCGGTAAGAAGATAGAAGGCATGCAGATGTGGCAACCCGAAAGTTATAAGGACGGGAAGTTGCAGCCTGCTGGAAGCGAGGGTGGATATTATCAGGACATCGCGGCTTTTGCCATCCGATGCAAGGAGAAACCCCAACTCTTCAAACCGGAGAAGATAGAATATACCGAGGCTGTTTCTACCGCCAAGGGCTATTATCTGGCAGCGAAACCTGCCTCTATCATCTATTCGTTTCATAAACCCGTCACGGTGCGCAGCATGCGTGTGGTGCCTAACGGCAACAACATCCAGTCGCAGCGCCTCCTGGTACAGGCTTCTGATGACGGCATCAACTTCAGAGATATCAAGCAGTTGGTGCCTCCCCGTCAGGGTTGGCAGAACACGATGTGTGATTATACCTTCAGTTTGCCGACTACCACCGCCCGCTATTTCCGATTCTCATGGACGCCGGAAGGTACAGAGCCGGGAGCAGAAGACCTGGATGCAGCTAAATGGAAACCGCTGCTGAAACTGGAGAATATCATCTTGAGCAATCAGCCGATGATTAACCAGTATGAGGGAAAAACGGGTGCCGTATGGCGTATCGAAACCGATGCGGCAGCTAAGAGCGAGACCGTGGCGATGGCAGATGTACTGCCTTTGAAACTGGAAAATGGAATGGTGATGGGTGTCATGGTGAACGGCAACCTGATGAATAAGTTGCCTAAGGGCACCTGGCGCCTGTTGCGAATGGGACATACCTCAACAGGACAGACCAATGCAACAGCCGGAACCGGTAAGGGACTCGAAGTGGATAAGTTCTCACCGGCAGCCGTCAGGAAACTTTTCAATTCCTGGTATGCATTGTTCCTGAACCGTCCGCACAGCGATGTGGTGAAGTATCTGCACATCGACTCCTGGGAGTGTGGCAGTCAGAACTGGGGCTATCAGTTTGCCGAGGAGTTCAAGGCACGCCGCGGTTACGACCTCATCCCATACCTCCCGATTATGGCAGGTGTTCCGATGGAGTCGGCTTCCAGATACGAACAGGTACTGAAGGATATCCGTCTCACCATCAATGACCTGGTAAACGAGAAGTTCTTCAAGACCTTTACCGATCTGGCTCATGAACAGGATATAGAAGTATCTCACGAGAGTATTGCACCAACCTTCCCTGCCGATGGTCTGCAGCATTATCAGTATGCCGACAATCCAATGGGAGAATACTGGCTCAATTCGCCTACTCACGATAAACCCAACGACATGCTCGATGCCGTGAGCGGTGCACATATTTATAATAAGAACATCGTTCAGGCAGAGGGATTCACTGAGGTTCGTGGTGTATGGAATGAGACACCAGCCATGCTCAAGCCGATGCTTGACCGCAATCTGGCGCTTGGCATGAACAAACTCTTCTTCCATGTAACTGCCCATAATCCTTGGATGGACCGCAAGCCTGGTATGACGCTTGATGGCATCGGTCTCTTCTTCCAGCGCGACAATACCTGGTATCCTGAGGCACGCGGTTTTGTGGATTACATCACCCTGTGTCAGAATTATCTGCAGCAGGGCAGACCGGTGGTAGACATCGCCGTGTTTACAGGCGAAGAGATTCCGAGCCGTTCGCTTACTCCGGATAAACTCGTTCCGATGCTTCCGGGTGTGTTTGGCGCAGAACGGGTGGCTAGTGAACAGAAACGTATGGCTAATGTGGGCATTCCGATGGAAGAATCGCCTGTGGGAGTAACTCATTCGGCGAATATTCTCGATCTGAAAGACTGGTGCAATGCCCTGCATGGCTACAAATATGATTCGATGAACAAGGATGCCTTGCTGAAATGGAATTTCGAATACAGTCCGAAGGGCAAGTTGCCAGGAAACCAGGACTACCGCATCCTGGTGGTTCCGCAGCCGGCAAATACCCTGTCTGCCGAGGTAAAGGCGAAGATAGAGGAGTTGCGCGAGGAAGGCATCATTATCATCGACAAGCCTTATCAGGCAAAGGACTTCTCTCAGTATGGCATCGAACCGGATGTCGTTCTGCCCGAGAATATGGATTATGCTCACCGCTGTGTGTTGGAGGCAACAGGCAGAAAGGACATCTATTTCCTGACTAACCAGGAGGATAAGGAACGCCAGATTACGGCAACCTTCCGTACCAGAACTTCCAAAATCCGCCAGATTGTGAAATTGAGTCTGCCTGCTTATGGTTCCGCTTTCGTTATCCTCTCGAACAAGGAAGACATGCAGGTTATCAGTCAGACAGGTCATAAACTGGTTGAAGAAGAAGGTGCAGGTTTTACAGAAAACTATCCTTCTGTGCTGGCTGTAGCCGATAAGTGGAAGGCTCATTTCGATGATATCCGCAAAGATACCACCGTTACGCTTCCTTTCGACTGGTCGAAGTCGGCAGATGAGAAGATGAAGTACTACAGCGGTCACGTAACCTTTACCTCTTCTTTTGAATGGAGCGATTCTGTTCCGGTTTCAGCAGAAGAGAAAATGGAAGTTCTAGCCGAGAAAACGAAGACGGCTCCTTCTAATGACGGATTCATCAAAATCCAGTTGGGCAAGATTGGTGATGTGGCACGTGTGCTGGTCAACGGCAAGCAATATGGTTATGCCTGGACAGCTCCTTACGAGGTGTATGTTCCGAAGCGCGACCTGAAGAATGGCAGCAACGAAATACAGATTGTTGTAGCCAATACCTGGCACAATGCGCTGCAGGGTGCTGGCGAGGGAAAGGCTCCGTTTAAGGGAATCTGGACCAATGCCAAATATCGCACCAAGAGCAAGGCGCTTCTGCCTGCCGGATTACTCTCCACGATTAACATCGTGTATTAGTTTATAGTTAATAGTTCATAGCAAGACTGCTCATTTAACATTTAACACTTAACATTTAACATTGAATAAAATGAAGAAACTGTTATGTTCAGCTCTGCTGCTTGCCATGACTCTGGCAGCGCAGGCAGAAGTGAAACTGCCAAAGATCTTTGGCGACAATATGGTATTACAACAGCAGACGGAATGCAACCTCTGGGGTACTGCTGATGCCAACAAGGTGGTAAAAGTGCGTGCTTCCTGGAACGGCAAGACCTATAAGACTCAAGCCGATGCCCAGGGAAAATGGGCGATGAAGATAGAAACGCCTCAGGCTGGCGGCCCTTATGAACTGAGTCTGAGCGATGGAAAGGAACTGAAATTTCACAATATCCTGATTGGTGAGGTCTGGATCTGTTCGGGTCAGAGTAACATGGAGATGCCGATGAAGGGATTCAAGGCACAGCCTGTTGCGGGCACTCCTGAAGAACTGATGCTGTGTAAAGACCAGCAGTTGCGCCTTTTTACGGTTCAGCGCAATGCCCAGTTGCATCCTGTTGATACGGTGGCTGGCGACTGGAAGGAAGCTGATGCTGCAAGCGTTCGTGAGTTTAGTGCTGCTGCTTATTATTATGGTAAGACGTTGCGCCAATCGCTGGGTGTACCAGTAGGTCTGATTGTTACTTCCTGGGGCGGTAGTGCCTGTGAGGCATGGATCAACGGCAATCTCATCAAGAGCGATTGGCTCAAGGCATTCCCTAAACTTCATACACCTTGGAATGAGGCTGATGTGAAGAAATATCAGCAGCGCTGTCCTTCGGCTCTCTATAATGGTATGCTCCATCCGCTCATCGGTTACACTATGAAGGGTGTTATCTGGTATCAGGGTGAGGATAACTGCAATCGCTATGCTACTTATGCCGACCAGATGCAGACCCTGGTAAACAGTTGGCGCAAGGAATGGAAGCAGGGGATTTTTCCGTTCTATTATTGTCAGATTGCACCCTACGATTATAGTCTGATAAAATGGAAAAACAACAGTGCCCTGCTTCGTGAAAAGCAGATGGAGGCAGAGAAGCGCATCAGCAACTGCCGTATGGCTGTATTGCTTGATGCCGGTCTGGAGTATGGCATCCATCCACGTAAGAAGAAGGAGGTGGGCGAGCGTCTGGCTCTGCTTTCTCTTGCCAATACTTATGGTCAGAAGGGATTGCCTGATTTCGCTGTCTACAAGAGTGTTGAGTTCAAGGGCGATACCGCTGTAGTCAGCTTCGACCGCAGCAAGGAGTGGGTTTACTTCAACAATGGTCCTAAGAGCGACAACTTCGAGATTGCCGGCGAAGACCAGGTATTCCACAAGGCACAGGCTTGGATTTCACGCAACAAGGTTTATGTAAAGAGTGAGGACGTGAAGAAACCTGTGGCTGTGCGCTATGCGTTCAAAAACTGGGTTGTGGGCGACCTTTTCCACGATGGTCTGCCTGTCAGCTCTTTCCGTACCGACGATTGGGAAGTGAAGTAATAGTTTATAGTTAATAGTTTATAGTTAATAGTTTATAGATGAGATATTACATATTGATGGCTATGATGCTTTTGCTGGGCGCAGGCTCGGCAAAGGCATCGGCTTACGATGATACATCGGTGGCGGGTTTGTTTCCTGTCAGCAACCAGGGACGCGAGGTGTGGAATTTCAATCCCAACTGGCGGTTCCATCTGGGTGATGTGCTGGGCGCAGAACGTGCCGACTATGATGATACAAGCTGGGGGGTAGTTTCTACCCCTCATAGTGTGAAACTGGAACCTGCTGAGGCTTCGGGTTGCCGCAACTATCAGGGTATAGCCTGGTATCGCAAAACCTTTATCGTGCCGGGCAATCGCTCTGAAATCTATTTCGAGGCAATAATGGGCAAGCAGAAGATTTATGTGAACGGCAAACTGGCTAAGGAGCACTTCGGCGGTTACCTGCCTGTTATCGTCAACCTGAAAGAGCAGGGACTGAAGAAGGGCGATAAGTGTGTGGTGGCTGTGATGGCTGACAACTCTAATGACAAGAGTTATCCTCCTGGCAAACCGCAGTATACACTCGACTTTGCTTATCATGGTGGTATCTATCGCGATGTATGGCTTATCAATAAGAAGGAGATTTCTATCACCAACGTGATTGAAGCCGACCGCCGTGATGCCGGCATCTTCGTTCATTTCTCGGATATTTCAGAGAAGCAGGCGAAGGTGTTTGTTGATGTCGACTTGCAGAATGTGGGCGGAAAGGCACGCAAGGTGAAGGTAGAGCAGAGTCTGCTGGATGCTTCGGGCAAGGTGCTCAAGACCATTTCGCAGAATGTGCTCCTGGCAGCTGGCGATGCACATCAGACCGTCAGACAGATGTTCTCTGTCAGGAATCCGCATCTCTGGTCGCCGGAGACACCTTATTTATATAGTGTGGTTACCCGCATCAAGGATGGTAAGCAGGTATTGGACGGCGGAAAGACCAAGTTAGGTATCCGCAGCTTCGAGTTCCGTGGCAAGGAAGGTTTCTGGCTCAACGGCAAGAAATACCGTCAGTTTATCGGTGCCAACCGTCATCAGGATTTTGCTTATGTGGGCAATGCACTTCCCAACAGTCAGCAATGGAGAGATGTGCTCCGTCTGAAGAATGCCGGTTTCAACATCATCCGTACTGCCCACTATCCTCAGGACCCGTCGTTCATGGATGCCTGCGATGAACTCGGAATCTTCATCATCGTGGCTACACCGGGCTGGCAGTATTGGAACAAGGACCCTCAATTTGCCGAGCGTGTGTTCCAGAATACCCGTGAAATCATCCGTCGTGACCGCAACCATCCTTCGGTTCTGATGTGGGAGCCTATCCTGAATGAGACCCGCTATCCTAAGGATTTCGCCCTGAAGTCGCTGCAGTTGACCAAGGATGAGTATCCTTATCCATACCGTCCTGTGGCTGTTGCCGACTGGAATTCGGCAGGTGTCAAGGAAAATTATGATGTGGTTTACGGATGGCCGGATATGGATATGAGCGGCATCAGCCAGTGTGTCTTTACCCGAGAGTTTGGTGAGTATGTGGATGACTGGTATGCGCATAACAACCTGAACCGTGCCAGCCGCAGCTGGGGTGAGAAACCGATGCTGACCCAGGCTTATTCTCTGGCGAAGACAACAGAGGAGATGCACACACCGGGACAGTTTATCGGTGGTTGCCAATGGCATCCTTTCGATCATCAGCGCGGCTATCATCCAGATCCTTACTGGGGCGGTATCTATGATGCATTCCGACAGAAGAAGACTGCTTATTATATGTTTGAGTCACAGCGCAGCGACCAGCCATTTGTGCATATCGCTCACGAGATGACCCAGTTCAGCGATGCCGATGTGACGGTATTCTCTAATTGTGACAGCGTTCGTCTTACCACCTATCAGGGTGCTCATACCTATACTTTGCCAGTTCTTCATCCTACGGCAGCCGCCTTTAATGCCCCTGTGGTATTCAAGAATGCCTGGGATTTCTGGGAGGCTCGCGAATACAGTTATAAGAAGAAATCTCCTCAGATGGTAGTGATGGTAGCAGAGGGATACAAGGATGGCAAGGTGGTTTGTACCGACCAGCGCATGCCTTCACGCCGCAGCACCAAACTCCGTCTTTATGTTGATGAGATGGGCAAACCGCTTGTGGCTGATGGCAGCGACTTTGTGGTTGTGGTAGCCGAAGTGACCGATGATAACGGTCATGTTCGCCGTCTGGCTAAAGAGAATATCCGCTTTACCCTGGAGGGTGAGGGCGAAATCATTGGTGATGCCAGCATCAATGCCAATCCGAGAGCTGTAGAATGGGGTAGTGCTCCTATCCTGGTGCGCAGCACGATGAAGCCGGGCAAGATTAAGATTCATGCCGAGGTTCAGTTCCCGGGTACTCATGCTCCTACTCCTGCCGACCTGGAGATAGAGAGCGTAGCTTATCAGGGAACCATGATGATGGGTACAAAGACTGCCAAGTCTGCCACTTCATCATCTGTTCAGAATGCTTCTTCTGCCACTTCTTCTTCTTCTTCTCATGAGTTTACACCCGAGCAGAAGGCAAAGATGCTGAAAGAGGTAGAAGACCAGCAGGCTGATTTCGGTATCAATAATTAATAATGCGTAACCGGAGAGTTCTATGTAGAAGATTCCCTTTACGTAATCGTTATCGTCTTGAAATCTTCAAAAAACAGAAAGATTATTGGAGATTTCAAGACTTTTTTTGTACTTTTGCATACGTGAAACGATATTTTACCATACTTCTCTGTTCGCTTTATGCCTTGTTGGGTATGGCACAGAACAATATGCAGGTAGCTCATTATTCTACGAAGGAAGGGTTACCTCACGACATCGTATACTGTTCTCTGAAGTCGAAAGACAGTTTCCTGTGGTTTGGAACCTGGTTCGGCTTATCCCGTTTCGACGGTTCCCGTTTTGCCAATTATTCTGATGCTTACATCTCTTCTTCCGACCAGCCACCCCGTAAGGTAGAATGGTTGGCAGAAGATGCTCTGGGCAATCTCTGGATCAAGACGCTCGACTGGAAACTCAGCGTCTTCTTCAAGCAGACCGAACGTTTCGAAGATGTCTATGAAGAACTGAAACCTTATGCCCGTAATCTGCAGGTCATCAAGATTCAGGCAGATGGTACCGGCAAGATTCTCCTGCTCACCAAAGATAAGAACCTGCTTCTTGCAGAAACATTAAAGGATGGAAACATCCGTATCCAGACGCTGGTAGATGCCCGAAAGTATATCAATACGTTCAATTATCAGTTGTGCCAGGATGTGGTACAGCTGAAGGCTTCGCGTGCCAACTATGTAGGAAAGGATTATCAGATTTATTCCGTTCCTGTTACTGCGAAAAACAGGAAGTGGACGCTCGGCATGTGGCAGCAGTATTTCGCCCGTAAATCAAAGGAACATTTTGTTTATCATACCCCGAACGGATGTGTGTGGCAGTTGGATGAGTCGCATACCGCCCTGGTGTGCCGTAATCCGAAGACCGGATGGGAGCGCCGTTATCCGGTTTCGGGCGTAGGTAAGGTGGTGGAGCCTAAGTTCATCGTCACCTCTCATCATGGTTACTTCTATCTTTCCGGTGCTGGCGAAATTATCTATATTGATCCGCAGACGATGGAAGGCGTTAACCTGGCTTTCCTTCCTAAGTTCCAAGACCATAAGCCAGATAGCCACTTCTTGAACATGAACCTGGACAAGGACGGACTGTTGTGGCTCACTTCTGCTGATAATGGTATTTACCGTGTCAGTTTCACCCCCAACCAGTTCCGTGTCATCCCTTTGCCGGATGGTGATAAGAGTGGAGTGAAAGCCATCTGCCAGTTGAAGAATGGTGATGTGCTGGTGGGTGCCCGCAGCAAGAATGTTTATCTGTTGGATATGCAGGGCAGGGTGAAGCAGGTGTTCGATTATGCCCATCATCAAATCGGCAGCATTTATCATGCCATGTGTGATGACAGGCAGAATCTCTGGCTCTCTACTAAGGGAGACGGATTGGTAAAACTGACTCCCGATTCCTCCAGACCAATAGGGTATCGCATCGCTCATTACCGTCATGATGCCCGGGATCCTTATTCCATCAGCGGCAACAATGTCTATATGACCTGTCAGGATTCCTACCATCGCATCTGGGTGGCTACGCTGGATGGAGGTCTCAATCTGCTGCAGGAACAGGGCGGAAAGGTGCGCTTCTATAATAAATATCATGGTATGAAAAACTATCCCGGTTACGGACTCTACATGGATGCCCGCAACCTGGTAGAGGACAGTCATCAGAGAATGTGGGTAGGAACGATGGACGGACTGATGTCTTTCAAGACAGATTTCAAATCGGTAGGCGACTTGCGCTTCGAGACTTATCGCAATACTGATATCAATACCCGTGCCAATAGTGACATCTACGGACTTTACAAGGATAACAACAGGCAGGTTTGGATGTGTACCTTTGGTGGAGGTCTGAGTCGTCTGGATGGTTTTGATGAAGTGACGTATCTGCCTATCCTTACTTCTTTGGGAGCAAAGGAAGGTTTGCATAATGATGTCATCATTTCGATTTTAGAGGATAAGATGGGACGCCTTTGGCTGGTAAATGCCGATGGCTTGTCGTGCTATGATTATCAATCAGACCGCATCCAGCATTTCGACAATTCCGACGGTTTCCCTGATGTCCAGCTTGAGGAATCTTCTGCGGCTTTGATCCAGAATGGGGAGATATGGCTGGGGTGCAAGGAAGGAATTCTTGCTTATCAGCCGGAACGTATCCATACCACCCGTCTGCAATATCCTATATATATAATAGGTGGAGAGGTGAACAACCGCGACATCCGCAGTTACAATCAGCCAGCCATCCTAGAGAAATCGATGGTTTATACCGATCATCTCACCCTGCGTCATTCCCAGTCGATGTTCACTCTGGAGTTTGCTGCCCTGAATTTCTGCAATCCGGAGCGCATCAGCTACCGTTACCGGCTGAAGGGTTACGACCATGACTGGCATTATGCCGGCAAGAACCGTCTGGCTTCCTATACCAATGTGCCGTCGGGAACCTATCAGTTTATCGTAGAGGTAATGGATGCCACCAATCCTGATTCTCACAGCACGAGAGAGTTGACCATCACCATTCTTCCACCCTGGTGGGCTACGTGGTGGGCTTATCTCATCTACATCATTCTGATATCCGTAGCCAGCTACTATGCTTTCCGCTATGCGAAGTATCAGATTCGGCTGAAGAACAATATCTACATCCAGAACCAGCTGGCAGAGTATAAGCGCAAGTTTAATGCCGAACAGCAGGATAAGCAGTTTGCTGACAAGGTGCGCCGGTTTATGGAAGCCAACCTGACCAATGCCGATTTCGAGATAGATATGCTGGCACAGGAATTGGGCATGAGCCGTTCAGCCTTCTTCAAGAAGACGAAGGCTGTGATGGGCTGTTCGCCAAGCGATATGGTGAAGGATTTCAGACTGAGTCATGCCGTAGAATTGCTGAAGCATTCCGGTCAGAGTATCACAGATGTAGCCTACTGTTGCGGCTTCACCGATGTAGGCTATTTCGGCAAGTGCTTCCGTAAGAAATATGGCATGTCGCCAAGAGAGTATGTAGCGCAGCAGCAGGAGAGTGAAATAAAAAAATAAAGTTTTTTATAAAAAATCTCAAAAAAGGTGATTACAGCGTGAACCAATGTGCGTCTTTTAGGCAATTGAAACAAACAAATTAAATGTTGACTAATCATTTTTACCTAAAAGGCTAATGAAACAACTGTCTTATCATAGTAGGTTTATATTGGTTCTGTTATTTACGTTATTGAACACTTTACCAATATGCTCACAGGCGGCAACTCCTAGGTACAGGATAGCTGCTTGCGACTGGATGATGCTGAAACGTCAGAAGCTGGGCGAGTTTAAACTGGCTCATGAATTAGGAGCAGATGGCGTTGAGGTTGACATGGGCGGATTGGGTAAACGCGTGTTATTTGATAATCAGCTTAGAGAACCACAACAGGCAGAAAAGTTTCAGGCTGCAGCCCGTCAGTATGGCGTAGCTGTTCCTTCTATGGCGATGAGTGGCTTCTTCGCTCAGAGTTTCCTGACTCGTGATAATTATCAAGACCTTTTGAAAGATTGTTTCCAGACGATGAAACTCTTTGGCAGCAAGGTGGCTTTCCTTCCACTCGGAGGTAGCGGAAAAGACTGGCAGCAGGAAGGCTGTGCAGCATACCAGCAGATGGTTTCTCGCCTTCGCACAGCCGGTGAGATGGCAAAGCAGGAGGGTATCACCATCGGTATCAGAACCGGAATGGGAGCTAAGTTTGATAAGAAACTGCTGAAGAAAGTAGGCAGCAGTCAGATTAAGGTCTACTACAATTTCCAGGATGCAGCCGATCATCATCGTGATATCTGCAAGGAACTCCGGAAGTTGGGCGCCCAGCGTATCGTCCAGATACATGCTTCCAATACAGATAGCGTAAATCTTCAGGAAGACCCGGAGATTAATCTTCCGAAAATCAGGAAGACGCTTGACAAGATGAAATGGAGCGGCTGGCTGGTGGTAGAGCGGAGCCGTGATGTAAAGAGGGTAAGAGACGTGAAATATAATTTCGGTAGAAACATCGCTTACCTAAAACAGGTATTTCAAGAGTGGTAACAGTTTCGGGGAATAACTGGTAAACTACTTTTTTATGATTAGGAAAGTATAAATCGTGTTAGTAAAGAAATAAATCAAAATATAGTTAAACCTAAAAAAAAGACAATTATGAAGAAAAATCATTTCATTGCGCGGAAAGGACTCTTCTCTCTGGCACTTGCTGCCGTAGGAGCGATGTTCTTGGGTTCGTGTGCCGTTGATGGTTTTGATGACAAAGAGAAGTTTGACGACGGCGTGTCTGGAGTGAAACTTGAGTCACCAGAACTCTCGACAAAGACAGTTACTGCTTCTGATGGTTCAGATAAGTTGCAAGTATCATGGAAGGTAGTCTATGGCGCTGGTGGTTACGAGTGTAAGGCTTATAATGTGGATAATCCAGACAATCCTGAGGAGGTGGCGAGTGATACCATTGATGGTACTTCTTTCCAATTCAAGATAGCTGAAGATACCAATTATAAGATTGAGGTACGTACCTTGGGAAACGAAGCGAAGAACAATACTGAGGCTGATAAGGCAACAGTTTTGTCTTACAGTACTTTGGTTCCAGCGACGACCATTCCTACAGGTTCTGACATCTCTGATTTTATTGCAGAAAAGTTGCAGGATTCAGACAATGAGCAGGCTTTCGAGTTGGAAGCAGGTGGTACTTATACCTGCAATAACTCAATTGATTTCAAGGGCAACAAGATGACCCTTCGTGGTAACAAACTGAGCCATGCTTTGGTTACTATGGGTGAAGGTGCTGCCATCTATACTTCAGCTCAGCTGAAGGTGAAGTTCATCAATTTCGACTGCTCTGCCACAACTCATAAGGGTGGTATCATCGAGATGTCTCCTGAGCCACCTGCATCTTGCTCTGCAGAGTCTCAGGGCGTTGGTGCTGGCAAGAATGGTGGTAAGCCTGCCGATGTATATATCCTGCAAGACCCAATTATCATTCAGGATTGTGCCTTCAAGAATGTCATCGACGGACTCTTCTCTGTAGGCCAGTGCTCTTGGGGTATTGCTGATGTACGTGTGATGAACAGCGTGGTTCAGATGCGTAATGACGGAAAGAAGAACTCTAATGGTGCTATCATCTGCGGCTTTTCTAATGGCTTCAAGGCTCCTAGTGGCGGTCAGTTCTGGTATGGTGGTATCAAGAGCATTACCATCAAGAACTCTACTATCTACAATATTGAAAGCAATAGTAAGAATCGTATGTTCCGTTTCAACAATAAGGATTTGGACTGTGTCTTCCCTACAGCAGGTGGTTCTTGCACCATGATGGATAATACCTTTATCCGTGTATATGACAAGAAGGAGTTCGGTAACAATACTCCTAACAACAATAAGTACGTGATTACTTATGATAACAACATCTTCTATGACTGCTTCCGTTTGCAGAAGTTCATTCAGGGCAACTGTAAATTGGAATATCACCAGAATCTGAATACTGTCTGGGGTGTCGGCAGTTCAGTAGATGGAACCGATAAGGGTAAGCTGGCTACTGAAGAGGATGCTGGATTTGCTGAGGCAGAGACCAAGAAGGAACTCGACTTCACCCAGCCTAACTTCGGGCTTAATTTCAAGGCTACCGGTGCGATTTCAAGTACAATCGGTGATCCACGTTGGAGAAAATAATTTAAACTATCTAATCTCGAAACAAGATGAAACGTAAATATATAAAGACATTGGCCTTTGGTATGGCACTTACCTGTGCTGTGCCTGCAATGGCTCAAAATAAAGTAGTGCAGGGTACTGTACTCGATGACCTCGGTGAACCTGTTATCGGTGCTACCGTAAAGGTTGCCGGTACCAAGACTGCTGTGATTACCGATATGGATGGTAACTATAAGTTGTCTGTTCCTAAGGGTGGCAAGGTTACCGTTTCTTATATTGGTTTTAGGGATGCTACTACCAATGGTGGTACTATCAAGCTGGTTGCTGACGACAAGACTCTTCAGGAGGTGGTAGTCGTAGGTTACGGTACCCAGAAGAAGGCTCACCTGACTGGTTCTGTAGCCAACATCCCAACAGATGAAATCCAGGACCTTGCTAATGGTGGCTTGGCTTCTTCTTTGGACGGTCTGGTTAATGGTTTGAGCGTAAGTGGTGGTGAGAGCCGTCCTGGTGCGAATGCCCGTATCATGATCCGTGATACCAACTCATTGGGCGAAGTTGGTTCTACAGCCCAGCAGCCTCTCTTCGTTATCGATGGTTATATCTATCCTAACGATGTAAAGGTAGGTAACACTTACCAGAACCTCGGTGCTGAGGCTTTCAACAACCTGGATGCCTCAGAGGTAGAGAGTATCTCTGTGTTGAAGGATGCTTCTGCTGCCGTTTATGGTGCCCGTGCTGCCAATGGTGTTATCCTCGTTACTACCAAGAAGGGTAAGATGGGTGCACCTCGCATCTCTTATAGCGGTTCTTTCGGTTTTACCGATGAGTTTTCTCGTCCTAAGATGCTGAATGCTTATCAGTATGGTCGTTTGTACAATGCTGTTACTGCTGAGGACCCAACCAATACTTCTCTTAATGCGACTACTGCGCTTTTCCAGGCAGATGAGTTGGAGGCAATGAAGAGTCTGAACTATGATTTGCTCGATAAGTATTGGGAAACAGGTATGACTCAGAAGCACAGCGTGAACGTAAGTGGTGCTACCGATAAGGTGAACTATTTTGCAGGTATCTCTTACTTCGATCAGGATGGTAACCTCGGTAAACTCAACTATAACCGTTGGAACTACCGTGCCGGTGTCGATGTAAAAGTAAGCAAGTGGTTGGGTGCTAATCTGACTGTTAGCGGTGACTATGCTACAAAGGAAAAGCCATTGGTAAAGGTGGGTGGATCTGGCGATGAGAAGGACTACAACCTCCTTCTGACCCGTCCTACTTACATGCCAGAATCAGTAAATGGCTATGATATCCTGGCTTATGGTCCTAGTAATACACAGAAGAACCAGAACCAGCAGTATAACTTTGCTACTCTGCAGAATAATGGCGACTACCGCAAGAACATGAATTCTAACCTGAATATCAGCGGAAGCCTTAATTATGATTTCGGTTGGAGCAAGATTCTGAAGGGATTGAAGTTGCGCTTCTCTTATTCCAAGAGTATTAATACCGATAAGGGTAATGAGTATGGTTCAAACTTCACCCTCTATCAGATGTTGACTCGTTATGGTAGCGGTAACCACCTTTATACTCCTACCAGCGGCGATAATGCAGATTTCGATTACCTGGCAGCGTCTAACTTCAATGGTGTGACAACCAATAATGGTGACTATCTGGCTCGTACCATGGTTCGTACTGATAATTATCAGATGAACTTCACAGCCCAGTATCAGCGCGATTTCGGTCAGCATCATCTGGGTGGTCTGTTCTCTATTGAAAAGTCTGAGGCAGAGAGTGAGTACTTGCAGGGAAAGCGTTTGACCCCATATCCTTTCACTACCGGTCAGTATAACTCTGCAACAGGTGAGATGACTACTATGTTTACCCGTAGTGAGAGCGGTACCCTTTCATATATCGGCCGTATCAACTATGCATACGCCAACAAGTATCTCTTCGAGGCTCTGGTTCGTTCTGATGCATCAACCAAGTTTGCTCCAAAGAACTACTGGGGAACTTTCCCTGCTTTCTCTGCAGGTTGGGTAATCTCTGAGGAGAGCTGGTTCCGCAACAAGGTGAAGGGAGTTGACTTCCTGAAGCTCCGTGCTTCCTGGGGTATGACCGGTCGAGACAATACAGCGGCATGGCAATGGATGCAGGTTTATGCACAGGATGCCAACCGTGGTACAGTATTCGAGACTGGTAAGGATTCTGGCAACCGTATCACTATCAACAAGAACAATTCTGCTGTAAATACAGATGTTCATTGGGATAAAGACTACAAGACCAACGTGGGTATTGATGCCCAGTTCCTCAACAACCGTCTGGCTGTAACCTTCGATTACTATTATGAGAAGAACCGCGAGATGCTGATGAATATCAAGCAGACTGTTCCTTCTACCGTAGGTACACAGAGTGCTGCATCCAACATCGGTGAGATGGATTCATGGGGTGGTGAGCTCTCTGTCACATGGAAGGATAAAATCGGTAAGGACTTCAAGTATCGCATCGGTATCAACACAGGCTGGTCTGATAACAAGGTGTTGAATATGGACTGGGTTACAGATTATCTCTATCGTCAGATTACTCCAGGACATCGTACAGACGTAGGTCTCTGGGGTATGCAATGCATCGGTATGTTCCGTAGCTTCCAGGATATTGAGGAATACTTCACGAAGTACAACATCTCTACTTATATGGGTCTGACCAAAGACCAGGTTCGCCCTGGTATGTTGATGTATAAGGATGTTCGTGGTGCTTACGATCCTGAGACAGGTACTTATGCCGGACCTGATGGTGTCGTAGATGTAGACAACGACCAGGTAGAGTTAGGTCACCGCAGCAGCAACCTCTATGGTTTGACCATGAATTTGGGTGCAGACTGGAAGGGACTTTCTCTGATAGCTCAGATTGGTGCAAGCTGGGGTGGTTATACCACACTTCCTGGTGCAGCATTGAAGCCAACTGGTAATCTGGAGTATTGCAACATGCCTTCATTCTGGAATCCAGACAATATGTTTGCTTATCAGGATGTATATGATGGCTCAGGTAATCTCGTAGTAAAGGAGAACCGTGAGGCTTACTATCCTAACCTGAAGTATACAGATGTGAATGCTGTTGCGTCTAGTTTTTGGAGAGTAAGTACAGCACGTGTGGCTCTGAACCGCTTGACCTTGGCTTATACTTTGCCAAAGAGCTGGTTGGGTAGCATCGGCATCAAAAGTTGCCGTATCAATATTACCGGTCAGAACCTCATCAACTTCTACAATCCATATCCAGACAACTTCATGAATCCTATGTCGGGATCATACGGAAGCTATCCTAACCTCCGTAAGTGGACTGTGGGTGTGAATCTCTCATTCTAATGAGATACTTATATAATTTTAAAAAGAAAAGAACAATGAAAACGACAATAAAATTATTCAGTCTTGGTTTGGTTTCAGCCTTGGCTTTCAGCTCTTGTAGTGACAGCTTCCTGGAGGAAAAGAAGAACTATGACAATGTAAATAAAGACGTCTACAACTATTATGAAGGATGTGATGGTCGTGTAAACGATATTTACAGTTGGTGTTTGCCGACAACCAACGATTTGACCTGGAAGTATCCTTCTATGGGTAATGCGGATGAGGCTGGTAAGTCTACTGAGGAATACAGTGGTCTCAGTTCTTTTGTAGACCCACAGGTTGAGCTGAGCTCTACCAGTACCACAAATTCGGTTCCTGATTTCTTCATGGGCGACCAGTCCAATATCCAGGCATCTGTATATGGTAGAATCCGTAATGTCAATGATGTAATCCAGGGTATCAGCGGCAGCACTCTTTCTGAGGAACAGAAGAATGAATTGCTCGGTCAGGTATATTTCTTCCGTGCATGGTGCTATTACAACTTGTTCAAGTGGTATGGCGGTGTGCCTCTGGTTAAGGAAACACAGGATCCTGTAGAAAGTTCTGTTACTCCTCGTGCTACGTCTAAGGAGACTTACGAGTTTATTCTTGATGACCTGAACAAGGCTGCTGATATGTTGGCTGCCAAGACAGAGAATGGCTCGGGATGGTCGGAGAAAGGCCGTGTAACTACTGGTACTGCGTTGGCATTGAAGGGTCGTTTGATGCTTTTGTGGTGTAGCCCTCTCTTCAACCGTGCAAACGATGAAAACCGTTGGAAGACTGCTTATGAAACCATGAAGTCCGATTTGGAGCGTATCAACAAGTGTGGTTATCACCTGTATACTGCCAATGACAATGTGAATGGTTCTGCCTTTGCCAAGATGTTTACCGATGGTGGTAATAATCCTGAGGCTGTGTTCGTTACCTTATATAATAATGTAACAGGTGATGGTCTCGATAATCAGAAGAACAACAACTGGGAGCGTCAGATTCGTCCGGCTAATACAGGTGGTAGCGGTAAGAATGCTTCTCAGATGCTGATTAATATGTTCCCGATGTCAGACGGTAAGCTTCCTGAGAGTTGCGATACTTATACCAAGTTGGCACGTTCAGAGAAGACTTTGGATAACGTGACTCCATTCCTGAATCGTGACAAGCGTTTCTACCGTACCTTCGCTTTCCCAGGTTTCCGTTGGGCTTACGATGGTAATGCGTCAGAGCGCGATGCGAACAACCCTTCGGATGGTGCCAACTACGTACTTTGGAACTATGTATGGTATACCAGCATGAATGATGCCGGCAACCCTGAGAGTGGTGATTCTTATGGTGCAGACAACCTGTTGAAGAGTCGTCAGGGTGTATATGTACGCAAGAAGAGTGATGATTTGGATGTCAATTCTACTCCTCTTTATAAGTACGTAGCTCTTGATACCAAGGGTGCTGCTCCATTCTATTCTGCTGCTCCGTTGATTGAACTCCGTTATGCTGAGGTTCTCCTGAACCTTGCTGAGGTTGCAGCAGGTGCTGGTCATCTGGATGAGGCTGTAGGATATGTTAAGCAGATTCGTGAGCGTGCAGGTTATTCAGCTGCTAATTCAGAGGATGATGGTATCACACCTGCAGCTTACAATGATCAGGCTACCTGTATCTCTCAGATTCTCTATGAGCGCCAGATTGAGTTTGCTTACGAGGGTAAGCGTTTCGATGACCTCCGCCGTTGGATGCTCTTCGATGGTGGTACTGGCAAGGTAGAAGGTGCTCCTTCTACATGGACATTGACTGGTTGGGGTGGCAATACCTGTACATGGCTTGGTTTCAAGGCGTTGAACGGTCAGCGTCGTGAGAATATCCAGTATCGTGTTGCTGATAAGTATGGCGTAGGTGGTACAACTTTCAATTCAGACCCATTGTTGAAAGCTGGAACTGTGCGTCCTGATGGTGTTGATCTCCGTAAGGATGATTTGAATACTCAGCTCGAGAACTTGTCTACATGGTATAAGGACAACTTGGTAATGAAGGTACAGAAGGGTGACGGTTACGATTCTAACAAGAATCTCCTCTACATGAACTTCCGTCCTAAGTATTACTTCTTAGGCTTCTCTTCTGGTACATCTAACGCCAACAAGGCTTTGCCTCAGACCATCGGTTGGGGTGATTACAACAATGGTGGTGCCAATGGTACCTTCGACCCATTGGCTGAGTAATGTCAAGAGAGGAATGACGATATAGTCATAACATAATATATTAAGGTTGCGGGGTGTGTTCTCTTTTTAGAGAATGCACCCCGTTTTCTGTCTCTGATATTTTCTGTAGGAGAGTGTGTCTAAGTCTGGATAATAGTTGGCGCACAACAGTTGACCACCGCATGCACATCACCTGTTGTGCATGCGCATATCAGCTGTTATGCAAGCGCACAACAGCTGTTGTGCGACCGGAGATACTAACTATCTCGCCAACATATCCTATGTTTTCCAGCAACAAGAAGAGAGGGTGTGCCGTAAGTCCATAATACAGGCTCGCAAGTCCGTTAGGCGTAATAAGTAACGCGAGTCCGCTAGGCGTTCCTGCGGATTTGCAATCCGCAGACAAAAAAGGCTCGACCTCTTTATTGGGGATTTGTAATCCCCAGCCGTGGGCTTTTCATATCTCCAAACTATATTTGCATTTTCGCTTGAGGCGGATTGCAAATCCGCCGGAACGCCTAGCGGGCTTGTCCTCAACTTCTGCCAAGAAGTCTGTTCGCTATAATATGGCTGGCCAGCAGGTGAATGCTTCTTATAAGGGTCTCGTTATCGAGAATGGCAAGAAGTTCGTTCAGAAATAATCTGACGTTATTCGGTTAGAATTTTAAGATAAAAGAAACAATCATAAAAGGGAGCGCATCACTAATGGTTGCGCTCCCTTTTTTGCATCTCTCAGGATGCTGAGTTATATGAAAAATGCACTTTCTAAGGTGCAGATTGCCTTATTGTATGCAAGTTTTCTTCGAACAGATTACCTTGCCATCCTTCAATGCCTTGATGATATAAACACCTGATGGAAGAGAATCGAGATTCTTGCCTTTTCTCACCTTGATACCTGTAGCATTGTATACCTCGTAGCTATCGGCTGCGGTTGAGATCTGAATGTTTTGAATGCCTGTTGCAGAACCGTCTGTCAGATAGAAATGGAAGGTGCGGGTATAGGTGCTGATGTTGTCATCATCGCTTACTTTGACAGTATAATCTACGAGCGCCTTGCCACAATCTTCGTTGGCGGTGAAGATATATTCACCCTCGTTGGCACCCGTATCATGACTCATCTTGCTCATCGCATCACCCTTAGCCTCGCATTCAAACTGAGGATTGTTGGTGTAGCCATCTGCGTTTTCATCGGCATTTCCATCACTTACGCCTTTTACTTCCTCCCACCAGTCTGGCATTCCGTCCTGGTCGGTATCCGGGTAATAGCGATGTGGAAAGTACGTTGCAGGGATGCCACCTGGTCTTTGTCGGTTGCCTTCACCTTGATGTCGATGAGGCAGTCGGCAGCCTTCTTGTTGAGGCTGATGGTGAGGATTCCCTTCTTATTGAGTTTCATCTTGCCTTCCTGTGGCTGGATACTGCTCTCCAGGGTGAAGACTGGCTGCTGGTTGTAACCTGCGAAATACTGCTTCAGGTCGATAGTCAGCTTATTGCCTGCTGAGGTGACGAAATGAGGCTCTGCAAGCCAGTTGAGATAGCGCTCCAACTGGGTATATTCGCCATCGGTCAGCTCGTTGTTGTCGGCAGCTGACGGGTTGGTACCAGCCAGCTTCTCCCACCAGTCTGGCATTCCATCCTGGTCGGTATCCCAGTTGGCAGGGCGACGGTCGGTGAGTGCTTCAAACTCCTTCCAGGCATCGTTGCCGGCATCCAGGTTGTCATCTATCAGTCCTTTCTTGCCGGTCTTGGAACCAACATATTTATAGGTTCCGTTCAAGGTTTCTTCTACCATGCGCTGGTCGTGCTGGTCGATGCAAGGCTGGTTGGCTCCCACATCGCTCAATACGTTCTTGAAGGCAGCGCGGGCACTTTCTACCTTGGCATAGGATGGGAAGAATGGTTTGTCGGTAAATACCTTCCAGTTGACTACCTGTCCGTGAGAAGTGGTATATTTGTAGGTTTCGCCTTCCTTGTCGCTGACCAGTTCTCCATGCTTTCCTACCACAGCTCCTGCATTCTGTTTCATATCGCCCACATAGTTCTGGCGGATATTATCGTGCATGTAGTAAGCCTGACTTCCCTGGCCGGTACCTTCCAACTGGGCATTGAGGATATATTTCATGCTGGTGGCTGGTCCCATCTTGTAATAGTTGCCAACAAAGTTTACTTCGTGGGCTCCTCCGTCGCAGGCACGGTTGCCCCAGTTGTATACTACATTATTAAAGAGATCGAGCTTTCCGGCATAATATCCGGCTCCGTCCAGTCCGCCACCCATACTCCAGTTTCTTCCTTCGTTGTTGGCAAGCAGGTTGTGGTGGAACGAGCCTACATTACCACCGATGGTTGCAGCATAACCATGCTTGGCGTTGACATAATTCTGATGACCAGCCTGGTTGAGTGCTTCGGAGATGAGGTTGTGCTGGAAAGAGATGTTCTTGCCGTTGCGGCTGGAGAAAGCCTCGTCGATGGTCCAGCCTACCGAACAGTGGTCGATGATGGTATTGTCGCAGCCTGCAGCACCCAGTCCGTCGAGGGTAATGGTCTTGCCGTTTTTATCGAGATATTTTCCCAATCGGAGACGGATGAAGCGGAAGATGCCTTCTGAGCCGAAACCGAAAGGATGCTCACGGAGAAGGATTCCCTTGCCGGGTGCAGTCTGTCCGGCTACCGTGATGAATGGATCGGAACAAACCAGACGGTCTTTCAGGTCGATGATGCCGGCAACATCGAAGACGATGGTACGAGGTCCCTTAACCTTTGTGATTCCGTATCGGAGAGAGCCTGGCTGCGGATTCTCAGGGTTATCTTCTAAAGAGGTAACATGATAAACCGAACCGCCACGACCGCCGATAGCAAATCTTCCATATCCCTCGGCACCTGGGAAGGCGAGACGGCGTGGACGGAAGTTCCATACTTCGCCCTCTGAAACCTTGCCGTTGGCATCTCCCTCGTCTACACGCCAGTAATAATCGTTGGCGCTGCTGAGACCGGTGACTTCGAAAGCGGCTTCTTCTGTGGTGGCAACCTTCTTCAACTGGTCGGCGCGCTGTCCTATATAAATAAGGTGTTGCTTGGCACCTTCGCCGGCTTGCCAGCGAAGAACAACCTTGCCTCCTTCTGCATTGACGTGAAGATCATCATCGGTAGGATAAGGGTTGAGAGCGGTGGCTTTCGGGTTGGCTTTGTCGAATACCAAACCATTGATGGTGAGCGTGTTGTTTGCGTTATCCACACCTTGTAACTGATAGTGGATAACTACAGGCTGGTCGTCGGTTACATCAAATTCAATGTACGACTGGCCGCTCTGCGATGCCTTCATCTCCCTTACGGTCTGCTTAATATCCTGTGCAAGAATCTCCTGCATCATGCTCTTCTGCTGGATACGTTTCTTGCCCTTCTTCACGGTGATTATCTGTTCCTTCTCTCTGGAAACCTGGATAGAAGGAATATTGCCGGTAAGTCCGTCTACGATGTTGTGATAGGCAAGGAGAGAGTGATGCCCCGGTTTCAGACCTCGGATGGTGATGCGGAGCTGGGCATTATCGCCTTTTGACGGATATACTACGATACCATCGCTGGTGAGTCGGTCGCCCAACTGTATGCCCTGCTTAAACCAGTTGGATTTGATAATCTGGTCTTTTACGGGAGTATCGAGTGTAATCTCCAGTCCACCCAGAGCAAATTGGTATGTATTGCCCTGCTTCACGCCAACGGGAGTGAAATTGAGGGCTGTAACTTCAGCAGCCTTTCTGCTGGCGATATTGAAATCAATTTGCTGCGCCTGGCTTGAAAGCGCCATCAGCGAAGCGGCAACTAAGGGGAAGCATCTTCTGTTCATCATTTTTCAACTTTATGTTTTTTGTTTTATGTTTCAATAAAATAATAGATAAGTAACTTTCGTTTATATATTATAGGTGTAAGACGTTCCTGCGGATGAAATGTCGCCACCTGTTCCCGGAAAAATGCGCATGTTCATTGAGGACAAAAGAAAGGGAAAGGCGTCTTTAAGATATAACGAACAAACAATATTAAAACAATGCAAAGAAGTAAGAAGATTTTCGCTGCGATGGCATTGACTATCTTGCCAGCAGCAACTTTCGCTCAGTATCCTACTATTACAAAGGAGGCTCAGGCGAAGATTGATTCTATGCAAGCTGCATGGACTGCCCATTCTGATTCTGCTTGGGCTGTGGCTTTCCCTATTGTAAAACAAGAGGCAATGGCAGGACGTCCTTATGTGCCATGGGCTTCCCGTCCATACGATTTGCGCCAGGCTAAGATTCCTGCATTCCCAGGTGCTGAGGGTGGCGGTATGTTTACCTTCGGTGGCCGTGGCGGCAAGGTGCTGACTGTGACCAATCTCAATGATGCTGGTCCTGGTTCTTTCCGTTGGGCTTGCGAACAGGGTGGTGCCCGCATCATTGTCTTCAATGTATCGGGAAATATTGTATTGAAGACTCCAATCATTGTCCGTGCTCCTTATATCACCATCGCCGGACAGACAGCTCCTGGTGAGGGCGTGATGATTTCGGGTGAATCTTTCCAGGTTGATACCCATGATGTCATCGTTCGCCACATGCGTTTCCGCCGTGGTAATACCCATGTATGGTATCGTGAGGATTCTTTCGGTGGTAATCCGGTAGGTAACATCATGATTGACCACTGCTCTTGCGAGTTTGGTCTGGATGAGAATATCTCTTTCTACCGCCATATGTTCGATTTGCACGACGGTAAGCCAAAACGCAAGGTGCCAACGGTGAATGTAACCATCCAGAATACCATCTCTGCCAAGGCACTCGATACTTGGAACCATGCCTTTGGCAGTACAATCGGTGGAGAGAATTCTACCTTCATGCGTAACCTCTGGGCGGATAATACAGGCCGTAACCCTTCTATCGGATGGGGTGGTGTGTTCAACTTCGTGAACAACATCGTTTACAACTGGGTACATCGTACAGCAGATGGTGGTGAGTTCTCAACCATGAGCAACTTCATCAACAACTATTATAAGCCAGGACCTCTTACTCCGAAGGGTGCCATCAGCTACCGTATCGTGAAGAGCGAAAGCCGAAGCAACAAACTCTTCCCTTGGGCTCAGTATGGTCGTATTTATGCTGAAGGAAATATCGTAGAAGGCAACGAGGCTGTAACCAAGGATAACTGGAACGGCGGTATTCAGATTGCTGATAAGGATCTTCCAAATGGAATACCTGCAGATGTAAAGGCTCTGATGCGTTCTAACGAACCATTCGCCATGCCACACATGACCATTATTCCTAAGGACCAGACTTTTGATAAGGTACTTGAGAATGTGGGTGCAACCATTCCTTCCCGCGATATCGTGGACCAGCGCATCGTAGAAGAGGTTCGTACCGGTCAGGCTTACTATGTAAAGAAACTGCCTAAGAAGAATCCATACGGCGACTTCTGGGGATTGGCTGACAAGTCGAAGGCTGAAGATGGCAGTTTTAAGTACCGCCGTCTGGACAAGGAATCCTATAAGTTGGGTATCATCACAGACATCTGCCAGGTTGGTGGATTCCCTAAATATAAGAAGGTGAAGCCTTATGTAGATACAGATGGCGACGGTATGCCTGATGAGTGGGAGATTGCCAACGGCCTGAATCCTAACGACCCTAGCGATGCCAACAAGGATTGCACTGGTGACGGATATACCAATATCGAGAAGTATATCAATGGTATCAGCACCAAGGAAAAGGTGGATTGGACTGACATGAAGAACAACCACGATACTTTGGCTGAGAAGGGAAAACTCCTGTAAATCAGAAATGAATGCCCGGAGTTGGTTCTCCGGACTCATTTCTTAATGCATGACAAGAATATGGAAAAACTTTTGAGAAATAAGTTGTTAGGCGCAGCCTGTCTGCTCTTGCTTCCTTTGGGAGCAGGAGCACAGGTACAGCTCGACAGCGTGGGGCGTGATGCCAAGTATGTGAACAACATCATCGCCCGTTCGCAGAAAATCGTGGATGCGCTGCAACTGACTGATAAAAGCAGCAAGCAGAATGTGCTCCACATCATCTGTAACCGTTATTTCCTGCTGAACGATATCTATGAGAAGTTCGGCAAGAATAAGGCTGAGCGTGATGCGGAACTCTATAAGCACCACTTTGAATTTGCTGCCAATCTGGAAAACTATCTCTCAGAGAAGCAGGTAGAGCAGGTGAAGGATGGTATGACCTTCGGTGTCGTTCCGAAAACCTATCAGGCTCATCTGGAGATGATTCCTTCTCTGAAAGAAAACGAGAAACTCCAAATTCTCAATTGGTTGAAAGAAGCTCGCGAGTTTGCCATTGATGCCGAAAATTCCAAGGCTAAACATGGCTGGTTCGGAAAATACAAAGGACGCATCAATAACTGGCTCACCAAACGGGGCTACGACCTGAAGGCGGAGCGCGAGGGGTGGTATAAGCGTATTGAAGCGGCAAAGAAAAAATAAACAGTTTCCGTAAGGTAATAAAAACTCTGATGAAACAAGAGGTATGAAAAGATTATTTTCTATATGGATATTTACGTTAGTAGGGGTTGTGCAAATCTTTGCGCAACCCTTCGCGTTTGATTTTAGCTACGTGGGCTACCAGCAGAGCGAAAAGGAGATTCCGGATGCGGACGTTGTGGTCTTCGTAAAATGGAAAGAAGGCGACCAGAGCGCTCGCATACAGAAAGCCATCGACTTTGTTTCTGCCCGCAAAATGGATAAGAAGACGGGACTACGAGGGGCTGTCTTGCTCGGTAAGGGTGTATTCGAACTCTCACAGCCGCTTCGCATCCAGACTTCGGGCGTGGTGCTGAGAGGTACTGACCGCAATCAGACGGTGCTATATAAAAAAGGTGTAGACCGTGGGGCGGTGGTGTATCTGGAAAGCGAAAAGCAGATGCAGATGCTGGGCGAACCCATGAAACTGTCTGCTCCCTGGAAGTTGGGAGAGCGGAAGGTGACGCTGCCTGCCGGCTGCAAGATGGGCGATGAGATACTGATAGTACGTCCTTCTACCAAGGAATGGATTCAGAAGATGGGCTGTGCTGACTTTGGTGCAGGCAAGGATCTGGGCTATTGGGGCTGGCATCCGGGAGAAATCGATGTGCGCTGGACCCGTAGTGTGGTTTCTGATGGAAAGGGAGGATTGCAGTTGGATGCTCCTTTATCCATGTCGCTCGGTCAGGATGATGCGGAATGCTTCGTTCAGCGCATCGCCGGTAATGACTGGCGCTTGAAGAATGTGGGTGTAGAAAATCTCACGATAGATTCTGAATATGATGCTACCAATCCGAAGGATGAAAACCATGCCTGGGAGGGTGTATATATTAATAAGGTGAAAGATGGTTGGGTGAGAATGGTGAATTTCCGCCATCTGGCTGGTTCGGCTGTAGTAACCCAGCGTGATGCTTCCCGTATCACGGTAGAGGATTGCATTTCTCAGGCTCCTGTCTCTGAAATCGGTGGCTACCGTCGTCGCACCTTTCTCTGTATGGGCGAACAATGTCTGTTCCAGCGTTGCTATTCTGAACAGGGCATGCACGATTTTGTGGCTGGTCTCTGTGCAGCGGGTCCTAATGCCTTCGTACAATGTGATGGTTATGAATCGCTGGGTTATAGTGGTGCAGTGGGACCTTGGTGTACAGGATTGCTCTTCGATAATGTGAATATCGATGGCAATGACATCAAGTTCTGCAATCTCGGTCTCGAAGGTTACGGCATCGGATGGAATACAGCCAACAGCCTCGCTTACCAATGTACGGCTGCCGGAATCTTTGCCGACAGCATTCCTGATGGCAGCAACAACCATGTGTTTGCCTGTTGGGCGCAGTTTAACGGTTCTGGCGATTTCCAGCAATGTAACAATCATGCCAAACCATGGAGCCACTTTGCATCTCTTCTGAAGAAACGCCTGGGTAGGGATGTCTCAGTCCAATGTCGTGTGCTGGAGAGAGAACGCAACAATGTGAGCAACAATCCTACCTATGATGTGGCACAGAAGATGGTGGAAGAGGCGCGCAAACCTCGCATCATCATGCAGATGTGGATAGCAGACAGCGCCCGATTCATGGCTTCTGTTTCTCCTGGTAGAGCTATGGATGTGGATAAAATCAAGGAGTCAGCTCTTTACCGTTCTAAGAAAAAGGCGGATCAAGTTCCTGCCGGGAAGCCTGTCTTCGCGATAAAGGAGGGTAAGATCATGGTGGCTGATACGCTGTTGAAGGGTGCAAGAATGAATACTCCTTGGTGGAACGGACGTGTTCGTTACTCGGCTTTCCCTAAGATTGCCGATGCCGTGACCCGTTTTGTGCCGGGAATGGAGGGACAGGGCACTACCACCCGTGTGGATAGTGTGGTGGCTCATCTTCGTGATAAGCATGTGGTGCTCTTCAACCAGAACTACGGCTTGTGGTATGACCGCCGCCGTGATGACCACGAACGTGTGCGCCGCCGTGATGGAGATGTCTGGGCTCCGTTCTATGAGCAACCTTTTGCCAGAAGCGGACAAGGCACGGCTTGGGACGGACTGAGTAAGTATGACCTTACAAAGTTGAATCCGTGGTACATCTGCCGCATTAAGGAATTGGCAGAAAAGGGAGCCAAGAATGGTTTGCTGGTTATCAACCAGCACTATTTCCAGCATAATATCCTGGAGGCAGGTGCCCATTGGGTAGATTGTCCATGGCGCCCGGTCAACAATATCAATGGTACGGTATTCCCTGAACCTGTTCCTTTTGCTGGTGATAAGCGTGTATGGATGGCTGAATACTTCTATAATATAGATAATCCGGTGATGCGCCAGCTGCATAAGCAGTATATCATGAAGATGCTGGATGCCTTTGCTGATGAGCCGAACGTGATTCAGTCGATTGGCGAGGAATATACGGGTCCTTATCATTTTACGAAGTTCTGGTTGCAGACCGTTGCCGAATGGGAGGCTAAGACGGGCAAGCATGTCTGGGTGGCTTTGTCGTGCAACAAGGATGTGCAAGATGCCATCCTCCAGGATCCGGAGTTGAGAAAGGTAGTTGACATCATTCATATTGAACAGTGGTATTATACCCAGAAGGGACTTTATGCTCCTGAAGGAGGCAAGAATCTGGCACCTCGCCAGTATCAGCGTCGTCTTCGTCCGGGCAAGGTTACCTATGATGATGTCTTCAAGAGTGTGAGCGAGTATCGTCAGGCTTATCCTGAGAAGGTTGTCATTTACAGTGGAGCTTCGGCACCCGAGAATGGCAAGGCGGTGATGGATGCCGGCGGCTCCTGTCCGAATGTGAAGTAATATGTAATAAAAGTAGAGAAGATGAAAAGAATGATAATAACAGAATCTGTAAGAAATCTTTTATTGGATTCCGACTTTCTGGAGTCGGTACTCGGTTCTCCTATCGTAGAACCGGATGCCAACTCTGGGAGGCCGGCATCTTCTCGAAAGTTTGAGAAAATGTATCTTCCTGCCGAAATAGAGCAGGCAAAATATGTTCTTCTTCATCTTGACGAGATTTCTGACTTGTTGTCTGAAACAGATATAGAAGAACTGAAAAATCGCATAAAAAGCCATTTGTACCCTTAAAATGGGAGGAAAAATACACTGAATACCAATTTTTCCCATTCATTTACCTGATTTTTCCTTAGAGTTTGCCGCATTTAGGCTACTTTTGCACCATCAACAAACAAAAGTACACCTAAGATGAAAACAAACTACAATAACATCAGAGAAAGAGAGGAAGCAGCACAGACGTTGCTCGCTGCCTATCGCCAAGGCGACCAGAACGCTTTCATGTCTTTATATGATATGTACGCGGAAATGTTGCTCAATTATGGTCTGTGTATTACATCAGACAAAGAACTTGTAAAAGATTGTGTACAAGATGTGTTTATCAAACTCATCTCTAAAAGCCAGGATTTACAAGTTACAAAGGTAACCTCTTACCTGCTCATTTCTCTCCGCAACAGATTGCTGGATGAGTTTCGCCGCAAGAACTATATGACGGAGACTGCGGTGGAGGATATCCGTATCTCTACAACTGTAGAAGATGTGGAAAACTCTTATATCCTTGATGAAAGTTCGCTCAATAATGTTCGTAAGGTACAGATCCTGATGGATGAGCTGACACCACGCCAGCGCCAGGTGTTCACCTTATATTATATAGAGCAGCGCAAATATGAGGACATCTGCGGCATCATGCAGATGAACTATCATAGTGTACGCAATCTGGTACATCGTGGCATGTTGAAGTTACGTGCAGTCGTAGCAGTATAAACTCTTCTGAAGGAGTTTGAGAGATGTTATTGGTAGACCCAAAATAGAGATTTGCACTTTAGGTTAATGGTAAATTAAAATAGGTTTATTATAGTTATAAAAAAGGCAGGGGACTCCGTGAGGAATTCCCTGCTTGTTTTTTATGCCTCGTTGTTTCGCCTTACCCCAGCAAAGCTTCCGCTACCTTGATGTCGAATGGAGTGGTAATCTTGATGTTCTCACGATTACCATCAACCATCGCAACCTGGCAGCCGAGACTTTCTACCACCGAAGCATCATCGGTAAACTGTTCCTTGTATTCCTGGTTGAAAGCCTGCTTTGCCAGACCGATGTCGAAGGTTTGGGGAGTCTGCACCACGCGGTAATCGCTGCGCAGCACATTCTTTCCGCCTCCGTGCTGGTCGATATAGCGCAGGGTGTCGGTTACGGCATATACAGGGATGGCTGCATATTCTTCGCGAGCCGTCTCGAAACATTCTTCAATCACTTCCTTAGATACGAATGGGCGCACGCCGTCGTGAATACCCACTACGCCATCTTCATCATCAGGAATGAGTGCCAGTCCGTTTTTGGATGACTGGAAACGGGTGTCGCCACCATTGGCTATCTGGTGTTTGATGCTGAAATGATGCTCCTCGCAGAGCTGGTGCCAGTATGCCTGCTGACTCTCCGGCAGAACCAGGATGATGTTCAATGCAGGGTCATATTCATGAAAACGCTCTATGGTGCGCATCAGGATAGGCTTGCCCGCTACCGGCAAGAACTGTTTGGGAATCTCACTTCCCATGCGGAGGCCCTTGCCTCCGGCTACTATGATTACGTAATCCACTTTGTTACTAATTAATAGTTTATAATTTATAGTTTATAGGGCTTACTTGCTTTTCATGAGATGATCATACATCATGCCATCCTGCAGGGCAGCTACAGTTTCCTTGCTTACGAAATAGCTCAATATCTTATAGGCGTATGGGAGGGTTGCTGCAGGACCTTCGCCTGTAATCACGTTGCCGTCTTCCTGGAAGAGGGTGGCGGTATATTCGGTGTTCTCGCCGAAATACTGCTCAAAGCCAGGATAACAGGTAGCCTTCTTTCCTTCGAGGATGCCTGTGCTTGCCAGAACCATTGGGGCTGCGCAGATGGCACCGATTCGCTTGCCAGCCTTGTGCTGTGCGATGAGTGCCTGGCGTACACCTTCGTGCTCGTTGAGGTTTGTACTTCCTGGCATTCCGCCCGGAATCATCAGCATGTCAGCATCTTCAAAGCTGGCAATATCCTCAAACTTCAGGTCAGCCTTGATGGTAACACCATGCGATGTTTCTACCCATTCAGTACCCGTTACACTTACAGTCTTGATGTCTACACCACCTCTACGGAGGATGTCAACCGGAGCCAATCCTTCGATTTCCTCGAAGCCATTGGCAAGAAATTCATATACCTTAGCCATAATTTATTTGTTTTTTGTCTTGTTATTCAAATAATATGATTACCTTTGCAAAAGTAAGAATAATTATTGAAATAACAAAATAAATGGCACAGCAACATTTAAAATTCGCAATATTTGGTAATGAATACCAGGCTAAGAAGTCGGCTTCGATAGAGAAAATCCTTCTTTATCTCGAAAAGAAGGAGGCTGAAGTTTATGTGGAGAATGCTTATTACGAGTTTCTTACCCGCGACCAGCATCTCGATGTGAAGGCGGCTGGGGTGTTCGAGGATTACAACTTCGATGTGGATTACGTCATCTCTATGGGTGGTGACGGTACCTTCCTGAAGGCAGCGAGCCGTGTGGGAGCCAAGGGTACGCCTATTATCGGTGTGAATATGGGCCGGTTGGGCTTCCTTGCCGATGTGCTGCCAAGCGAGATAGAGTCGGCGCTGGACAGTCTTTATGCCGGTGATTGTCTGATAGAGGAGCATGCGGTGATTCAGGTTGAGGCTGAAGGAGGCGTTCTGGCTGGCAATCCGTTCGCACTCAACGATATTGCCGTGCTGAAGCGTGATGATGCTTCGATGATTTCCATCCGTACGCAGGTAGATGGCGAATTCCTCGTCACTTATCAGGCGGATGGTCTGATTGTTACTACGCCAACCGGTTCTACGGCATACAATCTCTCGAATGGCGGACCTATCATCATTCCGCAGAGTGGTAGCATCTGTCTTACTCCGGTGGCTCCTCACAGTCTGAACATCCGGCCTATCGTAATCAACGATACGGCAGTCATCACGCTCGATATCGAGAGTCGCAGCCACAACTATCTGGTAGCCATCGATGGTCGTAGTGAGCGTATGACGGAGGAAACCCGCCTCATTATCCGCAAGGCTCCTCATAGCATCAAGATTGTGAAGCAGCGCAACCAGCGTTACTTCTCTACCCTGAGAGAAAAACTGATGTGGGGTGCTGACCAGCGCGAAAGATAATTAGAATAAGAAAGATAATTAAAATAAGAAAAGAGGTATATCCCGAAGATGAATCTTGGGTATACCTCTTTTTTCTTACCTAAAACAACTAACTAGTAACCTTGTATGTACTAAAACTACCTTTAAAACAAACCTAAACCTAAAAACATAAACCTTAATAAACCTAAAAACTTAAAACTGAAAAACTTAAACTAAAAACTGAAACTATTCTTTGAACTTATTTGTTGTATTCTGCAGTAACATCCTTCACTTTATAGTTCTTACCTTCTTTGGATGTTTCGATTTCGAAGTAAGCCGTACTGGTGAGACCTGTTATATCTACAGTCTGCGGCTTATTTTTGCCATTATTGAATATGACATTTACCAACTCGGTTGCATTATCAATGCTGACTTCCTTGTAGTACCATGTCTTACCACCGATGGTCTTTGTTTCTGTCATCTTTTCACCAGGCCACTCAACAGATGCTGCTTTCTTCCATGTATAGCAGTATAATGGGTTCCATTTCACAGCATCGGCATTCACATAAACCATAAATTTATATGCCTTGAACTTCTCAATCGTATATTGATGAGTGGCGATATTTCTAACTTCACCATTCACAAGCAATCCAACCTTCAAGGTACAAGTACCATTGATGCTGATTTCCTTACCACTTTCTACTGTTGTGCTCTTCGAAGTAGGATTTGAACCATCCAAGGTATAAACCAATTTGGCTCCCTCTGTCTGGCTGACTGCAGTAAGTGTGGTCTTGAAACCTTCCTCGTATGAGCCAGAAGGCATGCTTGTCCAAGAGGTTTCCGCATCATTAGAGAGGAAATAGGCATAGTGATAACCGGAGAGAATCTTCGTATAGCCTGTTTCTCCTGCATATCCTGCTGCATCATTACCTACAGCCACAAGAAGTTTGTGCTTAGTACCAGTAACCTCGTTCACACAAAGAGTTTTCTTGCTCTGCTTGTTGGCATAATTGCTCATATTAGTGATGCCTGCATATTTGCGGGCTGCAATCATCTCCTTTATCTCAGACTTATAAGCATTCCAGTGTGGCTGGAAGATACATGGTGTGCCTGGCATGGCGAGCATATAGGCATTGGCTGCTATGGTATCTTTGCGCAGAGGGTCGTTCTGTTCTGATTCAGAGCGTTTCTGTGTATCATGATTTTCTACAAAAGTAACCGCATAACGACGATAATTGGCATCGTGCATAAGATTGTCGTTACTGTTGAGCTTTGACCAGTCTGAATATGTTGTTACCTTTCCGTTAGCCGCTCCGTTTACGGCATCGCGTACGTTATAACGGAACTGGAAGTCGAAGGCAGCACTCTTCTTGTTAGTTCTGTTTATCCAACTTTCTATTTTGTCGTTACCATCCCAGTATTCACCTACAGAGTATTCTACACCTGTGGCATCATTATAGTCGGCAACATGGCTACCATCGAAACCTTTCACCATATCATAGCGGAAACCGGTGTAACCCAAATCATCCTTCAGATATTTCAGATACGCTTTGATCACCTTCTGCACATTTTCGCTCTTGTGGTCGATGTCACGGCAACCTCCAAAGTCGGTTCCCTCATCATTGTTCTGGCTGAGGCTTACCCCGTCTGTGGCAGCCTGGGTTGCTGTAGTTCCGCCATCATCATTCTTGCAGATGTCTGTAGATTGCATCTGGTAGGTCACTCCCTTGTATGTTTCAGCAGGGAATGTATACCAGCCCTCCGTATTGCGGTGGTTGATGACTACATCAGCAATAGCACCTATACCAGCGGCTTTAAACTTAGTAATCAGACTTCTGAGCTCAGCCTCAGATCCGAAAGAAGAGTTCTGATTAAAATAGTAATATGGCATATAACCCATCACCTGAGTGGTCTCCATACATTTTCCGCTTTGTGGAAGCCAAACAAGGTCGATATAACCTTTCAGTTCATTAGCCTGCCTCTCTAAGACCTTCCATTGTGATTCATTATAAGAATCCCAAGAGAATCCTTGCAGCATAACGCCGCTATAATCGCTAGCCCAGCCTTGCGAATTGAGACTTGGTTCAGGCTCAGGTTCTGGACTTGGGGTAGGCGCTGGCGTTGGCTCAGGATCAGGAAGATCAGGGTCATTGCTGCTAGAGCATGCTCCAAGTGTGAGTGCCATTGCGGCAAGGAGTGTAAAGTATATCTTCTTCATAATTATCATTGTATTTTGTGATTATTATTTTATGTTTAATTGCAAGTTGTATTGTTATACGTTGGCAAAGTTACGATTTATTTCATTAGCTTGTTCAAAAATTGATGCAAATCAAGCGAATAAATTGTGCAAACGTTTGCATTCCGGTGTGCTTTTCTTCTATATAATTAAGGTATATGTAGCTTTAGGAGATAATTATGATTAAAAAACTAGAAAACATTTGGCGGTCTCGTTTTTTATTGCGTAATTTGCGTTGCGTAAAAAGCGCAATGAACGTTTGTATAATGAATGATAACAAGATATGGCAAGATTGAACAATCCTTTTGGGGGCGATAGCTCGTGAGCATTTGGTATCTTCGCCGTTGAGCCAGCAGTTTATCTGTACCCACCATCTTCCAGCTACGAGCAGCGTGAAGACGGCATTAAAGGCATTGGTAGATAAGCAGCTGGTAAGCAAGATTCCGACTGGCTATCTGGTTAGTGACCGCTTCTTTGCGAAATGGCTGGTGAGAGGAGGAATCATAGCCAACTGAGGAAATGAAAATTACGTCCCGATGCAGCATTTGCTACGTCCCGACGCAGTAAAAGATGCGTCCCGACGCAGTAACAGATACGTCGGGACGTAGTTTCAGAAGCATCCTGGTAATCATCAAGTGAGCCTCTTTCGCTTCATGTACGTCATTGCGCAAGTTCATACGTTTCATTGAATTGAAGGATACGACTGCGCTGGGTTAAGGATACGACTGCGCTGGGTTAAAGATACGACTTCGTTGGGTGATGGATTCGACTTCGCTGGGTGGAAGAGGCAATTTCGTTGGCTGAATAAAGCACTTGATGTTGCAGAATGAAGTGGTTGATGTTGCAGAATGAAGTACTTGAATGAGGCGGTTGATGTTGCTGAATTTTCAACTATAAGTTGACTGAACTTTAGCATGCGGTTCAAGAACGCCCTGAAGGGGCAAAACTTGCGAAAGTCCAGCTAGCCTCTACTTATTCCTTCAATTTCTGGATTTCCTCCAGTGGAAGTTCGGTGGCTGTTGCCATTGGTGATTTTAATATTGTGGCAAGCATATAAAGTCCTTGCTCTGTAAATCCCTTTACAGTTGCATGAGAAAACTTCAATGTTTCGAGGTGGTCAAAATTTTTGATCAGTTCATTTTTTCTCGCTGTCATTCAACTCAATAACATAACCTGGAGGAAACTTTTTAGGGTTGTTCCTTAGTGCTTGGTTGATTTCTCTGGTTTCTACTCCATATAATTCAGCAACATCTCTGTCAAGGATGACTTGCGTATCCCTGATGACAATGATTTTTACTTTCTGTTTTTACAATATCTTCTTGATGTCCCATAATTTCTTTTTTTTAAGCTATTCGGGGACAAAGATACGACTTTTCCTCGTAACTTCCAAGGTTTTAGGGAAAAAATACTTGAAAGGGGGAGGAGAACGAAAAAAAAATAGGCGGCTCCCGGAATTGAGAGCCGCCTATTGGTTATACTATTTTTATTATGATGAAACAGATGATTACTCTACTGTGCAGTAGATATTGTCTTTTGTCTTTCTTGTAGGATACAACTTGACTGTGTTACCTGCAACCTTAATGTCGCTACCACCTGCTGTCAGGTTGTTAAGACTTCCACCGAGGTTGACATCCCATTTCTTATTCATACGGAACTTCCAACCATCTGCAGTTACACCTGCATTTGTTACCTCAAAGCAATACTCTTCGGCATTCCATGTCATGGGTACATCCTTAGTTTCATCCCATTCCTGGAATTTGCCGATGAGTCCCATTGTCTCCACCTTAGTAGCTTCAATAGTGCCTTCAGAGAGATTGGCATCTATGTAGTAAACACCTACTCCTCCATTTACACCGAGGTTGTTTCCGCTTTGTGGGTCGATAGCAGCACCCTTGAATGTGACGAAGTTGCTTGCACCGATAGCGTTGTCCCAGCTATTTGGTTTACGCTGGAACTTGAACTCAAAGCCTGCACCGTTAGGATCGGCTATATATACGAAACCAGTGTATACGCCCTTTGCATCGTCTACAAGAGCAAGCTTCTGATCATAGGATTGCCAACCGTCAGTGCTACCAATGAAGTAGATGAATGGATCGTATTTAACCTCCTCGAAGGTATAAGTGTAGTCCATCATGTTGAGGGTGAGCTTATACTTACCAGCCTTAGCTATCTTACCAGCCTTAGCGTCACCATTTGTCAAAGAACCAGTCATGCTGTCTTCGCCGTCAACCTTAGGACCTACTACACCAGCAGCTTCTGCATCGGTATTACCTGCATCAACGTTCACCTTAGGAATAATCTTCCAATACTGGTCCGCCTTGGTTGTTTCGAAAGTGATAGTGAAAATAGGATCTTCATATACATCCTTATCGCTGTGTTTGAATTTCTGCTTGTCACTTATAGTATTCCAACCATTTACGTCATCTGTAGTAAACATGTCACCTACGAGGTAGTAAGCTGCATCGATGAATGGAGCCTTTGGAGTCATTACGAGGTTAATCTTGCCTGCATCGATGAGAACAGCCTGACCCTCTTTTATAGCATTTACATAAACCTGGGCATCAAAAGTGCGGGCTGTAGGACGCTTGCCATAAGCTGATTCTACAACAGATGCGAGGTCAGCTACTGCACCCTTACCATCAAGACTTGTATTAACTGTAGTCTTGGTTGCATTCTCTACACCCTGAGGAGTAAGCTCAATGCGAGCATTTCCCAAGGTAAAACCTTCAGGAAGAGCAGCGCTGCTCAAAGAGAAGGTGTTGACACTATCTGTAGTCACACTGGCAAAGTCGATGGCCTGAGCTGCTGTTGCAGTAAAGCCAGGAATTGTGATGGCATCTTCCTGTGGGTTAGTCTGAGGATCTGCCCAGTCTTTGAAATCTTCGCTGCAGGACCCCATGAAGAGGCCTGCAAGTGCGATAGATATATATAATGATAACTTTTTCATTTTACTTCGATTTTAAATCGTTATTACTTGATTTCACCAGTTCCCTTAGAGAAGTTGAGGTGAACCTGCTGACCTACTTCACCTGTAACTCTATCCTGGTCGCCGCCTGTTGCACGGTACTTGATCTTACCGTCTAATACAACGAACTCAGAATGCCACCAGTCGTGTCCTGGAATCTTAACGTACATACGTACACCCTTATCAGTACCAGCAGGAACTGAACCTACGAATGCAGGAGATACGAATTCTCCGTCCATGGTTGTAGGTACAGTGAATGACCAGCCTTCTGCTTCCTCTGCGAAATCGTCGCTGCCAGCTGCAGGGCCAATCAGCCAGATTGTTGGCTTGTTGAACTGAACGTCATAGTGGATTTCACGGTTTACAACAGATGTTGTTACGATTACGAGATACCAGCCTGGTTTGCTAGAAGCGATATTGCCATCCTTGTCGATGATATCGTCCTTGCAGTCGCCGGAAACTGTAATGCCAGCATAACCAACTTCGCTCTTATTGCTTTCAGCTACAGTATTGAGCTTGATACCGCTATCGTCGATATAGACAAGACGCCAGAAGGTATTATCTGTACCATAAACCTGAACCATGTCGAAGCTCTTTGCCCAATCCCAGTCACAGAAGTTACCTACTATATGTACATGGCTAGGTAAGTTGACAGGTGGCAATGAGAACAAGAGGTGAATCTTGTTGAGTGAAACCACATTAGAAAGAATCTCTGTTCCTTCTACAACATTACCATTACTGGTCACAATATTTGCCTTCAAACGGAAGTAAGCTTTTACGTCCATAGGGAAATCAGCCTCTGTCTTGCCTTTCTCCACAAAGATGTTGGTCAAAGCACTTGCCAATGAAGATGCATTGATTGCAACCTTGGTACTTGTGCTGGTTTCTGAAAGCTCAACAGCATCAGTCATATTTTCATCTGTAGCGACCTGTACTGTATATTGAACGCTAGCTGTATAGCTATAGTTAGGCTGTGAGCAGGTCAACATAATCTTAGACGAATTCGCCAGGTCGATTGGGGTATTCTGCAATGCAGGAGTATTCAACTTGAACTCTGTTGGTGACTGAATAGTCGGATTAGAGTCATTGTCGTCGCTACAAGCTGTCATGAGAAATAAACTCATGACAACGAGTAGAGCTGATTTAATTATATTTTTCATAATGAATTCCTTTTTATGTTTGCAAATTAATATCCAGGGTTCTGAATCAGATTCTTGTTAGATGTCAACTCGTTGGTTGGGATAGCAAAGATGTTCAAATGTTCAGAGAAGTTGCGGCCTTCCTTGGTGCCGCCCTTCCACTGCCAGTTGTAGTTGACATTGCCACCATAACGGTTGAAACGGATCAGATCCATACGACGGCGACCCTCGAAGTAGAACTCACGGCTCCATTCATCGCAGATATCGTTCAGAGAATAGCCTCTGTCTTCACGAGTAGAGGCATTTGCACGTTTGCGGATAGCATTGATAGCTGCGGTACCTTCCTCTGTAGTCTGACCACCATTGATGCGGGCATCAGCCTCTGCAAAGTTCAGGTATGCCTCTGCTACACGCATCAGGAAGAAGTCTGCATCAGGGAATGTAGCATCTTTACCTGCGCTTCCATCTGTCTTGAAGTTGGTGAACTTAGCAACACCGAAACCGCTCTTGAAAGTAGCAACGTCATCATTATCCAATGAACGGTTTACACCGTTGAAGAGAGCACGGTCATCACCGGCAGCTTTTGCTGTAGCGTAGCTTTCAAGATTTGGAACGTTACCATTAGGGAAGAACTTCTTCACCAAGTCAGGACGAGCGCGGTTACCACCCCAAGCCTGGTCAGTACCATTGGTAGCTGAAGGGTTGTTTGGATTTGCGTGCATATCTTGATCGTAGGTAGAAGCCAACAGGAAGAGTGTAGTACCCCAGCTTGTGGTCTTCAAACCATCCTGCAAGAGAGGGAAGATACCCTCGTAAGCTGCATCTGTCTCACCGTTATCGCCCATGAAGAGCATCTGGTAAGCACTCCAGCCGTTTACGCTTTTGGTGTTCAGCTTATAAGAAGAATCCATCACCTTCTTGGCGTATGACTTAGCCTTCTCCCACTGAGGTGTGCCTGTATAAACCTCTGCATTGAGGTAGAGGCGGGAGAGAAGCAACCAGCATGCAGCCTTATCTACACGACCGTAACCGGCATCTGTTGACTTCTTAGCCTTTGCATCAGAAAGGCTTGGCTCTATTTCAAGAAGCTCCTTCTCAAGCCATTCGTAAACCTGTGCTCTGGTATATCTTTCAGGCTTGGTCAATGGCTGAAGTGTAAATGGGATGTTGCCCCATCCGTCCATCAAGCTAAAATATTCGTATGCTCTCAGGAAGCGAATCTCTGCAAGCTTGGTTGCATCCTGATCTCCTGCTTCTGCAAGATACTGGTTGCAATAAGCAATACCTGTTGTGATACGGGCATACAAACCAATCAACATTGGGTTTGAGGCATTGTAGCTATTATAGCAGAAGCCGGCTATACCATCATCACCCCAACCGCAGATAGCCTCATCGGTTGGTAATTCGTTTGCATTGAATGTCTGGCGTACAAAACCAGATGTTCCACCGTCAATACCATCAATGTCGCAGTCACCATTAGCACCACCATTACCAGCCAGGGCAAAGTTAGCGTAGCACTTGTTGAAAAGACCATCGATGTTAAGGCCTGTCTGGATGTTTGGGTTAATCGGAGTAACGTCCAAATCACCGACACATGATGTTGCTGTTCCCATTGTAAGCAGGAGTGCTGCTACTGGAACAATATTTTTAATATATTTTTTCATAATCCTTTCTTATTAGAAATTCAAGCTAAGACCAACTACTACAGAGAATGGACGTGGGTAGAGGTTGTTGTCGTTACCATCGCCTACTTCTGGATCCAAACCGTCATAATTGGTTATTGTGAATACATTTGATGCAGTAGCGTATGCACGACCTGAAAGTCCATGCCAGCCGCTTGACTTAAACAGGTTGTTGAAGCTATAACCCAATGTGATGTTGTCGCACTTCAGGAATGAAGCGTTCTTCACATAGTAGTCAGACAACTTAGAAGTGATCTCGTAGGTCTGCCAGTTTCTCTCAACAGTACTCTTCATACGGTTAGAGAAGTACTTCAAAGAGTTAGAGAACCACTCACCTGTATTCATGTTACTCATGCTCTGCTCAACATTGTTATATACATAGTTGCCGATGCTTGCACGCAAAGAGAAACCGAAGTCCCAGTTCTTGTATTCCAAGCGAGAAGAGAAGCCCATGGTTACAGGAGCTGCTGGGCTCTTGTAGAGATACTTATCGCTTTCATTGATCTTACCGTCACCGTTACGGTCAACTACGCAGTTCTCAATTGGCTTGCCGTTCTTGTCGTAAACCTGCTGGTAAACATAGTATGAGTTCATAGCATAACCCACCTGGTTAGCCTGCAGATAAGCACCAGAACCATCACCTACCTTGATGTTTGTATTAACAACAGGAGCACCATTCTCAGATACACCATTCAAGTCGGTAATCTCGTTCTTGTTGTAAGTGAAGTTGTATGTCATGGTCCAGAACCAGTCCTTGGTCTGGATAGCACGCCAGGTAATAGCTGCTTCAACACCGGTATTCTTCAAGGAACCGATGTTCTGCCATGCCTGGTTCTTGTAACCTGCCATAGAAGAAAGTGGAGCATAGTTCAACAGATCGGTAGTCTTTCTGTAGTACCAATCTACGCTACCAGACAATCTCTGATCCATGATGCCCCAATCCAAACCTACGTTGTAGGTAGAGGTTGTTTCCCACTTCAAGTCAGGACGGTAGTTGTTTGGTCTATAAAGTTCACCTGTGCCAGTAACAGGATAGAAACCATTTGTACCTGTGCTGATAGAATAAGATGGAATCCACTCATAATCGCCGATAGAACCAGCCTGCTGACCAGTCTTACCATAACCCAGACGGAGCTTCAAGTCAGACAACCAGTTAGCGTTCTTCAGGAATGCTTCTTCGTTAGCCTTCCATGCAAAAGCGAATGATGGGAACCATGCCCAGTGCTCCTTGAAACGTGAAGAACCATCATCACGGACGGTTGCTGTCAGGAAGTAACGGTCGAGCAATGTGTAGTTGGCACGTCCGAAGAAAGATACCAGGTAGCTTTCGCTCTTCTCGCTATATGGAGTATGAGGACGCTCTGTGCCAGCAAGACTTGCATCGTTATTTGTTTCAGGATAATAACCTACATAGTCATTGTTCTTGCTGCGCCAGAAGTGCTGCCACTCATAACCAGCCATGATGTCGAAGTGATGAATCTTGTTGAAATCCTTGTAGTACTGAGCGTAAGCACTCAAAGAGAGGTTGCGCTTCAGAATTTCCTCACCACCGTAGCTGCCATAGTACAATGCGTTTGTGCAAGATGTAGCAAATGACTGGCTCTGGCGACCCTTTGAGATATCTGCACCCAAGGTAGCATGCAATCTCAAGTCCTCGAAACCGTGTACCTTATAGTCGATGTCTGCACTACCGATGAATGAACGGCTGTGAGCAATCTGACTGCCCTGATCCAGCAAAGACAGAGGGTTAGGCATCTGTGTGGTGCTGTCATAAGTGAAAGGCCATGTATTGTCACCATACTCTGCTTTCTTTGACCACTGGAAATAGCCACCATAGTTCTTGAGAGTCTGGTCCAGGAGACTGTTGCCATCTTTGTCTCTAAGCTGATTCTTGTGATATTCAGATGTAAAGTTGTATGGATCCTGAGTTGGATCCATTCTTACAGCTGCTGATACAACAGAACCATCTGTATATAAGGTTCTAGCATACATACCCTTGGCATTCAGGTTCAATGTCAAGTGATCCTGGAAGAATGATGGGTTCAAGTTCAAAGATGCTGTTGCACGCTTGAAGTCAGATGTCTTCACGATACCCTGCTGGTCTGTATAACCTACAGAAACACGGTATGGGAGTGACTTTGCTGCACCAGAAACTGTAATGTTGTGGTCGTGGCTGATAGCTGTACGGTAAATCAAGTCCTGCCAGTTGGTGTTGGCTGTACCCAGTGCGCTGTAAGCTTCACTGTCTTTTCCATACAGTTTTTCAACTGTTGCACGGAACTCGTCAGCGTTAAGAACATCAATTGTGTTCTTCTTCTCGCTGATGGTTATGCTACCAGAGTAAGAAACGGTAGGTTTCTGACCCTTGCGACCCTTCTTGGTTGTAATGATGATGACACCATTAGAACCGCGGGAACCATAAATAGCAGTTGCAGAAGCATCCTTCAAGACACTGAAAGACTCAATATCCTGTGGGTTAACTACAGAAAGGAGATTAGAAAGACCCTTAACACCATCGTTGTCCATTGCCAGACCATCGATAACGATCAATGGGTCGTTAGATGCGTTCAAAGAAGAACCGCCACGAACACGAATCTTGGCACCACCACCAGGAGTACCGTCGTTGCTGGTAATGTTTACACCGGCAACCTTACCTGTAAGCATATCCTGTGCATTAACAACCACACCCTTATTCTTAGAATCAGGTTTGATAGCTGTTACAGAACCGGTCAGGTCTGACTTCTTAGCCACACCATAACCGATGACAACGACTTCATTCAAAGCCTTTGAGTCATCTTCCAAGGTAATGTTCATGTTACTAGATGCCTTCACAGTCTGCGGTGTCATACCCAGATAGGTGAATGTAATCTTGGCACCTGGCGCTGCATCAACTGAGAAGTTACCATCCATGTCGGTAATACCTACTGCCTTACCGTTAACTGTAATGGTAGCACCCATGATAGGCTCACCAGAAGCATCCTTCACATGTCCCTTAACTGCATTTGTCTGCGCAAAGGAACTCACCGTCAGAAGCAGACCGCTTGCTAGGGTCAACGCTCTGAGAGGCAATTTAATTTTTACCTGCTTCATCATTTGCTTGATTTTTAAGTTAATGAATTATATTTATTTATCTACTTTTTCTTCTTTTCTTCTTGGCTTAAGTTGTTGTCGTTCCTACTCAAAATGCCGTTCAGGCTATTTTCGGGGTCTTTCTGGCATCTTACTTATATTATATTTAAGGTAGGAATGGGGCGCTTGCCCATAAACTTGTCGTTTCTGTGTGCAAAATTAAGTTCTTTTCTCTAATGTTGTACTATTTTTGTGTTAATTCCGTTATTTATTTTGTGCAAACGTTTGCACAGAATTTACTTGATTTATGTCAATGAATTCTGACCAATATTGAGGATATTTCGTAATTTTGCAGCACAACTAATAGCAATGGGCGATAAAGAAACAATAACAATGAAAGATATTGCTCGCGATCTGGGCGTAAGTGTTGCCACAGTGAGCCGGGCATTGAAGGACAGTTCTCGTATCAGTACTGCCCAAAAGGAGCGTATTCAGAAATACGCGCGTGAACATAACTTCTTTCCTAATTTCCTAGGTGAAGCTTTAAGACATAATAAGGTGAAGCCGATGAAGGTGATTGGAGTTATTGTGCCTCAGGTGGTACACTATTACTTCATGTCGGTGCTTTCGGGTATAGAGGAAGAGGCTAGAGCCAGAGGTTACCGTGTGATGGTGGCGCAGAGTAACGAGCGTTACGATAAGGAGGTGGCCATCTGTGAAGACTTCTATCAGAACAAGGTTTGTGGCATCATCGTTTCACAGGCGAAGGATACCAAGCAGTATGACCATTTCGAAAAACTGCTGCAGAATGGGGTGCCGCTCATCTTCTATGATAGAATATGTACGGGCGTGAACTGCTCGCGAGTGGTGGTAGATGACTATATGGGTGCCTTTACTGCCGTTACCCACATGATTGATACGGGCTGCAAGAAGATTGCCTTCTACGGCTCGCCGATGAATCTGGAAATCTCCAAGAACCGATATAACGGTTATCATGATGCGCTGGTAAAGCATGGCTTGACGGAGAACCCTGACTGGGTGAAGATCTGCGATGACCGTGCCAGTGCCGAAGCAATAACGCCGGATATTCTGATAGAGGAAGATTGTCCGGATGCTTTCTTTGCCATCAATGATGATACGGCAATCGGTATCCTCTATACCGCCAAGCGCATGGGATTCAAGGTGCCTGAAGAAATCAGCATCTGCGGATTCACCAATGGTGACCGTGCCAAGGCGTGCGACCCGATGCTTACTACGGTTGAGCAGCGAGGTGTAGCCGTAGGCGAGGAAGCTGCCAATATCCTGATTGGTCAGGTGGAAGGCTCCATCCCTAGAGATGAGGTGGAGAAGCGAGTGGTGAGAACACGACTTGTGGTGAGAGGAACAACAAGATAAAAATATAAAAACAATATAACGATGAAACAAAAACCTGATTTAAGTTTCTGGAAGCTCTGGAACTTGAGCTTCGGATTTTTCGGAGTACAGATTGCCTACGCCCTACAGAGCGCCAACATCTCCCGAATCTTTGCAACGTTGGGTGCTGACCCACACAACTTGAGTTATTTCTGGATTCTCCCTCCTCTGATGGGAATCCTGATTCAGCCTATCGTGGGCACGTTGAGTGATAAGACGTGGTGCCGCTTCGGTCGCCGCATCCCTTATCTCTTTGTGGGGGCTACGATTGCCGTCCTGGTAATGTGCCTGCTCCCGAATGCCGGTTCGCTCGGACTGACCGTGAGCGGTGCGATGCTCTTCGGACTGATAGCGCTGATGTTCCTCGATACGAGCATCAACATGGCGATGCAGCCGTTCAAGATGTTGGTAGGCGATATGGTAAATGAAAAACAGAAGGCAAAGGCTTACTCTATCCAGAGTTTCCTCTGCAATGCCGGTTCTGTAGCCGGATATATCTTCCCATTCCTCTTTACCTTCCTCGGTATCAAGAATTATGCTGAGAAGGGTGTGGTTCCTGATTCTGTCATCTGGTCGTTCTATATCGGTGCGGCTATCCTGATTCTCTGTGTTATCTACACCACGATGAAGGTGAAGGAGTGGAATCCACAGCAGTATGCGGAGTATAATGAAGCGAAGAGGGAAGAGGGAAGAGTGAAGAATCCTAATGCTGAGGCTTCTGAAGACAAGGCCGGTTGGATTACTTTGCTCCGCAAGGCGCCATCTACCTTCTGGAAGGTGGGACTGGTTCAGTTCTTCTGCTGGGCTGGTTTCCTTTATCTCTGGAATTATTCTACGGGAGCCATCGCTGAAACCGTATGGAATACGACCGATCCTGCTTCTGAAGCATTCCAGGAGGCAGGCAACTGGGTGGGCATTCTTTTTGCCGTACAGGCTGTAGGTAGTGTAGTCTGGGCTGTGATTCTCCCTCAGTTTAAGAATACGAAGGTGGCATACGCTGTCAGTCTGGTTATCGGTGGTGTGGGTTTTGCCCTGATACCTTTCCTGCATGACCAGTATCTGCAGTTTGTTCCGTTCCTGATGATTGGTGCCGGTTGGGCAGCCATGCTGGCGATGCCTTTCACCTTTGTTACCAATGCTTTGCAGGGATATGGTCACATGGGTGCTTATCTCGGTCTGTTTAACGGAACCATCTGTATCCCTCAGATTGTGGCTGCTATCTGCGGTGGAATTGTCTTGAGTCTGGTGGGTTCTCATCAGAGCGATATGATGATTGTGGCAGGTATCCTGCTGATTGCGGGTGCACTGTCTGTGAGTATCATCAAGGATAAGAAATCAGAATAAAATGTGATGAACGATTAATTATTGTTTCTACAGAGTAGGGGTAGTGCAAACGTTTGCACGATTTGTGAGAAAAAATATGCAAATTTCAGATACGTTTTTCGCTCGTTTTTCTTACCTTTGTAGCATCAAAAATTAATTATAACATTTTCAAGAGCCTTTAAGAGTCTTATGACAGTACAGTTTAATATTGAATATAAAGCAATGTTCGGCGAACAGATCGTCGTAAACATTCAGACGGAGGAAGGTGAACTGAAACTTCCTCTCGAGACAACAGATGGTGAAAGGTGGGTATGCGACTGGTGTGTTGAATCACCAGAAAAATCGTATACCTATTATTATAGTGTAGAACGTGAAGGTAGAGCAGTCAAGACCGAATGGCTTATGATTAAGCATCAGCTCGATGTAAATGCCAAGAAGGCTGCGGTTTATACCCTTTACGACCACTGGAAGGTTATGCCGGAGGATGCTTACCTCTACAGTAGTGCCTTTACCGATTGCATCAATCATCAGGCTCCACAGGAGATGAAGCTGGAAATGGGCAGCAAGATTGTGCGTCTGATAGTCCGTGCTCCTCAGCTTCGCGATGGTGAGCGCCTGGGTGTATTGGGTGCTGATAAAGCTTTGGGTGCCTGGGATGTGCAGAAGATTCTTCCGATGACTCAGCATACTTATAATGAATGGGTGGCTGATATTGATGCGACTCATCTTGAGGGCAGCCATCTGGAGTTTAAGTTCGTTGCTTTCAGAAATGCAAAGAATGATCTTCTCTGGGAAACCAGCATGAACAGAACCGTGGATTTGCCGGAGATGAAGGCAGGTGAGTTGGTATCTTATGAACTCGACCAGGCTTTCTTCGCTCTGTATAACCGCAAACTTGCCGGAACGCAGGTGCCTGTATTCTCATTGCGTACCCGTAAGAGTGCCGGTATTGGTGACTTCGGTGACCTGAAGACCATGATTGATTTTGTGGCTTCTACCGGTCAGAAGGTGCTCCAGCTCCTTCCTATCAATGATACCACCATCACCCATACATGGACCGACAGTTATCCATACAGCTGCATCAGCGTCTTCGCTATTCATCCGCAGTATGTCGACCTCCATGCTCTCCCTGAGCTGAAGGATGCCAAGGCTCGTGCTGAGGCAGAGAAGACACGTGCTGAGTTGAACGCACTGGATAAGATAGATTACGAGAAAGTAAATGATTTCAAGATAAATTACTTGCGCCAAATCTTCAATCAGGAAGGTGAAAAGATGATGAAGACAGCCGAATACAAGGCTTTCTTCCAGGATACTGAACTGTGGCTGGTTCCTTACGCACAGTATTCATACCTGCGTGATAAGAATGGTACGGCTGATTTCAACCAGTGGCCAGATCATCAGGTATGGGATGAGGCTGAGCGCAAGGTGCTTGCCGACCCTAAGACTGCTGCTTACAAGAACGTGGCGTTCTTCTATTTCGTACAGTTCGTACTGGACCGCCAGATGCAGGAGGCTCACGAGCATGCCAAGGCTAAGGGCGTTATTTTGAAGGGTGATATTCCAATCGGCGTAAACCGCAATGGTTGCGATGTATGGACGGAACCTAAATACTTCAACCTCAATGGTCAGGCGGGTGCTCCACCTGATGACTTCTCTGCCAATGGTCAGAACTGGGGATTCCCTACCTATAACTGGTTTGAGATGCTGAAGGATGGCTGCCAGTGGTGGAACCGCCGTTTCAAGAACATGGCAAGATATTTTGATGCTTACCGCATCGACCACGTATTGGGCTTCTTCCGTATCTGGGAGATTCCGGTACATAGCGTACATGGATTGCTCGGACAGTTTGCACCGGCGCTTGCCATGAGCCGTGAAGAGATTGAAAGCTATGGTTTGCACTTCCAGGAAGACCGTTTTACCCGTCCGTTCATTACCGATTGGGTATTGGATCGTGTGTTCCATGAGCGTGCCGGCGAGGTAAAGGAGAAGTATCTCGACCGTCTGGATGACGAGCGTTATCAGATGAAGCCTGAGGTAGATACCCAGCGCAAGGTAGAGGCTCTCTTTGCTGACGTAACAAATGAGAAGGAACTCTGGCTGCGTGATGGCTTGTATGCCCTGATCAGCGATGTACTCTTCGTACGCGATCATACCAACCCTGGCGTCTTCCATCCACGTATCTCAGCCCAGCTCGACTTTATCTACGAGTCGCTCTATGATAATGACAAGGCTGCGTTTAACCGCCTTTACAACGACTATTTCTATCGCCGCAACAACCAGTTCTGGTATCAGGAGGCGATGAAAAAGTTGCCTAAGCTGGTTCAGGCTACCCGCATGCTAGTTTGTGCCGAAGACCTCGGTATGGTTCCAGACTGTGTGCCTTGGGTAATGGACGAGTTGAAGATATTGAGTCTGGAACTCCAGAGCATGCCAAAGGATCCATCGGTTAAGTTCGGACATCTGAGCCGTAACCCATACCGCTCGGTATGTACCATTTCGAGCCACGATATGCCTACTCTGCGCATGTGGTGGGATGAGAATATCCAGCGTACCCAGGAGTATTACAATACGATGCTCTACCGTCAGGGACCAGCACCTCATCCACTCCCAGGCTGGTTGGCTAGTGACATCATCAGCCGCCATCTCACCTCTCCATCCATGCTCTGCATATTGAGCATCCAGGATTGGTTGGCTACCGATGAGGCTCTCCGTCTGCCAGATGCCGATGCTGAGCGTATCAATATTCCGGCTAACCCTAAGCATTACTGGCGTTACCGCATGCACCTCAACATAGAGGATCTGGCTGCTGACAAGCGTTTCGTGCAGAGTATCACAGAAATGATTTCGCAGTCTGGAAGATGCTAACTAACATGATTATATATAGTGCAAACGTTTGCACACTCATTTGCAGAAAAATACCCTCCCAAAACGTGGAGGGTATTTTTGTTTTTTGTATCTTTGCACTATCTTAAGAATAAACAGATAATGATTGAGATAAACTAACGAAGATTCAAAAAAAGAATAAACAACAACTGAACAGTATGAAAAAACTGAATGTATTAGTGATGGGTCTCTTGCTTCCTATGTTGGCAGCAGCCCAGACCGTAAAGTCGCCTAACGGCAACGTCTCGGTAACATTCTCTTTGACCGAAAAGGGACAGCCTACCTATGAGATGAGCTATAAGGGAAAGACTGTATGCAAGCCATCCCACTTAGGATTGGAACTGGCTAAGGATAAACATGCCTCTAAGGGCATGGAGGAAACCAGCCTGATGGATGGTTTTACTGAAACCGGCAGCAAGACATCGACTTTCGATGAAACCTGGAAGCCGGTATGGGGCGAGACCGCTACCATCCGCAACCATTACAACGAGATGGAGGTAAACCTGAACCAGGCTGCTTCTAAGCGTAACATCACCATCCGTTTCCGTGTATATGATTATGGTATGGGCTTGCGCTATGAGTTTCCACAGCAGGAAAGTCTGAATTATTTCGTCATCCAGGAGGAGCATACCCAGTTTGCCATGGCAGGCGATCATACCGCTTACTGGATTCCTGGTGATTATGATACACAGGAGTATGATTACAACATTACTCCATTGACAGGCATTCGCCCAATTATTGCGAAAAACCGTGAAGCTTACAAGAGCAATTCATCTACCACCGTCTTCTCTGATACCGGTGTTCAGACCTCTCTCCAGATGAAGACCAAGGACGGACTCTACATCAACATCCATGAGGCTGCCTGCCTGGATTATCCTACCATGCACCTCAATCTGGACGAGAAAACATTGACCTTCGAGTCTTGGCTCACTCCTGATGCTGTAGGCAGAAAAGGATTCATCCAGACACCATTCAATACCCCTTGGCGTACCGTGATGGTAAGTGATGATGCCCGTGATATGCTTTCATGCAAGTTGACATTGAATCTCAACGAGCCTTGCAAGATTAAGGATACATCCTGGATTCATCCTACCAAGTACTGCGGTGTATGGTGGAACATGATTGTGGGTACCAAGACCTGGAGCTATACCAACGATCTGCCATCTGTGCGTCTCGGTGTTACTGATTACAGCAAGTGCAAGCCTAACGGTACTCATGGTGCAACCAACGAGGAAGTGAAGCGCTACATCGACTTTGCAGCCAAGAACGGTTTGCAGGAAGTATTGGTAGAAGGCTGGAACGAAGGTTGGGAAGACTGGTTCGGTCACCAGAAGCTCGATGTCTTCGACTTCGTGACTCCATATCCAGACTTCGATATCAAGATGCTCAACGACTATGCTCACTCTAAGGGCGTGAAGCTGATGATGCACCACGAGACATCTTCTGCAGCTCTCAACTACGAGCGCCACATGGAAGATGCCTTCAACCTGATGAACAAATATGGTTATGATGCCGTGAAGACCGGTTATGTGGGAGATATCATCCCAAGAGGTGAGTATCACTACAGCCAGTTGATGAACAATCACTACCAGCGTGTCATCGAGACCGCTGCCAAGCATCATATCATGGTAAATGCCCACGAGGCAACTCGTCCTACAGGTATCTGCCGCACCTGGCCTAACCTGGTTGGCAACGAGAGTGCACGTGGTACAGAGTATGAGGCATTTGGCGGTAACAAGTCTTATCATACCGTAATGTTGCCATTCACCCGTCTGCAGGGTGGTCCGATGGATTATACTCCTGGTATCTTTGAGACCAAGCTTTCTGAGTGGAGCAACAATAAGAGTTATGTTCATACCACTCTCTGTGGTCAGCTTTCGCTCTATCTCGTAATGTACAGTCCGCTGCAGATGGCTGCCGATCTTCCAGAGCATTATGAGAAGTATGATGATGCCTTCCAGTTTATCCGCGACGTAGCTTGCGACTGGGATGACTCCAAGTATCTGGAGGCAGAGCCAGCCAAGTATATCACCGTAGCCCGCAAGGCAAAGGGAACCGACAACTGGTTTGTAGGCGGTAAGACTGATGCAGCCCGCACAGCCGTAGTAAAGCTCGACTTCCTGGATAAGGGTAAAAAGTATGTTTGCGCTATCTATCAGGACGGCAAGACTGCTGACTACGAGAAGAACCCTAAATCTTATCAGATCATCCACAAGACTGTGAAGAAGGGGGATGTTTTGAAGATTAACGAAGCACGTGGTGGTGGTTTCGCCATCTCTTTGCTCGCTAAATAAGCCTATAATTTCCGTATTTCCGTCCAACTGTCCGGTTGGTCGGAAATACGCTAAAAATGAGCGTAGATAATCTGTCACAGTTTTCTTCGCTCAGTTCGCTTTAATATCCTGTATACCAATAACTTAACAATATGAATATCCAAAAACTAATAATTGCAGCATTGACAGCAACCGTTTTACCAACTTCATTGAATGCCCAGCAGACATTCAATGAGATGATGTATTCCAAGGAGAAAACCATGTTTATCCTGAATGCTCCAACAGCCCAAAAGTCTTCTGTAACCCTCCGACTTTATAAGCAAGGTCAGGGAGGAAAGGCTTATAAAACGCTGAAAATGAAGAAGTTGGGTGATGAATGCTGGGAGGCTACCGTAAAGGGCGACCTCAAGGGAAAATTCTATACCTTTGATATAGGCAAGGGTGAAACACCAGGTACATTTGCCAAAGCAGTAGGTGTGAACGGAAACCGTGGCGCCATCGTAGATTTGTATGATACCGATCCATCTGGATGGGATCAGGACGTGCGTCCTGCCATGAAATCGCCAGCCGATCTCGTTGTCTACGAGCTTCACGTGCGTGATTTCTCCATTTCTCCTACATCCGGCTTGAAATATAAGGGCAAATATCTCGCTCTCACCGAGCCAAAGGCCATCGAATATCTCAAGAATCTGGGCATCAACGCCATCCACTTCCAGCCTGTATTCGATTTCGCTTCTATAGATGAGACCCGACTCGACAAACCGCAGTTCAACTGGGGTTATGATCCGAAGAACTATAATGTGCCGGAAGGCAGTTACGCTACCGACCCTTATTCTCCAGCAACCCGCATCAAGGAGTTCAAGGAGATGGTGATGGCGCTGCATAAGGCAGGCATCCGAGTGATTTTCGATGCCGTATATAACCATACTTTCGATATCAATGGCAGCAATTTCCAGCGTACCTATCCTGATTATTATTATCGCAAGACCAAGGATGGTAAGTATTCTGACGGTTCAGGCTGTGGCAACGAGACTGCTTCTGAAAAGCCTCTCATGCGCCAGTTTATGCTGGAGAGCGTGAAATACTGGATAGACGAATATCATATCGATGGTTTCCGTTTCGACCTGATGGGTGTTCATGACATCGAAACCATGCAGGCTATCCGTGAGATGGTAAACCGCATCGATCCCAGCATCTATATTTATGGTGAGGGATGGAGTGCAGGCAGCTGTGCTTATCCTACCGAGAAACTGGCGGTGAAGGCGAATACCCAGCAGCTCAAGGGCATCGGTGCTTTCAGCGATGATATGCGCGATGCGCTCCGTGGTCCTTTCTCTGATGACCATCAGGGAGCGCTCCTGGCTGGTCTTACAGGTCAGGAGGAGAGTCTGAAGTTTGGTATCGTGGGTGGCATTGCCCATCCGCAGGTGGATATGACAAAGGTGAACTATGACAAGAAGCCCTGGACCAACAATCCTACCGAGCAGATCAGTTATGTAAGCTGCCACGACGATATGTGTCTGGTAGACCGTCTGAAGGCAAGCATCGCATCTCTTACCGACAAGAATATCCCTGAAGCAATACGTACTGCCGAGTTGCTCCGCATCGACCAGCTTGCGCAGACCTGCGTCTTCACTTCACAGGGTGTTCCTTTCATCCTTGCCGGCGAAGAGATGCTCCGCGACAAGAAGGGAGTACACAATAGCTATAATTCTCCTGACAGCATCAACCAGTTTACCTGGACCAATCTGCAGAAGTATCCGCAGGCGTTTGCTTATTACAAGAGTCTGATCCAGCTCCGCAAGAATCATCCGGCATTCCGTCTTTCAACAGGCGATAAGGTACGTCAGCATCTGGAGTTCCTGCCTGCTCAGGAAACTTGTCTCGTAGGTTTCCAGCTCAAGAATCTGGAGGGCATTGATGCGTGGAAGAACATCATCGTGATCTATAACTTCAATAAGGAGGCAAAGAAGATGCAGATTCCTGAGGGTAATTATACCGTGGCTTGCTGCAATGGTGTGATTAACGAGGAAGGTTTAGGCTTTGTTTCGGGAAAGGAAGTTGAGGTTGCCCCTCAGTCAGCCCTGATACTTTATCAGAAATAGTTTATATATTTAATTAATAAGGTGTAATATGAAAAAGATAATAGCTTCTTTATTGCTTATGAGTAGCGCAATAAGTATGAATGCAGCGGTTAACGTGAACCGCATTGAACCTACCGACTGGTATGTGGGCATGAAAGATGCTTCACTCCAGCTGATGGTGTATGGCAAGGATATCAAGAATGCCGATGTAACGGTAGACTATCCGGGTGTGAAGGTAGACAGCATCGCCCGCCTTGATTCCCCTAATTATCTCCTGGTTTATCTTAACCTCGATGGGGCAAAGGCTGGTGAGATGACCCTCAACTTCAAGCAGGGCAAACAGTCGAAGAAGGTAAAGTATGTGTTGAAGAACCGTGAGATGGCGGGCGATAAGCGCATCGGTTTCTCTAATGAAGATGTGCTCTATATGCTGATGCCAGACCGTTTCGCCAACGGCAATCTGAAGAATGATGCCTTTAAGGCGATGCGTGATAAGACCTGCAACCGTGCAGAGCCTAGTTTGCGCCATGGTGGCGACCTGGAGGGAATCCGCCAGCACTTGGATTATTTTAACCAGTTGGGTGTAACCGCTCTGTGGTTTACCCCGGTTTTGGAGAACGACAGTCCAAGTAACGGCAAGAACAGCAGTTATCATGGATATGCTACCACCAATTATTATCGTGTAGACCCACGTTTCGGAACCAATGCCGATTATAAGCAGCTGATAGATGAGGCTCACAAGAAAGGTTTGAAGATTGTGATGGATATGATTTTCAACCATTGCGGTTTCGAACATCCTTGGGTTGCCGATATGCCATCAAAGGACTGGTTCAATACACCGGAATGGCTGGCTCCTGAAAATCAGACTGCCGAGCATCAGAAGAACATCGGTACGGTGGATGGCGCTGCTAAGGTGAACGATAAGTATCTGCAGACCAGTTATAAGCTGACTCCTGTACTCGATCCATACGCCAGCAAGGTTGATCTCACAGAAACCGTAGATGGCTGGTTTGTTCCAACCATGCCTGACCTCAACCAGCGTAACCCACACGTTATCAAGTATCTGATTCAGAACAGCGAGTGGTGGATAGAGAGTGCAGGTATCGACGGCATCCGTATGGATACCTATCCTTATGCCGACCGCGATGCGATGGCACACTGGATGAAGGTGCTGGGCGAGGAGTATCCTCACTTCAATACCGTAGGCGAGACTTGGGTAACCGAACCTGCCTATACTGCAGCCTGGCAGAAGGACAGCAAACTTTCTGAGAAGAACAGCTATCTGCCAACCGTTATGGATTTCGCTTTCTTCGACCGCATCAACAGTGCAAAGAAAGAGGAGACCGATGACTGGTGGAACGGCATGAACCGTCTCTACAACGTGTTCTGCTACGACTATCTCTATCCTAATCCAAAGAGCGTAATGGCATTCATCGAGAATCATGATACCGATCGCTTCCTGGGTGAAGGCAAGGATACCCTGGCTTTGAAGCAGGCGCTGTCATTGCTTCTTACTATCAACCGCACTCCTCAGCTCTATTATGGTACAGAGGTGCTGATGAACGGTACCAAGAGTGTGACCGATGGCAATGTACGCAAGGACTTCCCTGGCGGTTGGGCTGGTGACAAGCACAATGCCTTTACGGCAGAGGGCAGAACTCAGGCAGAGAACCAGATGTTCAACTGGCTCAGCAACCTGTTGCACTGGCGTCAGGGCAATGAAGTGATTACCAAGGGCAAGCAGACCCAGTTCTGTCCTCAGAAGGGTGTTTACGTAATTGCCCGCCAGTATAAGGGGAAGAATGTGATGACGGTTATCAACGGCAAGAACGAGGCAAACGAGCTGAATGTTTCCCGTTATGCAGAGATTATCGGTTCTCATGACAAGGCTACGGATGTTACAAATGGTCGCACCGTTCTTATCAACAAGAACGTGAAGCTCCGTCCTCGCCAGAGCATGATTCTTGAATTCTAGAAAAAAACTCAAGAAAGTGCCTAACGGTGTTATTTTACACTGATAGGCACTTTTTTCTTGTATTTATTCTTTTGTTTCGATTATTCTTCGTACTTTTGCAAGCATAACCTATATAGATAAATGATTAGATACATTTTTTCCATCATAGCAGCATTCTTCATAATCTTGAGCAGTTGGGCGCAAGGTGGGCTGCCTAGTCGCTATAATGTAAGCTATCTCAATATGGCTGCAGGTATGCCGAATAATTTTGCTGATGATATCTTTCAGGACTCTTACGGCTTCGTATGGATCAGTACGCATGGTGGTGGTCTGGTACGCTACGATGGTTTCAATTTCATGAACTTCGGTTTGGGGGCTGTAGGAATCAGTCTGCGAAGCAACAGTTGCCGTAATGTCTGCGAAGATCCGTTCAAGCGTCTTTGGATAGCTTTCGAAGAAGGTCCGCAGGTGCTCGACCTCAAAACGATGCAGCCTGTTGTTCCACCTTGTGAGAACAGCCAGGTAGAGGCACAACTCAACAAAGTATTCAAGAACCTTTGCACCCGAATATATTGTGATGCAAAGGGCAATATATGGATGCTGTCTTTCAACCAGCTTACCCGTTTCGGCTTTAACGAAAAGGGCGAGGTGAGCAGCGTCTTGTCCACATCCTATCCTTATAATGCTCCCGACCTCGGAATCTGTGATGTCTATCGCAGAGGAACGGTTGTATTATGCAACAATGGAGTGGTGAGCGAGTTTTCTGTGAAGAACAATCGGCTCGTAGCAAAGAATATCTCATCCCTGTTTCCTCCGCTCGAAGGTCGGTATGGGGGGGCGCTTATTTATTATCATGGTAAGATATGGATGGGTACGAATCGCGGATTGTTTAATAGTGCAAAGCAGGAATTCCATTGCTCTGCTACCGACCATTCGCTCCAGCACGAAGTAGTGACGAGCCTTGCTGTTTCTCCAGATGACAAACTTCTGGTAGGAACGCTCTGTGGCGTAGATATCTTCTATGATAAGACCGGAGAGATAGAACATTGGAACACTGCTACGGCTGTGAATCCGCTGAGCAGCAACTTTATCAACAGTCTTTTCTCTAAGAACGGACAGATATGGGTAGGTTCCGAGACAGGTGGTGTTATCAAGCTGGCTCCACGTCAGCTGAATTTGGAATTCTACCGTCACGACCCCGCCAACCCAGGCAGCATCTCTCCTAATGCTGTCAATGCTATGTATGCGGCAGCCGACGGAACCCTGTGGGTAGGAACAGTAGAGGGAGGTCTCAATGCCTTGACTCCAGGCAGCATGAACTTTGTTCATTATACGGTGGCAAATTCCGGTTTGCCGCATAATACCGTCTCGGTTCTTGCAGCTGATAACCGCAATCAGCTCTGGATTGGTACCTGGGGAAGGGGTATCGCTGTGATGAATCTCAGTCAGCCGGGCAAAATTATTCCTCTGATGGTTGATGCAAAGCATCAGCATTTACTTAACTTTGCCGGTGCTTTGGCTTACGATCCTATCAATGATGGTATGTGGCTCGGAACCAATGATGGTCTCTTCTTCTATGATATGAAGCGCCGTCAACTCATCGAACCTTTCAAGGGATGCCTGAATGTGCGCGGCTGCATCGGTTCTCTGATAACCCGAAAGGGCAAACTCCTGATGGGGTGCGTTCAGGGAATGGTAGAGGTCGATCTCAAGTCGCGTGCTCATGGCAAGGGCGATTTCGCTGTGACGTATCATCAGTATAAACTCGACAATCCGAAGAGCGGAGTCTTCGATAAGATATTGTCTTTCTGTCAGGCTAAGGATGGAAAGATATGGATGGGCAGTAACGGCTACGGTCTGTATTGCTATACCAGCGATAAAAACGGAAAGACTCAAGTGAAGTCGTATACCACCAATAACGGACTTGCCAACAATATCGTGAAGGGTATTGTAGAGGATAACCAGGGTATGTTGTGGATATCTACCGATAACGGACTCTCTATCTTCAATCCGAAGACCGAGGCATTCTGTAGTTTCTCCCGTGAAGACGGTCTGATCAGTTCGCAGTTCTATTTCAATGGAGCCATCCGCAATGCCAAGGGCGAAATATTCTTGGGCACCGATGCGGGTATGATGGCTGTAAAGGGCATAAACCGTTCTGTGCATCAGACGGGTAAGTTGTGCTTTACCGAACTTCTGGTAGATAACCAGCCTGTCTTTGCCGGCAGTGATTATTTGGAAGAAGACATTTCTATTGCCAGAAAGTTGCGTATCCATGAGAGTGATAAGTCGTTCACCCTCTTTTTCTCAGCGCTCAATTATGGCTGCGAGACACAGGGCGTGTACCTTTATCGCATGAAGGGATACGAGAATGAGTGGGTTCAACTCAAGGCTGGTCAGCATAGTGTGCGTTATTCCACTCTGCCAGCTGGAGACTATAAGTTTGAGGTGAAATATATCCCATCTATCAATTCCGACAAGGAGCAGGTGATCTCTGTAGAAGTTCAGATTACTCCTTATTTCTGGAAGAGCTGGTGGTTTGTTACCCTTATTATAATAGGTATCATCGCCTTGCTCCAATATGCTTATGTGCGCCGTCTCAACAAGATGCGCGAAGAGGAAGTTGAGGCTTTGTACCGTCCTATCGAGGCTGCGATGAAGGAAAGTGATGAACCTGAAAAGCTGCAGAGTCGCATCCAGATGATTCTGCAGAACCAGAAGCGTTATCAGGACAGTCAGATAAAGAGCATTGAGGCTGACAGGAAGATGGTAGAGGAGACTATGCGTCCATTCATGGAAGAAGTGATGGATGTGATGGAGAAGAATTACGATAATTCGGAGTTTGGTGTACAGGAACTGGCAGATGCCTTGGGTATATCCCGCAGTGTACTGAGCAAGAATCTCTCCAAGGAGACAGGCTTGCCAACAGCCCAGTTTATCCGCAACTACCGTCTCGACATCTCGCGCAAGATGATGGCTGATAAAACTTCCAACCGAAATATCACGGAGATAGCCTACCGTGTAGGCTTCAACGATCCGAAGTATTTCACCCGTTGCTTCACCAGGCAGTTTGGCATCTCGCCGACTGCATATAAGGATCAGTTGGATTCTCAGGGTTCAGATATGGCATAGTTCTCCTTGGATTCTTCGGAGAAATAATGTTCCTGGATGTGATAATTTGTTAAGCAAATAAAATAAAACCGAGGGGCTACTTGATATAAGTCAAGTAACCCCTTGTTTTGTATGTGTGGGTACACAACTGGTGGATAAGCACGTAATATCCTTAAAAATCCACTGTTTATGCGTTTTGTCCACCTATAAAATCCATTTGTCCACCCTATATAATCCGATTAATTGTACTTTTGCCACTGAAAAAGGATTTAAGAATTTTAAATAACCTATTTGAAAAGTAAACAAACAACCTAAAGGCGTTAAGTTATGAAGTTAAGAAAAACTTTACTTTCGTTTGCTTGTGCTATCATGGTGGCATTAAGTTTCACTGCTTGTGGTGATGACTGGGGCCGACAGGATGATCCTGCTGGCAGACAGATTTACCCATCTAAGACAACAGTGGCAACTTATGACTTTGAGTATTCAGAAGAGAAACCTGAGTATTCAGACATGATAAGTCACGATGAGTCATGTGAGGTGACCAATGATGAGAACCTCGCAAGTAATGTATTGCACATCAATGGTAAGGGTGGTGCCAAGATTGCCAATCCTTTCAATGGTGTGAAGTTGCAAAATGGTGCTGCCATCACTTTCGCTGTAAAGATTGATGCAGCCGTAGCTGAGGACGGAACAGTCGCTGATGTTGACTTGACACGACCTCTAATCTCATTTGGTTCAGATGAGAAGGATCTAGCTGGTAATGATATCAGTGCTCACTTCTATATCACTGCCAATGGTCAGGTGGTTTACAACAAGCCTACCCAGTTGCAGAGTTTGAACCTGAATGAGAATGATCCTGCTTCTGTGAAGACAGGTATTCTCTCTCCTAATGAGTGGCATTTCGTAGCCCTTCAGCTTTCTACTGAAGGTTACCAGCTCTACATTGATGGTAAGAAGAGCCTTTCCGGTTATCAGACATCATCAAGTGCTACCTCTTTCAAGTACAAGACCTTGGTTGATTCCATCAACTCTTTACCTTATATATATATAGGTGGAGACAGCAAGTTGACATCCGAAGAGACCAACACCGTATCTATTGACAATGTTACCCTGATCCGTAACATGATGGAAGAGAAGGATTGGAACAAGACCATTGGTGGTAATGGAGGTAGCGGTTTCATTTGGAAAGAACAAGAATCTATCGGTAATGAAGATTTTAGTTCCGGATTCTTTGATCCTAAAACTCCAAATATTCAAATGAAAGGTAATGGTACTGTTCATTACCGTTTTACTTGCAATAATAATGCTGCAAAAAATTATGAAACATGGGTTCTTGCCATAACAAATGGTGTAGCTTTTGGCGATAATGGATATATTGAATATGAGATATGTCGTGGTGATGCTTGGAGTTGGGGTTCACTCCTCGATGGCGAGGCTCAAGGCGTTTCTGCAAGTTATAATTGGGATTCATGGATTGCTGATATGAAGGGAGCAACAGTAGACCTTTATGTTACTCGTACTGGTAAAATGTTCCATGTTGAACAATATGTGACAACTGCAAGTGGTTCTAAACTACCAGTTTGTACATTTGATACTCAAAAGGAAGCTCCTACAGAAGAATGGGGTACTTTTGTAACTCTAGAAAAGTCATTCTTGACATTTGAAAAGGCCGAGACTTATACATCTGTTAATTATAAAGATGGTGCATATACAATCGGTTCTGATGATAATTCTTCAGCATTCTTTGATAAGAAATCTGAAATGTATGACCTTTCTGCAGAGCGTTCACGTTTGACAATTCAATTTGTCAATACAACTGCAGGTGGAGCGAATTGGGAAAATTATGTAGTTGCATTCACAAACACTCCTTTTGGTGAGGCTGGATATTTAGAGTATGCAGTTTGTAGAGCAGATGCTTGGACATGGGGAGCTAATATACCAACGAAAGGAGATAATGTAACAGCTACCTACAATTGGGATACTTGGAAGACAGATATTAATGGTGCTACTGTTACTCTTGATTTCAAACGTGTTGGTGATAGAGTTGATATGACAGCTGATGTTGTGACAGCTCAGGGAGAGTCTTTGCCTCAGATGTCTTTCTTTGTTGATGGACTTGAGGGTAAACCGCTTTATGTCTTCTTGACAAATGAAAAGTCTTATCAAGTTATCAAGCAGGTTAGAACATATCCATGGTTCAATACTAACTTTGCAGAATAATAACATAAATAGAATAAACAATGAACAATAACATATTGCATAAGTTATTCTTGACCCTGACACTGGTGCTCCTTACTTTAGGAGCATCAGCACAGGTTACCGTATCTGGTAATGTGTCAGATGAATCGGGTGAGCCTATCATCGGTGCTACTGTTATGGAAGCATTGACAACCAATGGTGTTGTTACTGATTTCGATGGTAACTTCAAGATTCAGGTGAAGAACGAGAACGCTACTTTGAAAATCTCTTATATCGGTATGGTTGCTCAGAACATCCGTGTAGGCAATCAGCGTAATATCAAGGTGGTTCTCAAGGACGAAAGTCAGAAAATCAATGAGGTCGTAGTCGTTGGTTATGGTCATCAGAAGAAAGAGAGTGTCGTAGGTGCTATCTCTCAGGTTAGTTCAGACGACCTCTTGAATACCCCTACAGCCAACGTTACACAGGCTATTGCCGGTAAGATTCCTGGTGTCGTAACAACCCAGGTATCTGGTGCTCCTGGTGCCGATGATGCTACCATCAACATCCGTGGTCGTGCAACCTTCGCTGGCGACGGTGCTCCTTTGGTCATGGTAGATGGTGTAGAGCGTGCTTTCTCTCAGGTGGCTCCTGATGATATCGAGAGCATCTCTGTATTGAAGGATGCTTCTGCTACAGCCGTTTATGGTGTGCGTGGTGCGAATGGTGTCATCCTCGTTACTACCAAGCGTGGTAAGGATATGAAGCCAGAGGTTAGCTTGACAAGCAACTTCATGTGGGGTACTCCAACCCGTAAGCCTCACTATCTGAACTCTTATGACTCTGTAACTCTCCTCGAGGAGGCTCTGAAGAATGATGGTCTTCCATCACAGTACTCTGCTTCTGATATCGAGATGTACCGCAAGAGCTGCGCCGGTGAGTTGATTGGTGCTGATGCGCTTCTCTATCCTAATGTAGACTGGTATGATGAGGTGCTCAACAACTGGGCTCCTTCTCAGCGCTATAATGTAAGTGTACGTGGTGGTACGAAGCGCATGCGCTACTATGTCTCTGGTGAAATCTACAACCAGGGTTCTCTGATCAAGAACCTCAGCCAGGATACCTACGGTAACTCTTCAAGCCCAGGCTACAACCGTTACGCTTTCCGTGCCAACATGGACTTCTTCCTCTCTAAGGATTTGACATTCAGCGTAAACTTCGGTACACGTTTCGAGAACCGTCATGGTTCTAACACCAACGAGAGTTCTACCAACTATGATATCTTCGCACGTATCAACCATACTCCAGGTTGGATCTTCCCAGTATCTTATGAGGTAGAGAATGGTGAAACAACCAAGACTCTCTATGGTGGTACAGCCGTATATCAGGACAACGTAGTGGCTGCCCTTGCCAAGGGTGGATACTATCGCGGAACCAATACCATCAATGAGACCAATTTCATTGCTGATTACAAGATGGACTGGTTGACTCCTGGTCTTTCTGCCCGCGGTATGGTTTCATTCGACTATGACTCTTATTATAAGAAGACATTCGGTGCGGCTTTTGCAACTTATGAGTTGAACGACCGCAACAACTTTACCAGTGCAGATGCTTATACCAAGTATAATGTAGATGGCGACCTGGCCTACTCTAAGGCTTCTTCTACTACATACAAACTCTATATGGAGGGTCAGATCAACTACGCCCGCAAGTTTGGTAAGCACGACGTTACAGGTATGGTACTTTACAACCAGAACGACTACCGTTACAATTCAGACCTGGCTAAGCGCTATCAGGGTCTCGTAGGTCGTGTAACTTACGGTTATGATGACAAGTATCTCGCTGAGGTTAACGTTGGTTACAACGGTTCAGAGAACTTCCTCAAGGGCAAGCGCTTCGGTTTCTTCCCTGCATTCTCACTCGGTTGGCGTGTAACTCAGGAAGAGTTTATGAAGCCAACAGAAAACTGGTTGAACAACTTGAAGATCCGTGCATCTTACGGTGAGGTTGGTAACGACGTTTATACAGTAGGTGGTGTGGCTCAGCGCTTCCTCTATGAGGAAAAGTGGAACCAGATTACAAACGATTACTACTTCGGTAATACTGGTACAACCGGTATCTTCGAGAGCCAGTATCCTAACTATGGTGTAACCTGGGAGCGTGCCAAGAAGTTCAACGTAGGTTTGGAGTTCGGCTTGTTCAATGGTATGCTGACCGGTAACTTCGACTACTTCGTTGAGAACCGTAACGATATCCTGACAGAATATTTGAGCCGTCCACAGTGGGTAGGTGTAACGATGGCTGCCGGAAACCTCGGTAAAACTCAGAACAAGGGTTACGAGTTGGAACTCCATCACTTCAACCACATCGGCAAGGACTTCACCTATAATGTAGGTGTTACCTTCTCTCATGCAGCCAACAAGATCAAGAATATGGATGAGCCTGCTTACAAGACCGCTTACCGCAAGCGTGAAGGTCACCCAATCAACCAGTACTTCGGTCTGGTATGCGAGGGCTTCGTAACACAGGCCGACTTGGATAATCCTAACTTCCCTGTATCAACCTACGGAAACGTAAAGGTTGGTGACCTGAAGTACAAGGATATGAATAACGATGGCTTCATCGATGACCGTGATGAGACATTCATCGGCTACAGTGATATTCCAGAGAACACATACGCTCTGACACTCGGCGCCAACTATAAGGGCATCGGTTTCGAAGTAATGTTCCAGGGTGTAGACCATGTATCCCGTTACTACGACAGCGATGCGATGTTCGCCTTCCAGAACAACGGTAAGGTAAAGGATATCCACCTGAACCGCTGGAACCCTGCAAAGAGCGAGGCAGAGAACCTGGCAACAGCAGAATATCCATTGCTCCATTACGGAAGCAACGGTGATCACAACCAGCGCCAGAACTCATTCTTCCTGAAGAACGGTTCATTCGTCCGTCTGAAGAACATCGAGTTGAGCTATACATTCCCTAAGGAGTTGATCAAGCATATCGGTATGAGCAATGTCCGCTTCTACATCAATGCCAACAACCTCTTTACATGGGATCATCTCGACGACTTGGTTGACCCGGAGAGTAACGGTTCAAACCGTTATCCACTCTTGAAGACCGTCAACGTAGGTTTCAATGTCGTATTCTAATTCAAGAACATTCAAAAAGAATCGAAAATGAAGAAATATAGTATATTTGCTTTGGCGCTCGTTATGGGAGCAATGACGCTCACCTCTTGCGAAGACGCCTTTGGCAATTTCCTCGACAAGCAGCCAAGCAATGAGTTGACAAAAGCTGAGGTGTTGGGTAACTTCACTCTGTTGGAAGAGAACCACAATGATACTTACAACTTCCTGCTTCACGGTGCCAACCGCGTGAACAACTCATGGATGGATGCTGCTACCGACCTGGCTGAATCAAGTATCGGTACATCAGGTACACGTACCACATTCAATATCGGTAACTATTATGGTGGTGGCGGTGCAGCAGAGCTGACTTCTCCTTGGGAGAGTCGCTATCGTGGTATCCGCAAGTGCAATATCACCATCAACACATTGGAGCAGGACACAGAGAACAAGCTTCGCCCTGCAGATATTGACGTAGAACTTTACAATTCACGTAAGGCAAACTATATTGCAGAGGCCCGTTTCCTCCGTGCCTATTTCTACTGGGAACTGTTCCTCCGTTACGGTCCGGTGCCATTGGTTACAACCGAGCTCGACCCTAACGGGGACCTGATGACAGGTTATACAGAGCGCCCTGACCTCAAGACCTTCATGGATTATCTCTTCAAGGAGGTAAAGGAATGCGAGAGCAGTCTGAAGACTTACGCAGAGACCAGCGATGCTACCTATGCAGGCGAGGTGAACCAGCCTACAGCACGTGCCCTCTATGTTCGCATGATGCTCTACATGGCAAGTCCACGCTACTCAGCACAGAGCGGTGTTACCTGGCAGCAGGCAGCAGACGCAGCTGCGGGCTTCATCGCAGACTATGGTGAGAATTATAGATTGGAAGACCGTACCAACGGTGGTGTAGCAGCCTACAACAATGCCTGGTTGCTCAACACTTATACCGACAAGAACCCTGAGGTTATCTTCTTCCGCAACGATGTAGCCATCGGTTGGAGCGGTATTTCTACTGATACTCCAGTAGGTGAAGGTGGACAGGGTGGTCTTTGCCCAAGCCAGAACCTCGTAGATATGTATGATATGGAAGATGGTTCAGCTCCTTTCAAGCAGTATGATGCAACAGGTGCTCCGGTTTATGTAAACGGCAAGCCTACCATCAACGAAGAGAGCGGTTATACAGAGCAGAAGATGTGGAAGAACCGTGATCCACGCCTCGCAGCTACCGTTCTTTACAATGGTTGTGAATGGGGTCAGGCTACCAGCACCAAGACCAATGTCATTGATGTGGTTTATGGTCATCGCGATAATCCTATCGGCAACCAGAATGCTACTCCAACAGGTTACTATGTACGCAAGTATATTCCTGAGACCATCCTGAGCAGCAACCACAGCGGTACAGCCAAGCGCCTCTGGAAGATCTTTACCTATAGCGAACTGCTTTTGAACTATGCTGAGGCATTGAACGAGGCTGACTATGCAGGCAACAAGACACAGGTTTGCAACCTGCTCGACCAGATTCGTCATCGTGGCGGTATCATCGGTAATGTAGCCGACCGTGCAGACTTGAATTCTCAGTCAGCTATGCGCAACTTCATCCACAAGGAGCGTACCATCGAACTTGCTTTCGAGGAGCACCGCTGGTGGGATGTTCGTCGCTGGAATGTGGCAGGTGATGCACTCGGCCGTGATATCTATGGTGTAGATGTGGCAGCAGATGGTACTATTACCCGTAAGGTAGCCCAGCAGCGCAAGTGGCAAGACAAGTTCTACCTCTATCCAATCCCAGAGGCTGAGGTTTGGAAGATTGGTCAGGACTTCCAGAACGATGGTTGGAAAGAATAACTCTTTTAATGATAGAATCGTATGAATAATATTCAGAATATATATAATAAGGTATCTTTATCAAGCAAAGTCTTGATGCTGAGTGCACTTCTCTGTGCTTCAAGCTCAGTCTTGGCACAGGAGCAGGTACTCAAAGGCCGAATCGTCAACAGCCAGGGTGAACCAATCCCTGGAGCTGTTGTCAACGTGGCAGAGGAAAGCCGCATTGCCCTGACCGACAAGGAAGGTTACTTTACATTGAAGAAGGTAACTCCTAGCGATGAAATCTGCGTAAGTAGCGTAGGTTACAAGAATGCGCAGGAGAAGGTGACCACTTTTGACGGTACATACGTCATCAAGATGGAAGATGATGCTGACGAGTATGAGCATCTCGCTCCTGTTCCTTTCGGCGAGCAGAAAAAGAAAATCTTGACTGATTCCCGTTCGGTTGTTTCAGGCGAGGAATTGCAGAAGCATCCTGTTACTATTCTTCAGAATGCCTTCACCTCAACACTGAATGGTGTGGAGACTTACGAATGGTCTTCTGAGCCAGGATGGTCGGAGAGCTTCCTCTTTATCCGTGGTATCCGTACCACCAACCAGAGTGCCCGTTCTCCACTGATCATCGTGGATAACGTAGAGCGTGACCTCTCCTTCCTCGATGCTTATCCTATCGAGAGCATCACCGTACTGAAGGATGCTGCCGCTTCTTCTATCTATGGTATGCGTGGTGCCAATGGTGTGATTTTGGTTACTACCAAGCGCGGTAATGCCGGTAAGACTAAGATTGATTTCACTCAGGAAGTCGGTTTCCAGACCCTCGCCAACAAGATGGAGGTTCAGAACTCTTACAACATGGCGATGACCCGTAACCAGGTACGCTATCTGAGCGGTATGGATCCGATGTACACCCAGGAGCAGCTCGACAACTACAAGTATGTATGCGATGGTGGAAAGTTTGCTGACGATGATATCCGCAAGTACCAGTACTTCAATACATCTTGGGCAGACCAGTTGTATCGTGAAGCTGCACCGCAGTATCGCACCAACCTGCAGATTAGTGGCGGTAACCAGCGTGCCCGCTACTATGTAAGCTTCTCTTACCTGCGCCAGGAGGGTATGTGGAATACCGAGGGTACAGAAATGAATGATGGTTACAGCACACAGCACGTACTGAACCGCTGGAATCTCCGTTCTAACATTGATATCGATGTATCCAAGTATCTGAACGTATCTCTCGACTTGGGTGGACGTATAGATAACATCTCTCAGCCTACTGAGCCTGTGTTCAACCTCGTTACCTTCGGTGTAATCGAGGCAAACCCTATGGCTCCTACCCATAACCCTGACGGAAGTATCTATTCTTCATCTACAGCCAACAACCCGGTACGTTACCTGGGTGGTTCCGGTTTGGAGAAGAACCGTCGCCGTAACTTGTATTCTACCTTGAATGCCAAGTACGATTTGAGTCCTGTATTGAAGGGCTTAGGCTTGTTCGGTACAGTCAGCTTCGATGCATACGAGACTTTCGAGTCAACACAGACTGCTCAGATGGATTCATGGAACTACGACTACGATAACCTGGCGGTTACCGATGTCAGCCAGTTCAAGTATACCAAATATACAACCAAGGCAGCTTTGAGCAACCCATCAGCTAATCAGCGTGGTTACTACTACAACCTGAATCTGTTTGGTGGTGTAAGTTATAAGAACAGTTTCGGTAAGCACAATGTAGATGCCCGTGCCTTTGCCCGCTACTACCGTAATGAGGAAGCAGGTTCAGATTACTCTACCCAGCAGAGTGCATCTTCAAACCGCTATCTGGCATACAACTTCCAGGGAACATACGACTATGCCAACAAGTATATCGCATCAGTCAACCTCTCTCGTATGGGATGTGACAACTTCTCACCAGACGACCGTTGGGGAACCTTCTGGGGTGCATCAGCAGGATGGGTACTCTCTGAGGAATCCTGGATGAAGAAACTTGGTTTCATCAATCTCTTGAAGCTTCGTGCTTCATACGGTGAGGCTGGTCAGTCAACCACCGGTGCAGGCCGTTACCCATATCAGAGTATCTATGGTACAGCTACCGGTTATGGTTTCGGTTATAACGGAACTTTTGTGAATGGTTATGCAGAGAGCAAGACTGGTAATGCCAACAGTAAGTGGGAAATCTCCAAGATGGTAAACTTCGGTGTTGACTGGAATCTCTGGAACAGCAAGCTCTATGGTAGCTTCGATATCTTCAAGGAGTGGCGTTCTAACATCCTGGTATCCCGTTCAACCGTGCCAGAAACCATACTTGGTGTGCCTGTAGCACAGGATTCATATGGTAAGGTTGAAAGCCGCGGTTACGAACTCGTTCTCGGACATCGTGGCAATATCGGCAAGGACTTCAAGTACTTCATTGAGGGTCAGCTTACCTTCAACACCAACAAGGTTACCGATATCGATGAAACTGCACCAGATGTAGAATGGCAGCGCAAGGCAGGTCATAGAATCTATGACAACACTTCGGTAGCCGAACTCTATGAGCAGGCTCAGACAGGTACCAACCGTGTGGGTGGATGGAACATCTATAAGTTCGACCAGTGGGCTTCAGATCCTAACCTGATTGCAACCTCTCAGCAGGATGCCATCGACCATCCGGAAAAGTATCCATACAATAGTTTCTCTAATGGAGCACAGCAGTTGGGTACAGCGGTGTTCAAGGATATCAATGGTGACCGCGTGATCGACTCAAAGGATATGGTACCAGATTCATACACCATCATTCCTGAGATGATTCCTACCTTCAACTTCGGTTTCGAGTATAAGGGCTTCGATGCCCGCATGATTGTGAATGCTTATCTCCGTCGCTCTGTATTCCTTTCACCAGCTATCAGCTACAGTGGTTGGAGTAACATGGGTACCCACGAGGTAACAAAGGCTTGGGGTTACTATACTGACGACCCTTCTGATCCTCGCAACGTGAATGCTACTTATCCACGTCCTGTTTGGGGTGGATTCGATGCAGTTGATTCAGAACGTGCTACAGGTTCTTATCAGAACAATATTTGGGTACGCAACGGTAACTTCTGGTCTATACGAAATATCGAGGTGGGATACTCTCTGCCATCTAAGTTGATTTCTAAGTTGTGGATGACTAAGTGCCGCGTTTACTTCAGCGCTTACAATATTGCCACCTTCAGCAGTCTGCCAGATGATGTTGACCCAGAGAAGCCATTGAGCTACTGCTGGTGGTATCCAAAGACAAAGTCATTTACATTTGGTATTAACATTGGTTTCTAATCAGTTTTATCAAAAAGAATTATGAAAAAGCTTTTATTAGTAAATATATCGTTGGCGATGCTGACTGTAGGAGGTATGACCTCCTGCAGCGACATCCTCGATAAGGAAGTCGACTTGACTTATACCGACGAGAACATCTACAGCAACTACGACCGTACCCGTGGTGTCTTGGCAAATGCCTATAGCTATTTGCCTGATGCCTTTGCGGGATATACCGATGGTCAGTTCCGTGCTGCTTCTCGTGACTGTATGACCGATAATGCCCTCTCTAAATGGAATGTGCATTACTATCACAGTGTGTTGAACGATTCATATGATGCCAAGAACCACTGGTTTGCTGAGAATTATTGGAGCAACGATCTGAAGGGTATCCGTGTCTGCAACGACTTTATTTCAAAGGCACGTGAGAGCGTCATCGGAAATGCTGAGAAAAGCGGTGACGACAATAAACTCTGCGACCGTTACAAGGCAGAGGCGCGTTTCATTCGTGCCATCCTTCATTTCGATATGATTGGCTATTTCGGTGCAGTGCCTATCGAGAATCATGTGTTGGATAATGCAGAGGCTGCTTCTATCACCCGTACTCCAGCTCCTGAAGCATTGAAATGGGTAGCTGATGAATGCGATGCCATCATCCAAAGCGGTGCGCTCCCATTCCGTTACAGCAATGAAAATGAGAACTGGGGACGTATCAATGGTGCTGCTGTCTATGCCTTGAAGTCAAGAGCATTGCTCTATCGTGCTTCTGCTCTCAACAATCCTACAAATGATGTTACCTGGTGGCAGGAAGCTGCTGATGCAGCCCTTGCTTTCATCAATGCCAATAAGAGTTCTGCCAATCCTTACCGTCTCTACACAACAGACGATAACAACCCTAACAAGAACTACTACGAGTGCTTCACTAGTACTCCTCACTTGAATTCTGAGTATATCCTCAGCCGCAGTGAGTGGAATACACGTGAGATTGAGATGTTCAACACTCCTTGTGGTTTCTCTGGTAATGTGAACTCTAGCGGTCGTGTAAACCCTACACAGAATCTGGTTGATTCTTACGAGACCATCAATGGTCTTCCTATCGACCAGGATCCTTCTTACAATGACCAGGATCCTTACAAGAACCGTGACCCACGTTTGGAGCAGACCATCTTCCATCAGGGAAGCATCTGGGGAGACAAGAGCCAGGATGAGGAGCGTGCCATTGATGTTTCTGTTGGCGGTAAGGACTACGAGACTATTCATGGTGGTACCTCAACCGGTTACTACTCTAAGAAGTTCGTTCACAATATGAGTTTCAAGAACCCTACCACTTATATCACAGCATGCCCTATCTTCCGCTATGCTGAGATTCTGCTCAATGCTGCAGAGGCATTGAACGAGGCAAAGGGTCCTGAAGCTGCCTACGGCTATGTAAACCAGGTTCGTGCCCGTGTGGGTATGCCTGCTTACAAGGGTATGACCAAGGAGCAGCTTCGTGAGCGTATCCGCAACGAGCGCCGCATCGAGTTGGCTTTCGAGGATCATCGTTTCTTCGATGAGCGCCGCTGGAAATTGTTTGATGGCAAGAGTGCTGCTACAGAGAAGAGTGAGCCACGCTACAAGCAGGTTTACAACATCTATAGCGTTGTTGTAACTCCTAATGAGAGCCAGGTATATACTTATCGCAACGATAATACCCATCCTACTCGTGCGTTCTCTTGTCCTAAGAATTATTACTTCCCAGTGCCTGATGACACTTACAAGAAGAATCCTAACTTAGGACAGAATGCAGGTTGGGAACTCTCTGATGCTCCTAAGAAGGACGACACCACTGAGGGTGGCGAGACTACAGAGGGTGAAACAACCGGCAAGTAATCTTTGTCAATATACATTATTATATTTTAGGTGAGGTCTATGGCGAAAACACCATAGACCTTCCTTGGTTAAAAAAAATCATATCTTAAACTTGAAATCGTATGAAGAAGTTATTACTTTCTGTCATGAGTCTGTTGGCGATGAACGGAGCTATGGCTCAGACGGCTGTCGGCGATAATGATCTGGCTAATGCATACGCTACCCAAACGATAACAGGGCGCATCGCAGTGCATGACCCTTCTATCGTGATGGATGTTACGGGCTCTACCACCAACCCTAAATATTATATCTACGGTTCGCATCTGGGCAGAGCCAAGACTTATGCTACGGGCAACTATCAGATATGGAAGACCTTCAAAACGGGTGAGGAGAATGCCGGAACCAGTAACAGCCTTTTTGCTGATGTGAATGGCAAATTAGTGAACTTCAAGGACGCTTATTCCACCCAAATGGTGAAGAAGGTGAAGAACTATAAGGGCGAGGAAGTCGATTTTCCTAACTTCGATGCCCATGCCTGGCAGGCGAAAGGCAATAATGTGAAAGGCATGCAGTGGGCACCAGACGTCATCTACAACAAGACCATGAAGAAATGGTGTATGTATATGAGTCTGAATGGCGACAACTGGTGCTCTACCATCGTGTGTTTTATATCCGACGACCTCGAGGGACCTTGGATTTATCAGGGACCAGTGGTATGCTCAGGCTTTTCGGGAAGATATGCCCACAATGGTTTCGCAGCCTCAGGTGACTGGAAGAATACCGACTTGGCGATTGCTACAGGTTGCACATCCCTGCCTCAGCGATACAACACGGACGAATGGAGTCCTTATGGTCCCAACTGTATCGACCCATGCGTGTTCTATGATGACGATGGCAATCTCTGGATGAGCTATGGCTCATGGTTTGCAGGCATCTTCATGATTAAACTTGACAAGGAGAATGGTCTTCGTGACTATACTTATACCTACCCATACCAGGTGAAGGGAGTAACAACTACAGCGGGAGCGGCAGATGCAAATGCTACCAGCGACCCCTATTTCGGCAAGAAGATAGCTGGTGGCTGGGGTGTTTCGGGCGAGGCTAGCTATATCCAGAAGGTGGGCAAGTATTATTATCTCTTTATGAGCTATGGCGGCTTGACGGCTGCCGGTGGCTATCAGATTCGTGTTTTCCGCTCTGAGAAACCTGACGGACCTTATAAGGACTGTCTTACTTCAACGGGCATTGATGCCATGTATGGCAAGTATATCCTCAATTTCGGTGGCGATGCCAAGCGCGACGAGGGTGTGAAACTCTTCGGCAACTACCAGTGGGAAACCATGCCTAATGCTGAACTGGCTCAGGGACATAATTCAGCCATCGTAGACCATAAGGGACGAGCACTCATCGTTTACCATACCCGCTTCTTGAACAGAAGTGAGGAGCATGAGGTTCGTGTACATCAGCTCTTCGTAAACCAGGATGGCTGGTTGGTTGCTGCTCCTTACGAGTTTAGCGGCGAGACTTATACCGATAATGATATTGCTACCCGACAGCTCTATGATGCAACAGAGGTAGCGGGCGATTATCAGATGATAGCTCATCCTTACCGTCAGAATACGGCAGCAATGGATTATGAGAAGCCTGTTACCATCCATCTCAATGCAGATGGTTCTATCTCAGGCGAGTATACCGGAAAATGGGAACTGGTGAGCGGTACAAGCTACATCAATCTTACCTTGAAGGGTGTTGCTACAGCCAATGCAGAGGTGAAGTTCAAGGGTGTGCTTACCGAGCAGACCATCGATTATACCAATATCAAAGCGCTCTGCTTTACAGCCCTCAGTTCTTCTGATGGTTTGGCTACATCAGGTGGTGCCAGCTTGCAGACTCGCGGTTTGAGTATCTGGGGAAGCAAGGCTGATGCCAAGGCGGCTATCAAATATACATTGGATAAGACCAGCGTTCCTTTCGCAGATGGTGCAACTTTGAATTCAAAGCCAAAGCTCCCAACAGAGGGGCATCTCGGTGCTACCATTTTCTGGAAGTCAAGCAATCCTTCTATTCTGACCGATGAGGGCGTAGTAAAAGGCAAGGGTAAGGTTACTATGACCATGACTATCAGCAAGGATGGTTATGAATATGCTAAGGATTATACCCTGAACATCGATGCTGAGGCTGAGGAAACGACTCCGGTTTACTATCCTGTTTCTGCACAGAAGAATACAACGAATGCCTATGCCACTAACCTGAGTCAGGATTATACTGTAAAGGCTGGTAATAAGGCACAGTTCAAGTTCTATAACTATACTGTAGGTACAGAGGCTTACAAGAGTTGGGTATTGGGTGTTTCTAACGTTGCTCATGGCGCTACTGGCTATAAGGAGTATGTGATGTTGCGTAATGATAACTGGGAGAATATTACCTGGGACAACACCGGATGTGTCAACGATTACAATTGGGATACATTTGCGAAGGATATGAATGGCTCATTGGTAGATATGACCGTGGAATATGCTGCTACAGGCGCATTCAAGATGACTGCTGTGATTACCACAACGGATAATAAGGTGTATCATTATTCATATACAAAGACTATTACAGATAAGCCGTCTGAGATTAACGTGTTCTTTACCGGTGAGAACTCTTACATCGACGGCTCAAGCCTTTCTACAGGCATCTCGAACCCTATCATCATTCAGAAGAAGAATGATGGCAAGTGGTTCAACCTCTCCGGTCAGCAGGTAGACAAGAGCTACAAGGGTGTAGTGATTGTAAACGGAAAGAAATTTGTGAACAAGTAATCCTCTTATATATAATAAGGTGTAATTATATGAAGATTTCTAAAATACTATTGGGAGCAGCAATGTTCATTGCTGCTCCTGTTGTAAAAGGTGGTTGCCAGATGATGGCACAGAATGCTCCGCAGGAACCGATAGTTGTAGATACTCCTTTTGTCCACGACCCCGTAATGGCGTATGAGAATGGCAAGTACTATCTCTACTGCACAGGTCATGGCATCACGCAGATGACCTCTACCGATCGCAAGCATTGGACTATCGTTCCTCAGGGCGTGCTCAAGAACAGCGAGATTCCGGCATGGACGCATGATAGTGTGCCGGGTTTTACCACGCATATCTGGGCTCCGGATGTTATCCGCTTCAAGAACAAGTGGTATCTGGCTTATTCCTGTTCCACCTTTGGCAAGAATACTTCTGCCATCGGTTTGCTGAGCAATACTTCCTTATCTGATAAGGATGGATGGAAGGATGAGGGCTGCCTCGTCGCCTCCAAGGGCGATAGAGACAACTGGAATGCCATCGACCCGAATTTCATTGTTGATGAGAAGGGGAACCCTTGGCTTACCTGGGGTTCTTTCTGGGATGGTATCCAGATGATCAAGCTGGATAAGAAGACGATGCATGTCAAGAAGGGCGCCAAGCCTCAGACCATCGCCCGTCGTCATGTCGTGGGCGATGCATCAGCAGAACCGAATCCTACTTCTAAGTTTGCCGGTACCAATGCCATCGAGGCTCCTTTCATCATGAAACATGGTGGTTATTACTATCTCTTCGTGAGCTGGGATTACTGCTGCCGTGGCATCAAGAGCAACTATCGTGTTGCCGTGGGCAGGAGCAAGAAGGTGGCTGGTCCTTATCTGGATAAGGAGGGTAGGGACATGCGCAATGGCGGTGGTACGCTGATTCTGGAAGGCGATAAGAAAGAATATGAGGCGATGGGCCATTGCTCTGCCTACTCTTTCCCTGATGGCGATTTCTTCTTCTGTCATGGTTACAGCGTGCCAAAGAATGGCGCCAGCATCCTGGTTCAGAAGAAAGTCAACTGGACGGAAGATGGGTGGCTGACGCTGGAATAGCCTCGATTTTTAAAACACGGACAAATTGAATTTGTCCGGCTCTTTGTCCGGTGGCTTGTAAGTTCTTGAAAATAAGAATCTTGTGAGGATGCGGGCAATTTGTCTGGACAAATTCAATTTGTCCGTTTGTTTTTTTTAGTCCTTTTGGGCTTGAAAACCTTGGGATATGATGCCGAAACCTATGAGATGCTGGGAAGAAACCTATGAGTTATGATGAAAGAAACTATGAGTTGTGGGGGAGAAAACTATGACTTATTTTTTTAACAATTCAAGATGAGAAAACGAAAATGCGGGAAAAAGTCCCGATAGTGGTGCAAAAAGTTGCTTTTTTAGGCACTTTTTGCACCACTATCGGGCTTTTGGCAAATGAAACTTACTATCATGCGTTATCCTGCCTTCGATACACTCTATGCCATAGTATTTTAGCGTAGAAGAGACTGAAAGATACTGAAACTTGTAAAATAAGGCGTTCTGAATACCCCGAAACATGTAAAATAAGGCACTCTGATGAGTTAAAAACATGTAAAATAAGGCTTTCCTCATTATTTTTTCTTACCTTTGTTCGCCCCGAAAAAACAACGGGATTGGGTTGTGGAAAGGGGGAAAGAGAAAATAGAGATAAATATAAGAAATGAACAAATTAAAAGCTTTATTGGGTTTCGACCCAAAGACTACTACGGTCAAGACTGAGTTGGTTGCTGGTATGACTACCTTCCTGACCATGTGTTACATCCTGGCAGTAAACCCTACCATCCTTGCTACCACAGGTATGGACAAGGGAGCTCTCTTTACTGCCACAGCTATCGCTTCAGCCATCGCCACCTTCCTGCTGGCTTTCATGGCAAAGTTGCCTTTCGCCCAGGCTCCTAGTATGGGACTGAATGCCTTCTTCGCCTTCACCCTTTGTCAGGCTATGGGCTTGACCTGGCAGCAGGCTTTGGCGGTGTTGCTCGTAGAGGGTATCATCTTCCTTGCCATCACCTTTCTCAATATCCGCGATAAGATATTGGAGTGTATTCCGAAGAATCTCCGATTCGCCATTTCGGCTGGTATCGGTATGTTTATCGCTTTTATCGGTTTGAAGAATGCGGGCATCATTACTGCCAATGCGGATACTTTCGTGCAGCTCGGCAAGTTTACACCAGTCAGCATCCTGGGTCTCATCAGCATCCTGCTCTGCGGCTGTCTGATGGCGAGAAGAGTGAAGGGCTCTTTGTTTATCGCCATCATCATCTCTACATTGATAGGTATTCCGATGGGCGTAACCCAGTTCTCTGACAACTGGATGCCGGTATCTACCCCTCACAGCATCGCTCCTATCTTCTGCCAGTTCGATTTCACCGGCTTCTTTACTCCTAAGATGTTCATGGTGGTATTCTCCCTGTTGCTTGTCAATATCTTCGATACCATCGGAACGGTTCTGGGATTGGTTTCCAAACTCGGTGTCAAGGAAAATGAGAAGGGCGAGATTCCGGGTGTGAAGGAGGCGATGATGAGTGATGCCATCGGTACTACAGCCGGTGCATTGCTGGGTAGTTCTACCATTACTACTTATGTGGAGAGTGCTTCGGGCGTTGCCGAGGGTGGTAAGTCGGGCTTGACATCTTTCTTTGTGGGTTTGATGTTTATCCTGAGCATCTTCCTGGCTCCAATCTTCCTCCTGATTCCGAGCGCAGCCACCAGTGGTGCCCTGGTAATGGTGGGTGTATTGATGATCGATTCGTTCAAGAAGATTGAGTTGGAGGATATCTCCGAGTCATTCCCTGCCTTTATCACGATGATTACGATGGTGCTCTGCTACAGTATTGCCGATGGCATCTGCCTTGGTATTCTGAGCTATGTATTGATTAAGATGATGGTGGGCAAGTTCAAGGATCTGAATCCTACGCTGTATATCCTGAGCATCTTCCTGCTCTTCAATTATGTTTTCGGTTAATTAAACGACAGATAAAAAACGAGGCGGCAATCTGCATCACGCAGGTTACCGCCTTCTCTTTTCTAACTAACTTTCTTATCAACTATTCAAAATGTTATTACCTATATATGGATTCCAGGGCATCCTGCCCTGTGTAGTCTGTTATTTCAAACGGATGATATTCAGCGAGCTGGCTGGAATCTCTACCGTTGCACCGTTCTTCTCTGTAGTTACGTAGTTTTCTACAGGATAGATATTGGTAGGATTGTCGATGGTGTTCTCCTCCAGACCGTTCTTGGCAGAAAGGCGGATGAGCTTGCCATTCTTGATTTCCTTGCCCTGAAGATTGATCTTCGCTGTGGTGTGCTCGGTGCTGGTGTTGGCAATCTTCAGGATTACCTCGCCCGTCTGTTCATCAAGTGTGGCTGTAGAGAAGATGCCAGGAAGGGTGTTTGCCTTCAACTTGATAGAGAATATTTCCTTGCCATCCAACTTGGCGAAGATGCTGTCGCCTACTACTTTCAGCTCGATGTCATACCACTTGCCGGTCTCGATGCTGCCTGGGGTAGTAGCTATCTGACTCTTGGCACCATTCACGATAGACTCCACACCGTGCTGGGTATTGTTCCAGCCACCGAGGTTCAACCAGCAGTAGTTGTTCTTATCCACGTAGTTAAAGATGATAAGGAAGCCTTCGTTTCCGGCATCCTTCTTCGCGCGCACCTTATATATATAGCCGTTGCTGGTAATCTCGCCTGGGTTCAGACGGATGCAGCTTTCTTCGTTGCTGGTCTGCTTGATGAGGCTACCCTCTGTCTTCCACTGTCCACGGATATCGGTAGGCAACTCCTGCAAGGTCATCGGCAGCGCCTTGCCGTTCTCATCGCTGTAGCCCTTGTCCTCGAAAGAAACCTGAGTGCCCCATGTTCCCATACCTACGCGGCAGATAGCTGGCTTCACCTGGGTCTGCTCATATTTGTATGGATTCTCCAGGTTCACCTTCAGTACACGGGTACCGATGTTGTTTGCCATCACGTTCTGAACGTAGTAAGATGGAGTTCCGAATACCTTGTCTGATGTATACTGAATCATATCCGGTGCCCACATACGGTTGTTGAGGTTGGCGAAGATAGGAGCGTAGGATGCCATGGTCACGATGTCAGAGTTGTTCTCGATGCCCATCATATAGACAGCCTCACCGAGTGCAGCATCGAGTGAACCCATATTGCCGAAGCCCTGGGTTACGGCATATTCACCTACATAAATCTCGCTGCCCTTACGGTCGTAGTTATCATACTTGTTGAAGTTCTCGGCAAACCAGGCAGGATTTCTGTAGTAGTGCTCGTCGAGGAGTTCTACGCTCTCGTTGCTTTCCCACTTAGGATTGTCATCGCCCCAAGCCACCACGTTACCGATGAGGTGCATCTTAGGATATTTTGCCAGAACCGCATCCTTGAACTTCTTGAAGCGCTCGTAGTAATGGTCGCTCTGAGCCGCAGGATCCGGCTGGTTGTTCTCATTACCAATCTCCAGATACTCGATATTGTATGGTTCCGGATGACCGTTCTTAGCACGGAGCGCACCATATTTAGAGGTAACAGGACCGTTGGCATACTCCAGGGCATTCATGCACTCATCAATCCAAGGCTGGATGCTGTCTACAGGAGTCATACCGCCGTGCCACAAACCTACGTTTACAACATAGAGAGGCTTGGCGTTCAGGTCCTCGGCAAGCTGCAGATACTCATCGAATCCCATACCATCGCTGGTACGGTAGCGCCAGTTTACGTTCTTATGGCCCGGACGTTCCTCGATAGGACCGATAGTCTTCTCCCAATGGAAAGCATTCTCAGGAGATTCCTGTCCCTCTACGTAGCAACCGCCAGGGAAACGGACGAACTTAGGATGGATGTTATAGAGAAGCTGAGCCAGGTCAGGGCGCAAGCCATTCTCGCGATTCTTGAAAGTAGGAGGGAAGAGGCTTACCACATCGAGAACGATGGTACCCTTTCCGTCGGCTACGAGTTCAAACTGAGCCTTGGCATCGTTTCCGTTGGCAGTCAACTCAGCCGTATATTTGGTCCACTTCTTGCCAACCTTGGCATTGAGGGTGGTTTCTGCGTAAACCTTATCGCCCTTGGCGTTGGTGAGGCGAGCCTTCAATCCGCCCTTGTAGCTACCCTTAGCCCAGAAAGAGAGTTTATAGGTTCTGCCCTGCACGGCGTTGATTCCCCAGAAACCCTCATTGATGAGAGAGGCTGTAGCTGCAGGCTTGGCAGCGATGGTCAATTGGAGTGCCTTGCCCTGTGCATTGTTGAGCAAACCCTTATTGATGAGTTGTGTATTGATTTTTGCACCTTCCTGAGCGGCAGTTTTCCAGGTAGGAATATTCTTGTCATCGTCTTCGAAAGAACGGTTGCTGATGAGTTCGGCATAGAGACCGCCATCTGCAGCATGGTTGATATCCTCGAAGAAGATACCATAGAGGTTAGGAGATACCTTGATACCTGGGTTAGAGGCATCTACATTGATGGTAACCTGTGCGTTGGCTGCCAAAGCTGAGGCCAACACTGCTGAAAGTAAAATCTGTCTTTTCTTATTCATTTCTTATTCTTAGGTTTGTTTGTTTACTTGTTGGTTGGCATGAAACCAAGCTAAGTCTGAATTCATGCCGCTATTAATACACAGTTGCAAAAGTACACAAAAAACACAAAGAAGAGGTGGACAAAAAGCGAATTATAGTGTAAAAGGTGGATTTTCTGATGAAAATCCACCTTTTGTTTATTGTTGGTAAATAAAATCGGTTTTAATATAGTAATACCAGTCCGGCAAAAGCCGAGTAGAGTATCATGCGGATAGGATTGATCTTCATCACCTTCACGCCGATAAAGGTGGCAAAGAAGAGGGCGATGGAGATGTAGAAATGCCAGGGATTGGCTGGCGTAGAGAAGTTCTCGCCATTCATCAGGAGCAGGGCTGCGGCTCCTACCAGACCGACAATGGCTGGGCGAAGACCGATGAAGATGCTCTGGACGGCTGAGGTGTTCATATACTTGTACAGTATCTTGCTGATAAGAATCATCAAAACCAAGGATGGGAGTACCAGCGCAAAGGTTGCCATGGCACTTCCGAGTACAGCCATCATGCCACTCATGCCGGCATTATGGACAGCTGTATAGCCACAGTAGGTGGCGGTGTTGATACCGATAGGTCCCGGTGTCATCTGAGAGATGGCAACCACATCGGTAAACTCTTGCATCGTCATCCAATGATACTGCGTAACAACCTGTCCCTGAATCAGGGATATCATGGAATAGCCTCCTCCGAATCCGAAGATGCCTATCTGAATGAATACGATGAAAAGCTGAAGAAATATCATATATATATAATAATGTGTAAAGTTAATAGGGCATTCCTACAATAAGGCGTAGCCCCTATAAACTATTAACTATAAACTTTTAACTAATCTTATTCCGTTGGCTGGATAAACTGTCCATAGATGTAGCCACCTATGGCAGCTGCGATAATCACCCAGATTGGGTTGACGCCCAAAAGCCAGATCAGAAGGGCGGATAGAATAGGAATCCAGCAGTTGACAAGCGAAATACCGGCACTCTTGGCAAGCGAGAATGTAGGTACGGCTATCAATGCCACGACGGCAGGACGGATGCCTGCAAACATGGCAGCAACAACCTTGTTGTCTTCAAACTGATGGAAAAACATGGCTATCGCTAAGATAATAAGAAACGATGGCAACGAAGCGCCGAGGGTGCAGACGATGGCTCCCGGTGTCTTTGCCAACTTATATCCGAGCAGGGAACTCATGTTGATGGCCAAGGCGCCCGGACAAACCTGGGTAGTAGCAATGGCATCCAAGAATTCCTCCTTCGTCATCCAATGATGCTTGTCGACGACTTCGGATTCTATAATAGGAATCATGGCATAGCCACCACCAAAGGTGACTATGCCAATCTTCATAAATGTCTTAAATAATGAAATATACTTCATTATAGTTTATAATTTATAGTTTATAGTTTACGGCAATCTTGCTTTCAACTATAAACTATTAACTTTTAACTATGATTTTACTCTTTCTTCAATCCACTGACGTGCATTGACAAATGCCTCAATCCAAGGAGTAACCTCGTCGTTGCGGCGATCAGCTGGATACCAGGCGTTCTGCCATGGGAAGATGGCACGCTCCAAGTGTGGCATCATAGCCAAGTGGCGACCATCTGCAGAGCAGATACCTGCTACATTGTAGTCACTGCCGTTAGGATTACCTGGATACTCAGCGTAGTTGTACTTCGCAATGATGTTGTAGTGATCCTCTGGCTCAGGCAAGTAGAAACGGCCCTCGCCGTGAGCTACCCAGATACCGAGCTTATCACCGCTCAGGCTACCGAACATCACACTGTCGTTCTGAGGAATGGTCAAACCGAGGAATGTGCTCTCGAACTTCTTGGATGTGTTGTGGCAGAGGTGTGAACGATGCTTGTGCTCAGGATTGATGAGGTTCAACTCAACCATCAGCTGGCAACCGTTGCAGATACCGAGTGAAAGGGTATCCTCACGGGCATAGAACTTATCGAGTGCCTCTTTAGCCTTAGGATTGTAGAGGAATGCACCAGCCCAACCCTTGGCAGAACCGAGAACATCGGAGTTAGAGAAACCACCGCAGAATACGATGAAGTTCACATCCTCCAGAGTCTCACGACCAGAAATCAAGTCGGTCATCATCACATCCTTTACATCGAAGCCGGCGAGATACATAGAGTATGCCATCTCACGCTCACCATTGGTACCCTTCTCACGGATGATAGCTGCCTTGATGCCAGATGGCTTGCGACGGTTAGCGTCGAGGCTGTAGCTAGCGAGGGTTCCCTTGAAGCCATAACCGAAGTTCATCTCGATAGGCTGCTTCTTATAGTTGGTGTAACGCTTCTTAGCCATACCGTTCATGCTCTGCTTGCGGTCAAGGAGGTAAGATGTCTTATACCAGTCGTCGCGCAAAGCATCGATATCGAACTCGTGCTCGAAGCCTTCCTTCTTGATGATAATCTTGCGGAGCTCAGGAGCTGGATAACCAATCTTGGCATAACCGATACCGTTCTCATCGAAGAATGCTTTCAACTCGTCCTTGTGAGCATCGCTTACCTGGATGACAACACCTGGGTTCTCTGCGAAGAGAGTCTTGATGATGTCGGCATCTGCGATGTCGTGGAGGTTGATCTTCATACCGCCCTCTACGTTGGCGAATGTCATTTCGAGGAGAGTTGTAATCAAACCACCGGCGCTGATATCGTGACCAGCCATTACCCAACCACGGTTGATGAGTTCCTGTACGGCGTTGAAGCAGTCAACGAAGTACTCTGGGTTCTTGACGGTAGGAACATCGCTGCCCACCTTGCCCAGGCTCTGAGCGAAAGCAGAACCACCGAGACGCTGCTCGTCGAAACTGAAGTCGATATGGTAGAGGCTAGAGTTCTTGTCGTTAACGAGAACTGGGCTAACCACCTTCTTGACATCTGAAACCTCACCACCAGCACTTACGATAACGGTACCCGGAGCGATGATCTTCTCGCCGTTAGGATACTGCTGGGTCAAAGAGAGAGAGTCCTTACCTGTTGGTACGTTTACGTGGATGGCGCAGCAGAAGTCTGACAATGCCTTCACACCCTCGTACAGACGGGCATCCTCACCCTTCTGACTGCGACAAGGCCACATCCAGTTGGCTGAGAGGCTGATGCTGTCCATGCCATCTGCCAATGGAGCCCATACGATATTAGTCAATGACTCAGCTACAGAGAGTACTGAACCTGCCTTAGGATCGGCAAGACCAGCCTGAGGTGCATGACCCATTGCTGTTACGATACCCTTCTCGCCACGGTAGTCGAGTGCTACGACACCACAGTCTGAGAGTGGCAACTGAATCTGACCCTGCCCCTGCTGACGGGCAATCTTACCTGTTACGGAACGGTCTACCTTGTTGGTCAACCAGTCCTTACAAGCCACAGCCTCCATCTGGAGAACACGCTGCAAGTACTTGTCGAGGTTATCAGCAGAATAAGTTACATCTTCATATTTACGCTCTACGGTCTCATCTACCATCACAGTTTTAGGAGTATGACCGAACATCTGAGCTACATCGAGGTCGAATGGCTTTACGCCGTCAGCCTGCTTGAAGCTGAAGTGAGCATCGCCTGTAGTCTCACCAACCACGTACATTGGAGCACGCTCACGGTCGGCAATCTTCTGAACCTCGCTGATATACTTCTCGTCGATGAGCAAGCCCATGCGCTCCTGGCTCTCGTTGGCGATGATTTCCTTGGCGCTCAAAGTCTTGTCGCCGATAGGCAACTTAGACATGTCGATTTCGCCACCGCACTCTTCTACCAACTCAGAGAGACAGTTCAAGTGACCGGCTGAACCGTGGTCGTGGATGCTGACTACTGGGTTCTCATCGTTCTCAACGAGTGCACGAACCAGGTTGTAAGCACGTTTCTGCATCTCAGGGTTGGCACGCTGAACAGCGTTCAACTCGATACCGTTGCTGTAACGGCCTGTATCTACAGAAGAAACAGAACCACCACCAAGACCGATGCGATAGTTATCACCACCTACTACTACAACCTTGTTGCCCTTCTGTGGCTCACCCTTCTTATAGTCACGCTTCTTGCCGTAGCCTACACCACCAGCAAGCATGATTACCTTATCGTATGCATACTTCTCACCATTCTCCTCGTGCTCGAATGTAAGCACAGAACCGGTGATGAGAGGCTGACCGAACTTGTTACCGAAGTCTGATGCACCGTTGGAAGCCTTGATCAGAATCTGCTCTGGAGTCTGATAGAGCCACTTACGTACTGGCATGATATCTTCCCAGTCGCGCTCAACATCGCTCTTGCCGTTGTCATCCTTCAGGCGAGGATAAGCAGTCATGTAGCAGGCGGTACCTGCGATAGGCCATGAACCTACACCACCACCCATACGGTCGCGGATTTCACCACCCGTACCGGTAGCAGCACCATTGAAAGGCTCTACGGTAGTAGGGAAGTTGTGGGTCTCAGCCTTCAGAGAGATAACACTCTCGATATCCTTCACCTGGAAGAAATCGCTGGTAGTCTGATCGGCTGGAGCAAACTGCTCGATAACAGGACCCTGAGAGAAAGCCACGTTGTCCTTGTAAGCAGAGAGAATCTTGTTAGGATTCTCGTTGGTGGTCTTCTTGATCATGTTGAAGAGAGAAGACTCCATCTCCTTACCGTCGATGATAAACTGGCCACCGAAGATCTTGTGGCGGCAGTGCTCTGAGTTGATCTGTGCGAAACCGAAGATTTCGCTGTCGGTGAGAGGGCGTCCGTTCTCTTTCTCCAGCTTGTGGAGATAAGCTATTTCGTCCTCGCTGAGGGCAAGACCCTCTTCCTCGTTATACTTCTCGAGGTCATCGACGTACTTGATAGGTTCTGGCTGGTGGTTCACGGTGAACACATCCTGTCCGATACCGTTGTACATACGCTGGAGCATAGGGTCGTGCTCAGCGTTTTCGCTATCTACAGGGAAGTACTCCTCGATACGCGAAATGCCGTTAAGACTCATGTTCTGAGTAATCTCAACGGCATTCGTACTCCAAGGAGTAATCATTTCACGGCGTGGGCCGACATAGAAGCCCTGCAACTGCTGGGCGTCCTCTAAAGTCGCGTCACCATAAAGCCAACAAAGTTCATTGATTTCGTCCTGAGATGGTTTGTGGTCAATCTCGGTCGCAATCACACTCTTAGATGGAGTTCTAAAAAAAAGAATCATACTTGCTTTCTTTTATATTATTAATGTATTTATTTCTTTTCGAGTGCAAAGATAGTGCAATTTCAAGACACTACAAAATAAAACACTGTTTTTTATGTTTTTTTTGTTGAGATTTGGGCTATTCTTACCTTGAAAGGCTACATTTGGCGGTTTAGCTATAAGAAAAGTGCTTTCTGTTGCCTTTTTTGGTTAAAAAGGTGATAAATAAAGATTTAGAGGTTAAAAATGTCTAAATGCATTTGACAAATATTGTTTATTCGAGTCTTATCTGTAACTTTGCAAGTGAAAGAAGTGAATCAGTTTCTATAATGCCCTAAAATGTAGAAGCTTCCGGATAGCGGATAAAAGCCGGGAGAACTCTAATATAATAGAGGTAGAAAGCGACGTTAAGATATACTATAATCAATTAATAATAACAAGAAAATTTAAATTAGAAAGAATATGAAACAGACAAAGTTAATGGTAATGGCAATGATGGCTGTAGCTCTGATGGCTACAAGCTGTGCAAGTAAGAAGGATCTTCAGAATTGCCAGAATGAGAATAAGGAATTGTCAAGCAACTATCAGGCTACCAAGGAAAAACTGGCAGCTACAGAGGCTAGTCTGGCAGCAGCCCAGGAGCAGCTCGCTACTGCAAAGAGCGATTATGCTAAGTTGCAGAACTCACTTGACAAGAGTTTGAACAATGCAAGCCAGAACAACGTGAGCATTGAGAAACTCGTTGACCAGATCAACGAGAGTAACCAGTATATCCGCCACCTGGTTGAGGTAAAGAGCAAGAGCGATTCGCTCAACATGGTTCTTACCAACAACCTGACCCGCTCTTTGAGCAAGGAAGAGATGAAGGAGGTTGATGTTCAGGTTCTGAAGGGTGTAGTTTACATCTCTCTGGCTGACAATATGCTCTATCAGAGTGGTAGCTATGAGGTGAACAGCCGTGCTCAGGAAACATTGAGCAAGATTGCTAAAATCATCACAGACTACAAGGATTACGACGTGCTCGTAGAGGGTAATACCGATAACGTACCAGTAAGCACTACAAGTGCCAAGATGAAGAATATCCGCAACAACTGGGACCTCTCTGCTCTCCGTGCAGCTTCTGTTGTTCAGTACTTGCAGGATCACTTCGGTGTAAATCCTAAGCGTCTTACTGCTGGTGGCCGTGGTGAGTACAACCCTGTAACAACTAACGATACAGAGGTAGGCAAGCAGCGCAACCGCCGCACTCAGATTATCATCACTCCTAAGCTCGACCAGTTCATGGACTTGATTGACAAGGCTCCAGAGGAGAAGTAAAAAGACTATTTAAAGGTAAAAAGGTAAAAGGGTAAAAAAGTAAATAAGTAGAGGCATCACTGAGTTTTCGGGCTCATTGATGCCTTTTTAGGTATAAATATACAGGTTTTATGTTTTAAGTACGTAAAAAAGTGCTTTTTGTTATCATTTTGCTAGAATTATTCTTAATTTCCTTTCTTTTCTTGATTATTTTTATTAATTTTGCAGGTAAAATATCAAGGGTACACTTGGCTGCCCTGATCATTGTACTTTGTAAATTATTAATTATACATTATATTGTGTTATGGAAAAGATTAAGATGACAACTCCATTGGTAGAGATGGACGGTGATGAGATGACAAGAATTCTCTGGAAGATGATTAAGGACGAACTGATTCTTCCTTTCGTTGATTTGAAGTCTGAGTATTATGATCTCGGTCTGCCTTATCGCGACCAGACCAATGACCAGGTAACCATCGACTCTGCTGAGGCGGCTAAGAAATATGGCGTGGCTGTGAAGTGTGCTACTATCACTCCTAATGCACAGCGTATGGACGAGTATAAACTCCACAAAATGTGGAAGAGCCCTAATGGAACTATCCGTAGCATCATGGACGGTACCGTATTCCGTGCTCCTATCACCATCCCAAGCATCCACCCTTGTGTAAAGAACTGGGAGAAGCCTATTACCATCGCCCGTCATGCTTACGGCGATGTATACAAGAGCGTGGAACTTCGTGCTGATGAGCCAGGTACAGCCAAACTCGTGTTCGAGGGTAAGAGCGGCAAGAAGCAGGAGATAGAGATTCATTCTTTCGATGGTGCTGGCGTTATCCAGGGCATGCACAATACTGATAAGAGTATCCGCAGCTTTGCTCACAGCTGCTTCAAGTTTGCCATTGATACCAAGCAGGATCTCTGGTTTGCTACCAAGGATACCATCTCTAAGACTTATGATGCCCAGTTCCGTAAAATCTTTGAGGAAGTATATGAGAGCGACTATAAAGAGAAGTTTGCAGAACTCGGTATCGAGTATTTCTATACATTGATTGATGATGCAGTGGCTCGTGTTATCCGCAGCAAGGGCGGCTTTATCTGGGCTTGCAAGAACTATGACGGTGATGTGATGAGCGATATGCTCAGTACAGCCTTCGGTTCTCTGGCGATGATGACTTCTGTATTGGTTTCTCCTGACGGCAAGTATGAGTATGAGGCAGCACACGGTACCGTGACCCGTCACTACTATCGCTACCTGAAGGGTGAAGATACATCTACCAATCCGATGGCTACAATCTTTGCATGGAGCGGTGCGTTGAGAAAGCGTGGCGAACTGGATGGCATCAAGGAACTTCAGAACTTTGGCGACCAGTTGGAGGCTGCATGTTTCGATACTTTGAATGATGGTATCGCTACCAAGGATCTCGTAAACCTGATGGAAGGTGTTGAGGCTAAGGCTGTAAACTCTGCCGGCTTTATCGCTGCCATCCGCGAGCGTCTGGAAAAGCGATTGGCATAAAAACAATAAGACCTGGGGTGATTAACCTCAGGTCTTATTGTTTTAGTTATTTTTAGTTTAAATCTTGATTCTTTTTCTTGCGTTTACGCAAAGCGTCTGAATAAACCTTAAACAAATCAATGTTCAGCAAGCCATACTGTGGTCTTGCCTTGCTTGTTTAATTCCTCTTTGATGATTTCACCGATTAAGGGAATTGCATTTACTTTATCTTTCATACTCTTTCAGTTGTGTTATATGCTCACTTATAGTTATATCGGGTGCAAAAGTAGTATTTCTGTTTCTAACTAGCAAAGAAACATGTAGCGAATTTGGAACACTAAGTTAAAATGTGTAACAAAATACTCGTTTTTTTATATTTTTTTCTCTAAAGAACTAAATGTCACGAAATTGTAACTGAATGTAACGCTTATTACGAAAGAAAAGTCGTAATTTTGCAGCGGTATTTTAAATAACATGAAATATGGAAGAGAATATGAAAAGAATACTTGTTGTTGATGATGAGCAAGACTTGTGTGAGATTCTGAAATTCAATCTCGAAACAGAAGGATATGAGGTAGAAACAGCCAATTCGGCAGAAGAGGCTTTGGAGATGGACATCGCTTCGTTCGATCTGCTGCTACTGGACGTCATGATGGGAGGAATGAGCGGTTTCCAGCTGGCTAAGCAGTTGAAGGGCAATCCGATGACAGCCAATGTTCCGATTATCTTCCTTACAGCCCGAGATACGGAAAACGATACGGTGACAGGATTCAATATCGGTGCCGATGATTATATCTCGAAACCTTTCTCTATCCGAGAGGTGATGGTCAGAGTGCGTGCCGTCTTGCGCCGTACGGCTGAACAGGCTGGCGATGCTGATGAATCGAAGATCATCAACTATCAGGGACTGCAGTTGAATCTGGACAAGAAGACGGTGAGCATCGATGGTGAGGCAATCCCTTTCACCAAGACCGAGTTCGAACTCCTGCGTCTTTTCCTCGAAGAGCGCGGCAAGGTCTTCTCACGTCAGGAACTTATCGACCGGGTATGGCCTAAGGATGTGATGGTACTCGACCGCACGGTGGATGTCAACATCACCCGTATGAGAAAGAAGATTGGTAAATTTGCCAAGTGCATCGTTACCCGTCTGGGATTCGGTTATTATTTTGATGCGTAATTAAAATGTTTAAGTTAAATAGTGTAGGTAGGAAGTTGTACTTCAGTGTACTGGCGGTGTTCCTTGTGTTCGCCGTCAGTTTTATCGTGTTCCAGCAGGCACGAGAGAAGCTGTATAAAATAGGTACGCTTACTATCAAGCTGGAAAATTATAATGAACTGTTGGCAGAAGATCTGGCGCTCTCTCCTGGTGAAGGAATTATTCTGCAGGATAGCATTCACAATAGGGATGTGACTGTGGCTCATGAGAAGTTGAAGGCTTTTGTACGCGAACATGAAAGCAAGGACCTTCGTGTTACGCTGGTGCGCCCGAACGGTAAGGTGATTTATGACAACATGAGTTCCGACTATGATCAGTTTGCCAACCATGCTAAACGTGAGGAAATAGCAGAGGCCTTGAAAAACAGGGTAGGCTCAAGCGTGGAGCGACAGTCTAAAACCCTGAAGCATGATTATTTCTATGTGGCTTCTTATTTTCCGGAAAGCAAGCTCATCATCCGTACGGCACTACCTTACAATAATGATTTGGCAAAATCGCTGCAGGCTGACCAGCATTTCATCTGGTTTGCCATCGTAGCCGTCATTCTGCTTACCCTCGTGCTCTACCGTTTTACGGACCGTCTGGGTAAGAATGTCTCCAAACTGAGCATCTTTGCTTATAAGGCAGATCACAACGAGAGTCTTGAGGTGGAAGATCTCGCCAAGTTCCCTAACGATGAGTTGGGCGAGATAGCCGAGCGTATCATCAAGATGTATAAGCGCATACAGACCACCCGATGTGAACAGAATGTACTGAAGCGGCAGCTTACCCAGAATATAGCTCACGAGCTGAAGACTCCTGTGGCAAGTATCCAGGGTTATCTGGAAACGATACTCGACAATCCGCATATCAACGAAGAGATGAAGTCGCAGTTTCTGCAGCGCTGTTATGCCCAGAGCGAGCGTCTCACCTCTCTGCTCCGCGACATCTCTACCCTGAACCGGTTGGATGACGGTTCGGATATGATAGATTTCGAGGCGGTAGACATTACGCAGATGGTGAGTGAAATAGCCCGTGAGACGGCGCTGGAAAGAGAGTCACACAAGATGACTTTCGAGAATCTTCTTCCCGACCAGCATATTATCGTGAAGGGTAACCGCAGTCTGCTCTATAGTGTGTTCCGCAATCTTACCGACAATGCCATAGCCTATGCCGGTGAAGGGCGTAAGATAACGTTGAGTGCCAAGGAGCAGGGCAATAAGTGGCATTTCATCTTCAGTGATAACGGTCAGGGTGTTCCTGCCGAGCATCTCTCCCGTCTATTTGAGCGTTTCTATCGGGTAGATAAGGGACGCAGCCGCAAGATGGGTGGCACCGGTTTGGGTCTTGCTATCGTCAAGAATGCCGTTCTCCTGCATGGCGGAACCATCCGTGTAAGCAATCAGCAGGAAGGCGGCTTGAAGTTTGAATTTACGCTTAAGAAATAAAAATGTTTTTTGAATAAAATATCTAAGCGGCAAATATAAATAATCAAGTGGCTGATAAAGGTACTTAAGTAGTAAATATAGGTAAAGAAAGGCAAGACTTCTGAGAAACTTCTGAATGAGGTTTTACAGAAACCTTGCCTTTTTTTTGTATTTTAAAACATTTTTGTTTTCTTTTCGTAAACTTTGCTTAAATTTATTATTTCTGACTTTTTTCTGTTAAAAGTATAGACGATATTTCTAAATATTGACGAAAATTAAGAAAAACTAACTTTTTTCTATAAAAATATCGATAAAGTTTGCATTAATTCAATACTTTTTCTTATCTTTGCACCCGTAAAGTAATGAGAGATATTTAAAAAAGTGTAAGAAGAGAAAAAATAATTATATAAAGTTATAAGAGTTGTTTAATTTTTAAGAGAGGATTTTATGGAAAAAAGATAGCTTTTCTTGTTAGTCAATCTCTTCCTTTTATGTGGGGGGCATGGGCTCAAACGAAAGTAACAGGTACCGTAGTTTCTCAGGAAGATGGTGAACCTGTCATCGGTGCATCTGTCGTAGTCGCCGGAGCGGCACGTACAGGTACCGTCACCGATATTGACGGTCACTTCTCTTTGGAGGTACCTGCTGGTAAGAAACTTGTAGTTAGCTACATCGGTATGCAGAGTCAGACCTTGACTCCAGCCGCCAAGATGACTATCCGCCTGAAGGCAGATAACAAGATTTTGGGCGAGGTGGTTGTAACGGGTATGCAGAAGATGGATAAGCGTTTGTTTACTGGTGCTACTACAAAAATTTCTGGCGACAAGACAAAGTTGGATGGTGTCGCAGACATCAGTCGTGCCTTGGAAGGTAAAGCGGCCGGTGTGTCTGTGCAGAACGTCTCAGGTACTTTCGGTACAGCTCCAAAGATTCGTGTGCGTGGCGCTACTTCTATTTATGGTAGCTCAAAACCTCTTTGGGTGGTAGATGGTGTTATCATGGAGGACGTAACTGAGGTTGATGCTGATGATTTGTCTTCTGGTAACGCTGAGACCCTTATATCTTCAGCCATAGCAGGTCTGAATGCTGATGATATTGAAAGTTTCCAGATTTTGAAGGATGGTTCTGCTACCTCTATTTATGGTGCACGTGCCATGGCTGGTGTCATCGTTGTTACAACCAAGAAAGGTAAAGCTGGTACAAACCGTATCAACTATACTGGTGAATTCACCATGCGTTTGAAGCCAAGCTACCGCAATTTCAATATCATGAATTCTCAGGATCAGATGGGTGTATATCGTGAGATGTACAACGATGGTTATTTCTCTTTTGAAAAGAGTTTTCGTGCTTCTAACAGTGGTGTCTTTGGCAAGATGTATCACCTGATGAATACATATGATTCGAAGACGGGAACTTTTGGATTGCCTAATACTGAGGAGGCGATGAATAGCTATCTCCAGAAGGCTGAATACCAAAATACCGACTGGTTTGACTTACTCTTCAGTAATAGTATCTCCCAGAATCATTCCGTCAGCATGTCTACTGGTACCGATAAGGCTCAGTATTATACATCTTTCAGTGTGATGAACGATCCGGGATGGTCTAAGCAGAGCAAGGTACAGCGTTATACAGCCAATGTAAATGCTCTTTACAATATTTCGACGAAATTGTCTTTCAATGCCATAGCTAATGCTTCCTATCGTAAGCAGCGCGCTCCTGGTACTACTTCACAGTCTGTAAATAATGTGACAGGTGAGGTGTCTCGTGATTTTGATATCAACCCATATTCTTATGCGTTGAACACTTCTCGTACCATGGATCCTAATGAACTCTATGTGCGTAACTATGCTCCGTTCAATATTTTCCGTGAATTGGAAAACAACTATTTGAGTTTGGATGTGGTTGACATGAAATTCCAGGGCGAATTGAAATATAAGCCAATCTCTAAAGTAGAACTCGCAGTATTGGGCGCTTACAAGTATTCTACAACGACCAATGCCGCTACCATTACTGACCAGAGTAATCAGGCTTGGGCCTATCGTGCGATGGATGATGCTACGATGCGTGATGCAAACCCATGGCTGTATACCGATCCAGACAAGGCAAACTCTTTGCCATTCTCTGTATTGGAAAAGGGTGGTTTTTATCGTGAGACCAAATATAAGATGAATAGCTGGGACTTCCGTGCCACAGCTAGCTATAATGATGTATACAACAAAGACCATATCGTGAACTTATTCGGTGGTTTGGAAATCAATTCACTCGACCGTAGCCGTTCTTATTTTAATGGCGTTGGCATGCAGTATGATATGGGGTATCTCCCTGCTTTCAACTATAACTTCTTCAAGCAGTTGGAGGAGGAGAATGGTCAATATTATAGTTTGGATAATTCATATCAGCGTGAGGCTTCTTTCTTTGGTACTGCCACCTATTCTTATAAGGGTCGCTACACAATTAATGGTACCATTCGTTATGAGGGTTCCAATAAGTTGGGTAAGAGTCGTTCAGCTCGTTGGTTGCCTACTTGGAACGTGTCTGGAGCATGGAATGCTCATGAGGAGAGTTGGTTTACTAAGTTAAATCCAGTTCTTTCTCATCTTACATTAAAAGCATCATATTCATTGACAGCTGATCGAGGTCCTGCTTCCGTTTCTAACTCGTTGGTAGTGATACAGAGTTACAACCCTTGGCGTCCATTTGCCGGTGACAAGGAGACTGGACTTGAGATTTATCGCTTGGGTAATGATGATTTGACCTATGAAAAGAAGCATGAGTTGAACCTCGGTTTGGATATGGGCTTTTTGAATAACCGCATTAATGTGACTTTCGATTGGTATCGCCGCAACAATTATGATTTGATTGGTCCTAAGCGTACCATGGGTATTGGTGGTGAGATTTATAAATATGCCAATGTGGCAAGTATGCGTTCACATGGTGAGGAGTTGACTATTTCCACTCGCAACATTGAGACCAAGGATTTTAAATGGAGTACCGACTTCATTTTCTCTCACTCAAAGAATACTGTAACCGACTTGGATTCACGTGCTAACATCATGCAGATGATTACAGGTACCGGTTTCACAATGAATGGCTATCCTGTTCGCTCTTTGTTCTCTATTGATTTCAAGGGATTGAACAATAAGGGTCTGCCTATCGTTGTGAATCAGGATGGCGAGGAGACAAGCTATGGTGGCGATCTCTACTTCCAGTCAACTACAACAGATTACTTGAAGTATGAAGGTCCAACAGACCCAACCATTAACGGCAGTTTCGGAAACACCTTCTCTTATAAGGGTTTAAAACTGAATGTGTTCATTACATACGCTGCAGGAAATAAAGTACGTCTTGATCCAGCTTTCAGTTCTTCATACTCAGACATGACTGCCATGCCAAAGGAATTTATAAATCGTTGGACTCAAGCCGGTGATGAAGCTTATACGGATGTGCCAGTCATAGCAGACCAGCGCATGAAGCAGAATGACAATTATATTGGTTATCTTTATAATGCATATAACTATTCTACGGCTCGCGTAGCTAAGGGTGATTTCATTCGCATGAAGGAGATTTCTTTGGCTTATGATTTCCCAGGCAAGTGGGTTCAGGCCCTTCGCTTGAACAGCGTAAATTTGAAACTTCAGGCTACTAACTTGTTCTTGATTTATTCAGACAAGAAGTTGCACGGACAGGATCCTGAGTTTTTCAACACTGGTGGTGTGGCAACCCCAATGCCACGTCAGTTTACATTGACATTAAGAGTAGGACTTTAAAGAAAGAGAGATAATTATGAAAAAGAATAAATTATATATAGCATCGGTGGCTTTTGCGGCATTGTCATTGGTCACATCATGCGACAGCTTCCTGGACAAGTTGCCAGATGATCGTGCCGAGGTAAATACCGAGGAAAAGGTGACCTCTCTGCTTGTGTCTGCTTACCCAACTGCAAGCAGCAATCTGATATTGGAATGGAGCTCAGATAATTATGCAGACAATGGAAAGCAGTATAGTACCAATCAGGATATAGAGCAGGTTTATCGTTTTCAGCCACTTACAGCTCAAACAAATGATAGCCCAAAGAGTTTGTGGAATGGTTATTATTCTGCAATTGCAGCAGCCAACCAGGCTTTGGCTTCCATCGATGAGATGGGTAATCCAGCATCGCTAAAGGCGCAGAGAGCTGAGGCTTTGCTCTGTCGTGCCTATAGCATGTATCGTCTTGCTACAACTTTCTGTATGACTTATAATCCAGATAATGCAGAGAAGTGCATGGGACTTCCTTATCCAACAAAGCCTGAGACAACTGTAAGCCCTGATTATAAGCGTGGTACACTGAAGCAACTTTATGAGCAGATTGATGCAGATATTGAGGCTGCCTTGCCTGATGTGAGCGATGATATCTATACCCAGCCTAAGTATCATTTCAATCAGAAGGCTGCGTATGCTTTTGCTGCTCGTTTCAACCTGTACTATATGAACTATGACAAAGTGATAACATATGCTAGCAAGGTGCTTGGAGCAAATCCAGCCTCTTTGTTGCGCAACTATGTACCTTTTATGTCTTTGTCTAATTCAGAGGATATAGAGAATCGGTATATTTCTTCATCAGAGAACGCCAATCTCTTGTTGATGACGGCATTTAGTCGAATTGGTAGAAATATCAGTGGCAGTGAAGCGCGTTTTTGTCACAATCAAAATGTAGGTCAGTATGAAACGATTTGGGCTAAGATGCCATGGGGAAGTGGATCCAGAGACAATACTCTCTACCAGTCAAACTTGTTGTTTGGCAATGCCCGTATTCTTATCTTCCCAAAGATGTTTGAACATTTTGAGTTTATCGACAAGATAAACCAAACTGGATATCTTCATGTTGTAGATGCTGTGTTCACTACTGATGAAACCCTTCTTTGTCGTGCTGAGGCTTATGCCATGAAGAAGGATTATGATAATGCGGTGAAAGATATCAATACTTGGATTGTGTCGCATACTATGACTGCGAATGGTACGGCAAAACGCCCAACAATGACAGTTGAAAGTATCAAGACTTTTATCGAAAACTTGCCGTATGCACCTGTTACACCAAAATCCAATTTGGAGCATAGCATTCGTAAGACATTCCATCCACAGGGATTCACGGTTGAGGCTGGTACCCAAGAGGATATTTTGCAATTCATCTTACAGATGCGTCGACTGGAGACCCTGTATCAAGGTCTTCGTTTCCTTGATATCAAGCGCTATGGCATTGAGTTCAGCCATGATGTTGACGAAGAGTCTCCTATTGTATTCAAGGCTGGTGACTTGCGAGGTGCGATTCAATTGCCAGATGATGTAATTGAGGCAGGATTACCTGCAAATCCAAGAGAAGAGTCTAACAAATAAAAAATGAGTAAACTATGAAATATATAAAATTATTCATACTGATAGCGTCAGTCTCTCTGTTTGCTGCCTGCTCAGACGATAGTCTTGATTCTAAGAGTATTTTCGATACGCAGAATAAGGAAGAGCAGAATGACTTTGACAAGTGGCTCAAGACCAACTATGTGGATACCTATAATATCCGCTTTAACTATCGATATAGTGACAAGGAGACGGACAACAAGTATAATCTTGCACCTGCCGATTTTAATAAGTCTAAGGCATTGGCTATTATGGTCAAGCATATTTGGCTGGATGCTTATAAGGAAGTGATGGGCGATCAGTTTATGAAGACCTATTCTCCTCGTGTGATGCAGTTGGTTGGTTCAGCAGCTTATGATTCTCAGTCTTCTATTGTGATGGGTACTGCTGAGGGTGGCTTGAAAGTAACTTTGTATAATGTAAATATTATCGATGTTGATAATCCAATCATAGATCCAGAAAATCCTTTCGTTGACAAGGAAAAAGGTACATACAATCTGAATTACTGGTTCTTCCATACAATGAATCATGAGTTCTGTCATATTCTGACTCAGAAAAAGAATTATTCTACTGAGTTCCAGACTGTTTCTGCCGGCAAGTATCAGACTTCAGGTTGGGTGAATGTAAAGGATGAAGAAGCTCCATCCATGGGATTTGTATCCGGTTATGCCAGCGGTGAGTATAATGAGGACTTTGCTGAGATTTTTGCCCAATATGTAACCCATTCTGAAGCAGCATGGCAAAAAATACTGAGTGCAGGTATTGTATACGAAACAGATGAAAATGGCGATTATGTGCTTGATGCAGACGGCAATCCTATAGTGAAGGATGCAAGTGGCTATAAAGCTATTATTCAGAAATTTAACATTCTCAAGGAATATTTTGCCAACACTTGGGGCATGGATATTACCAAGCTTCGTGAAGTTATCTTGCGTCGTACGGCAGAAGTAAAGGCAATGGATTTAGAAACATTAAAGTAAGACGGATATGAAAAAAATATATAACATATTATTTACGCTGATTGCGGTCTTGTCTTTCACATCTTGTTCCAACGACATAGATGAAGTGTTCGACAAACCTTCTGCAGAGCGAGTGAATGATGCAATAGCAGAGTATAAGACGGTTCTTACTTCTGCAGAGAATGGATGGCTGATGAAATATTATCCTAAGGCTAATACCAAGTATGGTGGATATAATCTGTTGTTGAAATTTGGAACAGATGGAAATGTTACTGCCATGAGCGATGCTTTGGGTGCAGACACGAAAGCCACATCACATTATAAATTGGAGCAGAGTGCTAGTATCGTTCTGTCTTTTGATGAGTACAATAAGGTGATTCATTTCTTCTCCGATCCAGCTAACCCTGATGGTATTGGTGATAATGGTAAGGGTATGGAAGGTGACTTGGAGTTCCGGGTGCTTACCGCCACTGCTGATTCTGTAGTCATGCTTGGCAAGAAGCGTGGTACAAAAATAGTGATGACTCCTATGGCGAAGGATGCCGATTGGACTGAGACCATTAATCATATAGACGATTTGGAGCAGGAAATGCAGTTTCCTAAATATACTTGCGAGGTGAATGATGTCAAGTATGTGGCAACAACAAGCTATCGTACCATTACTTTCACTAGTTCTAATGCCGAGGAAGGCTCTACAACGGAACCTTATATTGTTACAGACAAGGGCATTGAATTTTATGAGCCAATAACTCTTAATGGCGTTACTGTCAAGGGATTCAACTATAAAGGGGGCGATAACTATGAGTTTGAATCCACAGATGCCGCTGTAAAGATGTTGGGCGTTGTTCCTCCTATCAGTGAGCAGGTTATCAGTGGAGACTGGTTCTTCTCTGTAGCTAATATGGGTAGCTATACTCAGGCGTATTGGAATGCTGGTAACGAGGAGGTTTCTAAGTATTATTCTCCTTGCTATTATGCTGCTTTTACCACTTCTGCGTTTGATGGCTATGTAGGACATTGGGGAATCTTGTTCAATGTGGCAGGCTATGGTTCGTTCATAGACATTACTCCTACTATCGTTGATGATGATCATATCTCATTTGCTTGTCCTGGCAAGTTTGGTGCGAATGGTCAGTTTTTCTATGGAAGGGGTCAGCTGTATATGATTTATGCACTGACTGGTGATGAGGGAACTCATGCTGCCAACGTGGCCAAGACTTATAAAGTCGAGTTGATGCAGGGTACAACGAAACAGCCTTCTTCTATAAAGTTGACTGATGAGAGTAATCCAAATAACTGGTTTGTCTTGACAACTAGTATGCCAGAATCTCTTTTTTAGAGTTCATCCATCATGAAATAAAATTATATACATAATGTTTAATAGGATTCTTTGTGAAAAGAATACATAAAATCTCTCGTCTGGGGGCGTGCTTAAATGAGCACGCCCCTTATTTATTGTTGCAGTATAAACTGTATTCCGGAATATTTTGCCGAGGAATAAGTTGGCTGTTAATCGGAAATAGTGTACTGGCGAATGAAGAACAGTTGACTAGCCGTACGCTCGCCAGTTGGCTGTTCTACTGCAACAGTCAGCGTAAATGCCTGTAAAAGTGTTGTAAGTAAGGGATAAAGAAATACTCTTCACTCTTCACCTTTCCTTCGGAATCCCCAGTGTTTATGGGCGTTTTGAGGGGTGAAGAGTGTCCAAGAACTCTTCACCCACTCTTCACCACTCTTCACCTTAGCTGGTTCGGCGGAGGATGTGTCATAAATTTATGATTCACCCTTTTCTTGTTGTTGAAAGAGTAAGAATATGTTGTTGGAAGAGTTATAATATGTTGTTGAAAGAGTTAGGATATGTTGTTGAGGCAGTCTGTATCTTCGGTCGCACAACAGCTGTTGTGCGCTTGCATAACAGCTGATATGCGCATGCACAACAGGTGATGTGCATGCGATGGTCAACTGTTATGCGCCAACTATTATTCAGACTTATGACATACCCTCCTCAGGGACGCCTAGCGGTCTTGCGTTGCAATTTACGCCTGTTAGTCTTTGGAATCGGTGAAGAGTGGTGAAGAGTCGCTGCAAACTCTTCACCCCTCGGAATGCCGATAAACACAGGGGTTTCCGAAGAAAAGGTGAAGAGTGAAGAGTAAAAGCGTGTTCGCTTGCAGATAAAAAAAATGGGGCGCAAGCTGTTTCCATGAAAGGAATCGCTTGCGCCCCTGATATTATTGCTTATGAGTAAATGAGCACCCTAAGATTAGAACTTGTAGATAGCACCAAATGAAATGTTGCTCGCATCTACGTTAAGTCCGAATGTTGATGAGTTGTCACCATGGTCAGGAGAATAACCTTTGTAACCGAGGAAACCTACCTTTGTGATGAAGTTTACGTGGTCTGAAAGCTTAACAGCCAAACCTGGCTTGATGCCTACCTCGTATAAATCGCCACCGCCCTTGCTGAAGCTGCTGTAACCGATTGTACCCTCAAGGAAGAGATTAACCAACTTGGTTTCTACGGCTGTGTAACGTACGTAAGGAGCAACTTTGAATGTTGTAGATTCACCTACAGGAGAAAGCTTGCAAACTTCGCCCTTCTTGATACCAATCTCGAGACCAGCTTCCCACTTGTTGTTGAACTGGTAACCAATCTCAGGCATCAAGGTGTAAGCTGTCTTGCTGTCACCATCACCGATCTTGTTGCTGGAAATACCAGCTGTACCACCGATGTAAACCTGTGCGCTAGCGCAAACTGAAACGAGAGCCATAGCAAGGCTCAACATAATCTTCTTCATAATCAATCTTTTCTTTTAATTATTACTTTCTTTTATCACTCTAATCAGGTAGCTTTATGATAGCAAAGCACATCCCAGACATGCCCTGCACTCTCTAATTCGGCGGCAAAGATATAGGAAATAACTTGAAACTCAAAACTATTTCTCAGTTTTTCTTGCAAAACAAGCCGTATTATTGATGTAAATCAAGAAAAGTAGGCATGCTGAATGTATCTAAAGCTATTTCTGCTGCAAAGCTACGATTTTTTAGTGAAACCGCCAAATAATATGAGGGAATATTTGGGCAAACCAACTTTTTTCTCTATCTTTGCATGAACAAACAGTTTGAATCTTTTTTTATTAATATCATAAATGAATCAATTTACAAAGCAGATAGCAGCCCAGCTCAATCTGAAGGAGCAGGCTGTAGAAAATACTCTGGCGCTGCTCGAAGAGGGCTGCACCATTCCGTTTATCTCGCGATACCGCAAGGAGAAAACCGGTAATATGGATGAGGTAAACATTGAAGCCATCGCACAGGCTAACGAGAAACTCTCTGAGATGGCGAAGAGAAAGGAGACTATCCTCAAAACTATCGAGGAACAGGGAAAACTCTCGGATGAACTGAAAAAACGCATCGAACAGTGCTGGGATGCCACCGAACTGGAAGATATCTATCTTCCTTATAAGCCAAAGCGCCGCACCCGTGCACAGATAGCACGTGAGGCAGGCTTGGAGCCTCTGGCACAGCTGCTCCTCTTCCAGCGTGAGCGCAATCCGGAACAGGCTGCCAGGAAGTTTGTGGGCGATAAGGTGAAGGATGTGGAGGCTGCTCTTCAGGGTGCCAAGGACATCATCGCCGAAACCGTAAGCGAGAATGAGCAGAGCCGCAATCAGATTCGCGGTGAGTTCAGACGCGGTGCCATCATCACTTCTAAGGTGGTAGCCAAGAAGAAGGATGAGGAAGAGGCGCAGCGCTTCTCTGACTATTTCGATTTCTCAGAACCATTGAAGAAATGTTCTTCGCACCGACTGCTGGCTATGCGTAGAGGCGAGGCGGCAGGATTCTTGCGTGTCAGCATCTCGGCTGATGATGAGCAGTGTCAGGATAAACTGAAGCGCCACTATGTACATGGTTTCGGTGAGTGCCAGACGCTGGTGGGTGAAGCGGTGGATGATGCCTTCAAGCGACTGCTGAAGCCTAGCATTGAAACCGAATTTGCTGCGCTCAGCAAGCAGAAGGCGGATGAGGAGGCTATTGTGGTCTTCGCCGAAAACCTGCGCCAGCTTCTGTTGGCGGCTCCTCTCGGACAGAAACGCGTGATGGCGGTTGACCCGGGTTTTGCCAATGGTTGCAAGACTTGCTGTCTCGATGCGCAGGGCAATCTGATTCATCATGAAATTGTTTATCCTCATCCTCCCCGCAACAGGAAGAGCGAGGCTACGGCTGCCATCCAGCGCATGGTAAAGATGTATCAGGTGGAGGCAATGGCTGTAGGTAACGGTACGGCAAGCCGCGAAACCAGCGACTGGCTGCATAGTATCGATTTCGTTCATCCGGTAGATATCTATGTGGTGAGCGAGGATGGCGCTTCTATCTATTCGGCTTCGAAGATTGCAAGAGATGAGTTTCCGGATGAGGATGTTACCGTGCGTGGTGCTGTGAGCATCGGACGAAGACTGATGGATCCGCTTGCAGAATTAGTGAAGATTGATCCGAAGAGCATCGGTGTGGGACAGTATCAGCATGATGTGGATCAGACTCAGTTGAAGAAGAGTCTGGATACGGTGGTGATGAGTTGTGTGAACTCGGTGGGTGTCAACCTGAATACCGCATCGCAGCATCTCCTGACCTATGTGAGCGGTTTGGGACCTACGCTTGCCAAGAATATCGTGGAATATCGCCGCGAGAATGGAGCCTTTGCTTCCCGTGCCCAGTTGAAGAAGGTGCCCCGTCTGGGTCCTTCGGCCTTCGAGCAGTGTGCCGGCTTCCTCCGCATTCCAGGCGCTAAGAATCCTTTGGATAACAGTGCCGTTCATCCAGAGCGCTATGCGCTGGTAGAGCAGATGGCGAAAGATCAGGGCGTAACGGTGAAGCAGCTGGTAGAAGACAAGGCGCTGCAGAAGAAGATTGATATCCGGAAATATGTGAGTGCTGAGGTGGGTATGCCTACTTTGACCGATATCATGGCTGAGCTTGACAAGCCGGGCTTGGATCCTCGTGGTGAGGTGGAGAAGTTTGAGTTTGATGCCAGCATCAAGGAGATAGAGGATTTGCAGGTGGGCATGGTTGTGCCGGGCATTGTTACCAACATTACCAAGTTTGGTGCCTTTGTAGATATAGGTGTCCACAACGATGGTCTGGTTCATGTATCCCAGATGTCAAACCGTTACATTCAGGATCCTTCTGAGTTGGTAAAGCTTCATGAACATGTGATGGTGAGAGTGGCAGAAGTAGATTTGAAGCGCAAGCGCATCGCCTTGTCGATGAAGGGCGTGAAATAAAAAGGATATTCAGAATGAATCATAATAATAATGGTGATGCTCTCTTGGCAGGGGGCATCACCAGAGATTGTATAGAGTCGGCATATTGCTTTATTCATCAAAAGCTCAGGGTTTTTGAATTTTCCACCAATCCTACGCAGCGTGATGATATAGAGTATGCCATCGCCCAGTATGTAGAGGGCATGAATCCGCAGCTCTATCTTCTTCTTTCTCAAGGCAGAACGGAATACCTTCTAGACCATGTGAATTTTGAAAAAGATATGCGCGAGGCACAGGAAAAACTGGAAGGGATGATGTAGGTATCTCTCTGCTTTAGGAGAAGGATAAAATGAGTCACGTTAATTTAAGTTGATGAGGGTGCGTCATGGACTTATGACACACTCTCTTTTTAGCCATCAAATTAAATAGTATCTACAATCTACACGAGCGCCTTTCTTCGCTATTTCGGTTCCGACCATAGAATAAACAAACTTGCGAATTTCTTTGATTTCAACATCAGGTATTCTACTTGCTATTTCAGAAATTTTGCTCATAGGAAGTCTGTGTAAGTCCTCTTTGATAAGGGCTTTCAGAACATATGGTTCTATAGTTCTTAGCGTTGTGACAATATTGGATTTTGCATTCCCCTGATTTCCGCAACACTATAATTTAATGTTTTTTATAAGCACCTGAGCAACAAAAAGTTGCTCAGGATTTTTTCATGTCAGAAATTTCACTTATCTTAGTGTTGCAAAATAAAAACAAACAATATAGTAAATTAGCACATATGGGATAATTAGACTGCAAAAATTTGATGATCGGTATCCCATAATTTAACTTTTTAAAAGGGGAAATAGGAAACAACTTTCACGTTCTGTATCTTGATTTTATGCCTTTAACCGGAGTGTAAAGCAGCTGCCTTTCCCCAATTCACTATCTATGGTCAGAGTGCCCCCATGCGCTTCGACAAAGTCCTTGGAAATGGATAGTCCCAGTCCACTACCCTGTACCTTGGTGCCCGGAACTCGGAAATAATGTTCGAAGATGCTCTGGTGATAACGGGGATCGATGCCTTTTCCAAAATCACGTACGAACATTTCTATCCAGTTGTCCTTTGTTTGCCGCGCACCGATGATAATACGCCCGTTTTCTGCTGAATACCGGATAGCGTTGGAAAGTAGGTTCGTCAGCACCCAAGCTATCTTTTCACTATCAACAAACAGTTTGCCCATCTTCTCTTCCGGATATTGCACTTCTATCTGAATGTTGAACTTCTCGGCCTGTATCCGGTTTGCCTTGATGGCATATTCAATCAACTCGATAGGCTTGGTGATGCGCGGTTTCAGTTGTAACTTACCGGATTCCACCTGGGTCATGTTGAGTAATTCACTGGTGATACTCAGCAACCGGTCGCTGTTATCCTGAATGCTTTGAGCCAGTTCCTTCTGTTCCTCATTCAGAGAGCCCACTCGGCAGTCTTCCAGCAGTTGCAGGCTCATCAGAATGGCCGAAATCGGTGTTTTTAGTTCGTGAGAGATGGTAGAGATGAAGGTGGTCTTGGCGGAATCCAGTTCTTTAAACTCAGTGATGTTTTTTAAGAGAATCACATATCCTTCTTTTTGCGAGGAACCTTCTCTGCCTGTCTTCATGCACCTCATTTGGAAATAGCTTTCCTTATTGTCGGCATAGATTTTAAGCGGCTCGTTTTTAGAGGTGCTCTTTTCATCGAATGCATCCTGCAATCCCCGGAGCAATCTGCGGAGAAGGTCATTGCGCAGGGCTATCTCCTGAGCTGGTTTCAGCAAGACTTCTTCTCGCTGAAGGTTGAGGATGCTGAGGGCTTCATCGTTAATGAAAAGGATGGTCATCGCATTGTCCAGTCCGATAATGGGTTCCTTCACACTGTTGATGATGGTTTCCATATAATTCTTGGCTGCCTTTATTTCAGCCAGTGTGCTAGAGTTGTAGTCAGCCAGTCGTTTAGCCATCCGATTGAAGTTTTTGGACACCTCTTCAAATTCCTTGCTTTCGAGGTTCAACCGCTGTTCGTAGTTGTGATTGGCAATTTCCTTGATACCGTCTGTAATTTCTTTGACGGGCTTGTTGATGGAGGACGGCAACTGTTTCAACATCCAAAGGCCGCAGACAATGCAGAGACCTCCGATGATGGAGACCCATACCAATGCCCGTTGCAGACCGGGACCGGCCGCCGGGCTAGTCGGTTCGGTGGCGGTCAGAATTTGTAAGTTGACGACAGAGAGTGAAACTAACAGCACAATCATGGCTACCAGCACACCGATATTCAACGTCAGTTTTGTCTTGATATTCATAAAACAATCTATTTAACCTAATTTCCGCAACACTATCATTTAATATTTTTTATAAGCACCTGAGCAACAAAAAGTTGCCAGGATTTTGCCATGTCAGAAATTTCACTTATCTCAGTGTTGCAAAATAAAAACAAACAAAATTCTGAATGACATGGCAAAAGTACAAATTAAATCTGAGAAACCCACTCCTTTTGGGGGATTTTTTTCGATTATGGAGCAATTTGATGCTCTTTTAGCTCAAACCATAGATTCCACCTTGGGATTGAGATGCACTATGTGTTTGGTTATCAATATAGCGAGATTCTAGACCATGCTTTTCTGGTTAAACCAGCGTATTACCTCAAGTCGCTTTGCAAGCAAAATCCCACTAAACCCTATAGGTTGCGGATTTGAGGTTTAGGTTTATTACTGCGGAAAGATAACCAATTTTATGTTCTCATCCGAGAGAAATCTCAAAAAAGACCGGTATCGTTTCAGATGAACTAAAGTCGAGACATAGGTGAAAGCCGGTTGTCCGATGCACAGCGTCGTGACCTGACGCTCTTTGCACACCGTTTGAATAGTATCTATGACATCCGGTGAAGCCCGCTGTATCAGTTCACCGCCCAGCTCCGCCGCCAGTTTGAAGTGATTCAGCAGATGGCGCTGGGTAGCCAATGGAATGCGGTCCGGATGTTCGGCAGGGGTCTGTACATAAAGAACCAAAAAATCCGTATCATATCGAGAGGCTAACCTGGCAGTGCGGCGAATGAGCCTTTTGGGAGTTATTTCATTGCTGCTGATGCATACCAGAAAAAGTTCGCGATGTACACCTTTCTCTCCGCTGATAATTTCGTTCTCCACTTTCCGTTCCACACGAAAGGCAACCTCTTTTAAAGCCAGTTCCCTGAGCTGAAGGATGTTTTCAGTTTTGAAGAAATGGTTCAAGGCTGTTGGAATTTTTTCTTTTCGGTATATTTTTCCAGCTTTCAAACGATTGATCAGTTCTTCCGCTGTCAAATCTATATTCACAACTTCGTCTGCTTCTTCTAGCACCTTATCAGGAATCCGTTCTTTTACTTCGATGCCGGCAATTCCTTTTACCTCTTCATTTAGGCTTTCTATATGCTGAATGTTGACTGCAGTGATAACATTGATGCCTGCTTCAAGCAATTCCATGACATCCTGCCATCGTTTTTCATGCCTGCTTCCTTCCACATTGGTGTGCGCAAGTTCATCTACCACTACCAATTCTGGGTGTAACAGCAAGATGGCATCCAAATCCATTTCTTCCAATTCCTTTCCTTTATAATAGATTTTTCTCCGTGGTATAATCGGCAGTCCGGCTAGCTGTTCTTCCGTTCCAGCACGTCCATGCGTCTCGACATATCCTATTTGCACATCAATGCCGTTGTTTAACATTTCATGTGCTTCCTGAAGCATACGGTAAGTTTTTCCCACACCGGCTATCATGCCGATATAGACCTTGAATACACCCCGCTGTGAACGCCGTATCAGCTGTAGGAAATGCTGTGCGTTTTCTTCTCTATCATTTCTATCCTTCATATTTATGTTTATTTCTGTTGATATTCTTGCAATCTGCCCGAGTTGACGATTAGGGAAATCACCCTACATCCTTCTCAAAGAGGCAGATTCCGTTATTCGTCTTTCCAATATCCCCGATAAAAGAGTAGCAAGATACCGAAAATCTCCAAACGCCCGATGAGCATCAACGCAGAAAGTATCCATTTGGCTGCATCGGGAAGAGCCGCCCAGGAGAAAGCCGGTCCGAAAGCTCCCAGTCCGGGACCCACATTGCCTATGGCGGATATCACTGTACTCATGGATTCGGTCAGTCCCACTCCACAGCACATCAATAATATCCACCCTATAAAAATACATATCAAGTAAGTTCCGAAAAAAGTGAATACCGTGGCAGAGGTCCGTACTGGGACACAGATACCGTTTACTCGTACCGGTAAAACTGCCCGAGGGTGAAGCATCTGTTTGAACTGATTCCGGATGTTACGGGCAATGATAAGCAACCGCATGTTTTTGACTCCTCCGCTGGTAGATCCAGTACATCCGCCTGAAATCATGGCGAAAATCAGCAACATCCAGGTGCAAGGAGGCCATAAGTTGTAATCATCTGAAGTAAATCCGCAGGAAGTATGAGCAGTAGCTACTTGAAACAGGGCTTTACGGAAGGACGTTTCCAAATCGTAGTAGTCAGTCAGGAATAGGGCTCCAGTAATGAACAGAGTGAGTATTCCGACGGACTTCAGAAACCAGCGTAATTCTTCATCTTTCCATAAATGGCGAAAGTTACCACGCATAGCAGCCAAATAATAAAGAGAGAAATTGACGCCAGACAGAATCATAAAAATAGAAATCACGTATTCAATGTAGGGCGAATTCCAATAGGCCACACTTGCCTGCTTGGTAGAGAAGCCACCGGTTGCGGTTGTAGCAAAGGCGTGACAGACGGCATCAAACCCACTCATACCACCCCCTACAAGCAGAAGAGTTTCCACAGCTGTCAGTCCGATATAGATTGTCCACAGCCACCGTGCCATCACTTTGATTTTGGGGTGAATCTTGTCATGGGTAACTCCCGTTGCTTCTGACAGGAAGAGCTGTTGGCTGCTGCCCGAAAATAGAGGCAACAGTGCAATAGTAAAAAGAACGATGCCAAGTCCACCAATCCACTGGGTCAGACTTCTCCAGAACAACAGTCCGTGGGGAAGGGTTTCGATATGATCCAATATCGTGGCACCGGTAGTGGTGAACCCTGACATGGTTTCAAAAAAGGCATCGGATATTGATGGAATATATCCACTAAATAGGAAAGGAAGCATTCCCAGTGCCGAAAACAGTATCCACGAAAGACTGACAATACAATAACCGTCACGTCGATTGATGGATACTTCATTTCGTTTACCCCCCAACAGCAGCAGTCCACCAAGTACAACGTTAATAAGCAGCGTTTCTAAAAAATGAATATAGTCTTCTTCCTGATAGTAGAAGGAAACACCTGCACAAAGTGCGAAAAACCCCGCTTCTACCAGTACAAGCACGCCTAATGCATATGAAACATTTCGATAGTTGACCATACAGCCCCTGTTTCTCTGAAAAGAAACTTTATTGCTTTGATACCATTCTTCCATTGTTCTTTTATTTTAATTTTATTACATGAGAAACAAGGACTGTGCCATTGTTCGAAATCTTTCATTATCACTTGAAAATCAGCAGCTATGAAGATATAAAAGAGGAATGAAAAGGCAGACTGTTTTCTCAATCTGAGAAGAAACCTTTTCATTTTGAGAAAACAAGTCTTTCCTTTCCACTGTCCTTAAGAGTACAAGGTGGTGGACATGTTAAAATCCGATGCCGATCCCTGCTACCAGGTAAGTTCGGTCATATACCGGTGATACGATAGCTTGAACAGATAAGGGGATTGTTAAATGGTTTGACAACGATACTTCCTTGGAAACTTTCAGAGATACGTCTGTAAAAGCGGCTTTATGGTGATACATTCCTTTCCAGGGAGTAAAGCCGACAGCGGGAGTCAGCACTATGTCAGCAGGTAGCCGGAAGGGATAGGAGGCCGAAAGGTAAGTAGATGCCTGCAGATTGCCCTTCTCATTCTTGTCTGCCCCGGCAAACATGGTGCTCCATGAAAGGGACAGCGGAAAAGAATCGCTGAAGCAGTAAGCCAATGTAGCCTCGAAATAATGGCTGTTTTTGTAATGGCCATAAGGTTGGTTGATACCGCTCCACCAATAATCGGACAAGGTGGCCGTTAAATTCCGGTAGGTATATCCGAGGTTGATGTCCCATTCTTTGGAACCTCCCTCTTCCCATTTGGTGAGTGACTGGCTGCCCCAAACATTGAGGGAAAAACCAGCATAACCCAGCGTGAGAGAAGGCTGTACCGAACAACCGGACTGCTGATCGGCCCCGCGCCAGACATAGTCAGAAACGAAATCCGCCTTGGCATGAACGGATAGTTTGTCTTGTGCAGAAACTTGTAAAGGATATAAACAAGCCACTACTCCTATAAGAAGCAGATTTTTTTTGATAAAAGTATACATATTACAAACAGATTAATGTTTTTTTCTTATGTTCATCTAAAGCAACATTCAGTTTCAATACATTGATTTTGGAAGGCCCGAAAACGCCGAAAAGCGGTCTTTCGATATGGTTTTCCACCAGTGCTTTCACTTCTTTTTCGCTCAATCCCCTGGCAGTAGCTACCCGTTTTATCTGCACATAGGCACAGGCAGGTGTGATGTCAGGATCCAATCCGGAGGCACTGGCCGTTACCATTTCTGCAGGCACCTCCGCACGTTTCAGGTACGGATGGTGCAGCAAAAAGGTGTCTATCCGGGCCTCGACTTCTTTCAGGTAGCTTTCATTGGTTACCCCTTTGTTGCTGCCGGCCGAGCTGGTGCCGTCGTAACCGTCACCTGCACAGGAAGGTCGTCCCCAAAAATAAATATCTTGGGTAAACCGCTGTCCGACGTTGGCTACCCCCACTACTTTTCCGTTCAGGCTAACGGTTTCGACATTGCCACCCTCACCCGGCGCGGCGAACTGGGCATACGCCCACAGGACCAGCACATAACATACGGACAAAAACACACAAAAAACAAGAGTGAGTTTTATTGATTTTATAAGATTCTTCATAATGAATATTTTTACGAGTCAATTTAAAATAATTTGAATAAATTATCATGAAAGATAGGTTAGACAAATAGTCCAACGAGCAGATCAATCAGCTTGATACCCACAAAAGGAGCGATTAAACCGCCTACCCCATAGATAAGCAGGTTTCGACGAAGCAGAGCACTGGCACCGATTGGCTTGTAGGCAACTCCTTTCAGCGCCAGGGGTATCAGCGCAGGAATGATGAGCGCATTGAAGATGACGGCAGACAGGATGGCACTTTCGGGACTGTGAAGCCCCATGATGTTAAGGGCACCCAATTGAGGAACAGAAATCATGAACAAGGCCGGAATGATAGCAAAGTATTTTGCCACATCGTTAGCGATGGAGAAGGTGGTCAGTGTACCTCGTGTCATCAACAGCTGCTTTCCTATCTCTACGATTTCGATTAGTTTAGTCGGGTCATTATCCAGGTCAACCATGTTGCCGGCCTCTTTTGCCGCCTGTGTACCGCTGTTCATGGCTACTCCTACGTTGGCCTGTGCCAAAGCCGGAGCATCGTTTGTACCGTCACCCATCATGGCCACCAGCTTGCCGGCCGCTTGTTCCCGACGGATGTAATTCATCTTGTCTTCCGGCTTGGCTTCGGCGATGAAGTCATCCACACCCGCTTTTTTGGCAATGTATTGTGCCGTCAAGGGATTGTCTCCCGTTACCATCACCGTTTTGACACCCATTTTTCGTAAGCGTTCAAATCGCTCTTCTATACCTGGTTTGATAATGTCCTGCAATTCAATGACACCGGCTACTTTCTGATTGACACAGACCACCAAAGGAGTACCTCCGTTGCCTGATATGTTTTGAATAGCATCTTCCGTTTCCTGGGGGAAGTCATGACCGGCTGCCTGCGTCAGGCTGCGGATGGCATCAAAAGCCCCTTTACGAATTTGGGTACCGTCTTTCAGGTCTACGCCAGAGCATTTGGTTTCCGCCGTAAACGGGATTATGTGGGCCCCTTTCGTTTCCGTCTGGAGTGTATGCATGCGGATGCCTTGTTCGCGTCCCAATTCGATGATGGATTTACCTTCCGGAGTGTCATCGGCTAAGGAAGAGAGCATGCATATTTCCACAAAAGGGCGCAGAGGAATCTCTTTGACCGGATGAAAGGCTGTAGCCTTACGGTTTCCGATAGTGATGGTACCCGTCTTGTCCAGTAAAAGTGTATCCACATCTCCTGCTGTCTCAACGGCTTTTCCTGATTTGGTGATGACATTGGCACGCAGTGCGCGGTCCATACCTGCAATTCCGATGGCGGAAAGCAGTCCACCGATGGTGGTAGGAATCAGACAGACAAAGAGAGACAAGAAAGCGGCTATCGTAATGGTAGTGCCGGAATAGTCGGCCATCGGCTTCAGCGTAATGCACACCACCAGAAAGACAAGTGTGAATACAGCCAGCAGGATAGTCAGTGCAATCTCATTCGGCGTTTTCTGCCGGCTAGCCCCTTCGACCAATGCAATCATCTTGTCAAGGAAACTCTCTCCGGGCTGTGTGGTAACCACCACCCGAATCCGATCTGAGAGCACTTTTGTACCCCCAGTTACCGAACTTTTATCTCCGCCGGCTTCACGGATAACCGGAGCGGATTCTCCCGTAATCGCACTTTCATCGATGGAGGCCAGACCTTCTATGATTTCACCGTCTGCAGGAATGACATCCCCTGCTTCACACTCAAAGACATCGCCTTTCTTCAGTTGGGAACTGCTTACAGACTCCAGCTTTCCATCTGTGACCCGCTTGGCAGGTGTTTCCTCACGAGTTTTGCGCAGGCTGTCAGCCTGAGCCTTGCCCCGTGCTTCGGCGATGGCTTCCGCAAAGTTGGCAAAAAGCAAGGTCAGAAAAAGAATGACGAAAACGCTGAAGTTATAGATTACCGAGCCCTGTGCACCGCTTACCGCTGAATAGACGGTCACCGGCAGCATGAAAAAGGTGGCGATTTCCACTGTGAACATAATAGGGTTTTTCACCATCAGTCGTGGATTCAGTTTGACGAAAGACTGTTTGAGACTGGCTTTCAGCTGGTCTTTCTGAAACAACGAGTTGTTTGTATTTTTAGTATTCATATTTTCTTGCTATTAATCAGTTGTAATTAGAGAGTAAAATGTTCCGTCAGTGTGGTCAGGGCCTGTGCCGGGAAGAAAGACAAGGCTGCTACAATAAAGATAACAGCAAAAGTCATGACAGCAAAGGTCACCGTATCGGTTTTCAGCGTACCAGCACTTTCAGGAATGTATCTTTTCTGAGCCAGCAGTCCGGCCAAAGCTACCTGGCCGATAATCGGAATGAAACGGCTCAGGATCAGTACAATGCCACAGGAAAAATTCCAGAACCAGGTATTGTCACCCAAGCCTTCGAATCCAGATCCGTTATTGGCCGCACAAGAGGTAAACTCATAAAGCATTTCTCCCAATCCATGGGAACCAGGATTGTTGAGCCATCCGCCTTCACTCGCCACAAAAGCCGGGGCATGAACATACAGATAGGCAGCCAGAGCCGTTCCTACCAGGATGACAAACGGATGCAGCAGCGCTACGATAGAAGCGATTTTCATTTCGCGAGCTTCCACCTTGTGGCCCATGAATTCAGGAGTTCGGCCTACCATCAACCCGCTGATAAATACAGCGATGATGAGGAACGTAAAGTAATTCATCCAGCCTACGCCGACACCACCGAACCACGTATTAATCTGCATGTTCAGCATTTCTATCATCCCTGAAAGAGGCAGGGTAGAGTCATGCATGCCGTTGACAGACCCATTGGAGGTTACGGTGGTCGCAACACTCCACAATCCGGTGGCACCAGCCCCCAAACGTATTTCTTTTCCTTCCATTGAGCCATTTTCTTGTGCAATTTCCATGTCATCAATACGTGGATTACCTCCCATCTCTTGTGATACATTGACACAGGCTCCAATCAGAAAGGCTACCAGCATAACTCCATAGATGCTGTATCCTAATTTCTTCCGTTTCACATAAAATCCGAATGCAAAAGCCATAGCCATAGGGATAATCAAGATGGACCAGCATTCTATCATATTGGATAAATAGGTCGGATTTTCCAAGGGATGGGAAGAGTTAACACCGAAATAGCCTCCGCCATTGGTACCCAACTGTTTGATGGGGATAATGGCAGCCGCCGGACCTTGTGATACATATTGGGTTTCACCTTCCAGGGTGGTTACTTCCATTTTTCCGTCAAATCCCATGGGAGTACCTTGCGTAATTAGAATAAAGCCGACAACTAAAGACAACGGAAGAAGAATACGGGTACAGCTAAGTACCAAAAATTTCCAGAAATTGCCGATAGTTTGTGTGGTCTTTTCTCCCAAAGCTTTCATAATTCCTGCCATGGCAGCCATACCGGTAGCAGCAGTCAGGAACTGGAACAGCATAATAACGAAGAGCTGAGTAAAATAGGTTAAGTTACTTTCTCCACTGTAGTGCTGTTCGTTGCAGTTTACCATAAACGAAATGCAGGTGTTGAAAGCCTGGTGAGCACTTTGTGCCAAATTGCCATCCGGATTCAGAGGCAACCAACCTTGCAAGGTAAGCAACACCATACCCCAAATGAACCAAAACAGATTCACGGTGAGTAATGCTCTCAAGAATTGTTTCCAGTTCATTTCTTCATCGGGATGAATGCCCGAAAGACGGAAAATCCATCCTTCTATCGGCTTCATAAAATCTGTCCAAACCTTTTTTCCTCGATATACACGAGCGATGTATTTTCCCAGCGGATAGCTGAGAACAACCATCAATACCACTTGGGCTACTATACCTATTATTTCTGTATTCATAATTTCTACTTTTTAGAATTTTTCCGGCTTAACCAAGACATAAGCAAGATAGCCGAACAGGATAAAACCTACGATAAACAATGCTGTATACATACCTTTCTTTTTTTATAGGTTATCGAACCAATCGATACACTTCATAAACATTTTAAAACAGGCCAATCCGCTTGCTACACAGATGGCGATTCCAATCATTTCATTCATTTTCTTTTCATTTTATTTATTACAATTATTATGAGTTATACATGATGGTATCATATAGGCAAGGGATGTGCCAAGAAAATAAATCAAGAACTAACAGACTGTGTATCAGCTATAAAAAGAAATTCAACTGACTATAAAGCAAGAGAGCGGCCCTCTCAGAATGAGAAGGTCGCTCTCTTGAAATGAAATGATAAAGAAACCGGATGTTTTATGTTATTGAATGCCGTAAGAGTCTATTTTTCGGTATAAAGTGGCAAGACCGATTTTCAGTAAACGAGCTGTTTCTGTCTTGTTTCCATGGGTATGTTGGAGCACTTTGAGAATATGCTTTCGTTCAATAGCTGCCAATTCAAACTCATCCCCCTTATCGTCACTGCGTGAGCATGGATGATGCTGAAGTTCAATGGGAAGGTCTTCCAAGGTTATCTGGTTGTCGCAGATGATGACACTTCTTTCAATGACATTGCGCAATTCGCGCACATTGCCTTTCCATTCTGCCTGCCGAAGGGTAAGCAAGGCATCCGGATCTATATCTTCAATGTGTTTGTTGAACTTAGCAGCATAACGCTGCAGAAACATGCGGGCTAAACTCTCGATGTCTTCTTTTCTCTCCCGAAGAGCCGGCAGGTGAATTTGAAAGACTGACAGACGGTAAAAAAGGTCTTCCCGGAATCCTCCTTTCTCTATCTCTTCCTTTAAATGACGGTTAGTAGCTGAGATGATGCGTACATCTACTTGGGTTCGCTTCGTGTCTCCGATTTTGATGTATTCTCCTGTTTCTAAAACGCGCAGCAGACGGGCTTGCAAATCAAAGGCCATCTCTCCAATTTCGTCCAAGAATATGGTACCATGATTGGCGATTTCAAATAATCCCTTCTTATCCTTAACTGCACCGGTAAAGGCGCCAGCCTTGTAACCAAACAATTCACTTTCCAACAAATCCTTACTGAAAGCCGAACAGTTAATTTCCACGATAGGATACTGTGATCGGGCGCTGGCTGTATGAATGGCATGGGCAAACACTTCCTTGCCTGTTCCAGTCTCTCCGGTCAGTAAAATCGGGACATCGGTCTTGGCTACTTTTTGAGCCAGACTGATTGCTTGTTGCAAACACTCTGACTGGCCGACGATAGACTGAAAAGAATATGTTAGAGGAGCATCATTCTTCCCTTTTTTCTTTTCACTCTCTTCTATGGCACGGCTGATGGTAGGAATAATCTTACGGTTATCATCTCCTTTAGTAATATAATCAAATGCTCCATTTTTAATGGCTTGTACACCATCTGGAATGTTTCCATGCGCGGTAAGTAAGATAACAGCTGCATCCGGTTGAATTCTGTGAATGTCGAAAATGAAGTTCACTCCGTTTCCATCCGGTAGGAAAACGTCACAAAGTACCACTTCAAAACGTTGAGTATTCAGCATTTTCAAAGCAGAACGGCAATCTGCGGCTTTCGAGGCCTGGTAACCTTCTAATTCAACCATTCGAGCCAGCAGGTTACGTATAGGGTCTTCGTCATCAATAATTAAGATATGTATCATAAACCTAATTTCCGCAACACTATAATTTGATATTTTTTATAAGCACCTGAGCAACAAAAAGTTGCTCAGAATTTTGCCATGTCAGAAATTTCATTTATCTTAGTGTTGCAAAATAAAAACAAACAAAATTCTGAATGACATGGCAAAAGTACAAATAAAATCTGAGAAACTCACTCCTTTTAGGGGATTTTTTTCGATTATGAAGCAATTTGATGCTCTTTTAGCTCAAACCATATCGTCTTTTATGACAACTTGTACTTTGCCATCAGCATTGGGCATATTATAAAGAAGAAATTGTATCTCGTTACTCATAATTTATTACTTTAGATGCAAAGTAAGTGATTTATTTTTATAACAATGTGCCTATAGTGTAATCTTTAACAAGATATAACAAAAAACGCTTGTGTTATAGCATGTAATAGTGTGAAAGAATGTAAAATGAGCCCTTGCTTTTGGCTGTTACTATAGATTAGCATTGAAATATGTTGTCAAAATGTTGGCAATTTCTAGAAACAAAAAATCCTAACCGCTTATTATCAAGCAGTTAGGATTTTCTTTGGTGCGCCTGATAGGCATATTTTTATTTAAACTCATGAAAAATTAAGATGATTGTAAGTACTTGATAATCAGATATTGATAGTCGTTACTTGTTTCGTAAAGTTTCTTAAAAATACGTTAGATTTCAAAGATGTTGCCAAAATGTTGCCAAAAATGTTGTATCTTTGCAGCAACCAAAATGGAACTAATATGGCTAGTATAGAATTAAGTATATCAAGCAAGGAAGATAAGGTTACGCATAGAAGCGAAATACTCATTCGATTCGTGCCTTTTCGTGGTGCCAATCTTAGGGTAAAGAGCGGATTGTTTATCTCTCCGAAGCATTTTCGATATTTTATCAATAGAACTAAGACTTTAAAGACTGGTATTGCTGTACCAGAAAAAGTATTGTCTATAAATAAGGAAGAGGCAGCAAAGAAAGGCTATGAGTTGAAATCTTATGGCGAGGTTGTTGTAGCAGATCGCATTATAACACCTGAAGTGAAAAACTCTAAACAGCAAAAGCAATTGTTGGACGAGTTATTAGCTTCTATAATGGAGGCTTTCGCTTCTGCTCATAAAGATGATGTAGATGCAGTGTGGTTGGATAAGATAGTAAACCGCTTTCATCATCCAACACGTCAGCCTGCCAAGAAAGGAAAGAGAGAAAGAAAAAAGAACTCCATTTATGACCTAGCTGAAGAGTATCTGGAAAAGAAGCGCTTCTCTTATGATCATACCAAGGCCTTCCGAGTGTTGATTCGGGATTTGGCTCGATATGAAGCTTTCAAGAAGAAAGTGATGCAGGAGAAGTTTGCTTGGAATATAGACAAGATGACTCGTAAGGATATTGAAGATTTCGAGGAGTATCTTCGTTATGAGAAGACATTATCGGAGAAATACCCTAAGCAGTTTGAAAGTATTCTTGAAGAGTATCCGGTTGAAATCAACGTGGTGCATACGATGACCAAATTGCAAGACCGTGGAGAGAATACCATTGTGAAACTTAAAAAGAAATTCAAGGCGTTTATGCAATGGTTGTATGAAACGGAGAGAACAACCAATCGTCCTTTCGATGGAATTAAGATAGGCGTGGAGAAGTATGGTACACCTATTTATATAACAAAGGAAGAACGAAATCTTGTGGCTGAAACAGATATTCCTGCAATGTTTGAAAAACTGGATGATGAAGATAAGAAGGCATGTTCAAAACTTCCTTTAAGGACATTGGAAACTCAGCGTGATATATTTGTGTTCCAGTGCTTGGTAGGTTGTCGTGTTGGCGATCTTACGAGATTGACTTCTCAGAACATCACCCAGGGAATCTTGGAGTATGTGCCGAGTAAGACTGCTGATGAGGATGCTCCGGTGAAGCCTCGTATTCCGTTAAATCCATGTGCTTTGAAATTGGTGAAGAAATATGAGGGTGTTGATAAGGATGGACGTTTATTTCCTTTCATCAGTCCACAGAAGTACAATGATGCCATCAAGGCAATCTTGTTGATTTGTGGCATCACAAGAATCGTTCAGGTTCGCAACTCAACGACAGGGGAGAATGAAATGAAACGAATTTGTGATGTTGCCAGTTCTCACATGGCTCGCCGTACTTTCGTTGGTGCAGCTTATAAGGCTGTTCGTGACCCGAATATCGTTGGAAAGATGAGTGGTCATGTTGAGGGAAGTAGGGCGTTCAATCGCTATCGCCAGATAGATGATGATATTTTAAAAGAAACAATTAATTGCATATAATTATTATGAATTTATCAAAAAGGCACAAAAGACCAACTGGGTATGTTTCTTTGTATCCTAATGTTGATGGGTATTTTCTCAAGAAATGTACCTATAGTTTTTGTTCCCAGCCTTCTGTTTTAGTGACAAAAGAAATTTGGGAAACTTTAGAAGAGTTGAATAAGATGTATTATAGCCAGACTTCTTCTTTAAAGAGAAGATGGAAAAATATGACTATGCGCTATCCGTTTCCTATTCTTTCTTCTTTTATCTTTTCCAAAAAGAGCCCATTTGTTCATTTGAAAAATGAAAATTTGGAAAATTCTTATTTATTTCGAATGTATTGTAATGGCTTTAATGCTGGGTATAGATATTTCTTTTATGATAAGACTACGTTTATGACTAGTCCTTCGGCTATTAAAAATCAAAAAGAAGCTTTTTTGAAAAGCAGTAGAGTGAGAGCCTTGGATTTTGAACCAAATTCATGTACGACGGATATAAAAATCTTTTCTGAGTATTGTTATGATTTAGGGCAAAAAGCTGCAGGAGATTATTGTGAAGCAAGATGGCCTTTGAAAGATGTAAAATTGGAAGAGAAGGCTTCTTTTACGCAACTTTTGCGCCTTGATGCGGATAGTTCAAAAGATGAAAAATATCTAAAGGAATACATAGAAACTTGTCTTTCGTATGTTAAAGGAAATGGAAGAAGTGCAGCTAAGCGTGCTGCTGTGTTCTTCTCATTTTTACAAAAAAATGGAAATGTAAAAATGTATTACCCTGGTGACATAAGTGCTGCTCTTTATGATAGAAAGGTACTTCTCAAATTATGGAATGAACTACAACTTACGGTTAAGGCAGACTCCTTTGTTACCGAAGTACACCGCTATTATAGTGACAAAGATAATGGCTATAATGTTAAGGCTAAAGATGCGGAACAACTTGAATATCTTTTAGTTAGTAAAAAATTGAAGTAATCGAAAATATCCTCAAAAACTTTTTGAGGATATTTTTTTATCCCTATTTTTGCGTATATTTTTTTGAGGGATAAAAAAATATGGTAGATAAATCCTTCTATTGTAATTTTGCAGCGCAATTTGTTTCATATCCCTTCATTCGTTTCTCGTTTTGAAGGTTGTTGAAAAGAACAGAAGTTTAATTTAAAATTATAATAGAATATGAAAATTTCAGAAATCGTAAACCAGAATGTCCCTTTACAAGTAGTAGTAAATGTGGCTGACTTAAAAGAACTCTTTCTTGATTGGAAAGAGGAAAGTGAATTGAATCGTAAGAAGGAGACAGAGACTCTTCTTACTCCAGATGAGGTAGCGAGCAAGTATCGTATATCTAAGGTGACGCTATGGCGTTGGGCGAAGGATGGATTGCTCAAACCTGTTAAGATGGGAAGAAAATCTTTCTATCGTCAGTCGGATATTGAGCGTGTCTTTGATCTTGATAAATAATATGGTATGCTTAAAATCAATTCGCATTCACTGGATGTTCCACCAAAGGAATTGCCTACTTATGTTCTTCGTCTGGAAGTACAGCGAGTCATCGAGCAATATGCTAAGGTATTCCAGTGCCCGAAGGATTTCATTACATCTGCGGTGTATTGTATCGTGGCAACTTTGTGTGGAAAACATGTGACGATTCATGATGGGAAGTATCGAAATCATCCTAATCTATGGATTTGTCATATAGCTCCAAGCGGTTCAAACAAAAGTTCACCAATCAAGGCACTTTTGGAACCTATGCATCAAGAGGATGGTAAACGCTATAGGGATTTTCGTGATAAATATAAGGTCTTCAAAAAGAATGTCGAGGAGGATGAACCTGTATTTAATCAACTGATTGTCTCTGATGTTACTCCTGAAGGTTTGTATCAGGTGCTTGATAGAAGATGTGACTCTCGTGATGGACTGCTGTTGTACCGAGATGAAATCAAGGGTTTCATAGATGATATCGGACGCTATCATAATAGTGGTGAGATAAGCAACTATCTTTCCATCTGGGATGGTACCACTTTTTCTGTCACTCGAAAGACTCAAATGCCAATTCGTATAGAACATCCATTTCTTTGCATGATGGGTGGCATCCAGCCAGATGCTTTTACTGAAGCTTTCAAAAGAAATTTGGCTAGTTTGGGTTTTGTGCAGAGGTGGCTGTTTGTATATCCTGACAATATACCGAAGTCATTTTATTCTGAGGTAGTGTTGGAATCATCCTATGTAGAAGCTTGGAATGAGATCTTCACGAAGCTATTGAAGATGGGGAATATGGAACTGACGCTCAGTGCTGCAGCTAAGCAAGTGTACATAGATTACTATAACGAAACAAAGGCTAGAACGGATGAAAATGATTCGTTCCAGGCATCGATGTTATCGAAATTGCGTATTCATGTATTGAAATGGTGTGCCATTACTCACATCTTGTCTTGCCAAGATGATGCTGGGCCTGGTTGTTATTTTGCTTTTCCATCTTCTACAGAGGTGTCAGCAGAAGAAATGAAGTATAGTGTGGAGTGTATGCGCTACTTCGAGTATTGTGGAACCAAAGCATTGAATCTTATTACAGGAGGAACGACAGCTAAGAAGATGACGAAAGAACAGTTGATTAAACTGCTGTATTCCCTAGTAGGAGAAGATAAAATGAATATTACTAAGTTTGCAGAAGGTATTGGTGTTAGCAGGCAATACGTGAGTAGGATAGTCAATAAACAGCCAGAACTTCATGGTTGCGGTTGCGCATTAACGGAAACCCCTTTATATAAAGGGAGTTCAAGCGTAATCCTACCGCAACCTGCTGTAGCAGAATGATAAGCCTCAGATTGAAATATGGTTGCGGTGGGTTGCTGTTCTATCTTGTTGATAATTAGAAATATAGGACGTGTCGCAACTGAAACTATAAAATAAGGTATATCTATGAATATATTTTCAAGGCAAATTTCAGTTTACGATGGAGTCACTGATAATGTGGGAAGGGTAATTACCTTGCATGATTTCCTTTTCTCTAAAGAGTATGCAAATGTCATCCAGATGATGCGCTGTATTGCAGATAAGGAGGAACGGGATAAATGGAAACGGCGACTCCCACAAGCAGCTATTAGTGGTGTGTTTGCTCCAACGAGAGCCGTTGGGAACATAAAGCAATATTCGGGGTTGATAAGCATTGATGTAGATTCTAAGGAAAACCCAGATATAACGAATTGGGAAGAACTCAAAACACAGTTGGCTGTATTGCCTCAGATAGCTTATTGTTCGCTCAGTGTTAGTGGTAAAGGTATCTTCGCCATTATTCCTTTGCGGTATCCACAAAATCATTTGCAACAGTTTCGACAGTTGCAAATCGACTTTGAAAAAATGGGAATCATCATAGACAAGGCGTGTAGTGATATAACTCGTATGCGTTGCATGAGTTATGATGAGCATCCGCTAATTAACATGAATGCAATCCCATACGAAGGTGTTTATGTGGAACCGCCTAGAAAGGTGGTTTATCCTCTTAGTGATTTCAATGGGAATGATGATTTTCTGGCTGTGGAAAAATGCTGTGAGATAATCAGCCGCACCGGAACGGATGTGACAGTTTCCTATGAACAATGGATGAAGGTTGGCTGTTCTCTTGCTATTCTGGGAGAAGATGGCAGACCGTTCTTCCACATCTGTAGTCAACAGAATCAGGATTATAACGAATTGAAGACAGATAAACTGTTTTCTGATTTGTTGAAGCGAAATTACCAAAGTGTTAGTATTGGAACATTTTTTTGGATTTGCCGTCAATATGGTATCCGAATCCATTCATAAAATAAATTTTAGAATTAATGAAAGCAATAACAATTCCAACAAGTCTTTATGTTGCTTTAGCGCAATTGGAAGACAAAGATGCGGGACAGATAGCAAAAGCTATCGCTCGTTATGTAGAAGAGGAAAAGGAACCAGCTTTTTCCAATTCCCTCTTGAAAGCGTTCTTTACGCTTTTTCGTGAACAAATCGATGCTCAACGTAATGCTTATGAGCAGCGTCGTGTTGTTAATACTCAGAATGCTCAACGCAAAGTGAGTAAAAAACGAGTCGTACCGAAGAAGACCGAATCGGTTGTAGAAGAGAAGAAAGAGGAAGTTGCTTCTAACGCTCCAATTCCTTTGCAGCGATTGGTTGATGTCTATCCGAAAATCGGTACTTATACGGGGGAATTTCAAAATGCTTGGGATTCTATGGCGGAGTCTGATAAGCAGCGTGCCATAGATTTTGTTCCAGTTTATTTGAGTCAGTTTCCTGAGCCTTCTGCCCAGTTCTATTTGAATCAATACTTGAAGGCTAAGCCTTGGGACAAGGTAACTGGTTAAAGGGCTGAAGGGGTTGTGGGTAAGCAGAGGTGACGGCATTTCTGTTGCGAGATATGCCGAGGTATTACCTTTGCTGCGCTCGGTATCCTCTGCGTTCTCGCCTCCTTTCTTTGAGAAAGAGCGGAGGATGAAGTCGTTCGCAGGCTCACAACCCTTGATATGAACATTTTAAACGATTAAAGAAATGACAAATAAAAGCAAACTAATATCGTTGGAGAATAAACGAAATCATGTGGTAGTTACCAAGGTGACTCAGGGTGAATATTCGAAGATTTGTTCGGCTGCTAAAAGTTGTAATATGACAGTAAGTAGCTTTGTTCGTGCTCGTTGTTTGGGGTATAAGCCAAAGAACAAGTTGTCTAATGAAGAGATAAAACTGCTAGGAAATTTGGCGAAATGCCGTATTGATATGGTCAATTTTGCTAATGCTTTGTCTGGGTTAACTAACGAACAAAAGCTTTCTCTCTTTCGTAATTATCGTGTGATGTTTGATTGGTATGAGAGGGTTGTGCCAATAACGAATGCTGTAGTCGACTATTTGAAGTCGGTACAGAAAGTTAATGAATTCCCATCTAGTTCAACTTAAATTAGTAGTTTATGATTGCAAAGGCAAAAGCAATATCACATGGTATCAATGCCATCAGATATATGAGTGGTGAGTCGGAGCACAAGAAACATCCGGAGAAAATATACCATGTATGTAATCAAAATCTTGATGCAGATATGGATGCTTTGGGGATTTGGATGATGATGAACTTGATTTCTGCATCACGAATGGATGTCAAGAATAACGTGATCCGTATCGAGATAAGTCCTTCTGCTGAACATACCAAGGACTTTTCTTTATCTGATTGGAAGAAACTTTGGAACGATTTTATAGAAGAGTTTGACAAACAGGTAATCTATGACAAAAAGGGTAAGTTGGTATCAGACAAAACTTATCTTGGATGTAGTATGGCTACTGTTTGGCTCCATAAAGATTCTGAGAGCGGTACACCTCATCTTCATGCAGCAGTTAGTAGAATGACAGAATGGGGACAGATGAATAATGATCATGCCATTCATCTTCGTGCCCAACGAGCAGCTGAGATTATTGCTCGAAGATATGGTTGGACTACGGCTCGTGAGATTCGAGACAATAATCTCAGGAAGGTGAGTGAGGATTGTATGGACATCATTAGATTAATGCCGCATTGGTCATGGGATGAATATGCTTATTTGTTGAAAAGAAAAGGATATGATGTGCGTTTACGTCGTGACAAAGAGGGTATCGTTCGTGGTTATGTTTTGGCGAAAGGTAATGCAAAGTACAAGGCTTCTGAATTGGGGCGTGGACGAAAGTTGATAGCCAAGAATATCGAAACTACCTGGAAGTTGCTTCATCCACAGATGAGGAATGTTTCTGCTTCAATGAATAATCCTGTTCAAAAGCCCCAGAAGGGTATAGCTGTAGGCTTTAAAGTTGATGGCTCTGGTATTGGAACTGCCGGGAATACCACGGCAAAGTTCGTTGATGATACATATAGCCGAGCTTTCAATTCTTATACGGAAAGAGTTCCTGGAACATCACGTGTAAGTATAAATATTGATGGCGAAGTCTATGATCGCTTTATTCCGAAAGAGATAGAGGACTATTTTGATACGGAGTTTGATTTTCGTAGTGTAGCTAACTGGAAGATGTTGACGAATCTTGCTACAGCTTATTTTACGATGCTCGCTACTCCCAACATTTCAGTTTCAGGAGGAGGTGGTAGTACAGGCAATGATCAGAAATGGGGACGAGATCCACGTGAAGATGAAATGGAGTGGGCACATCGTTGTGCTCAGGCTGCTATTGCTGCATTGGGAAAACGAGCAAGATATGGAAGACGTAGATAATAATATTATATTTAAATGAAGAAATTTGATACAGATGAACTTCGGGCGCAATTGGATACCTTTTCGCCCGAACAACAGAGAGATATGGATCGTGATTTGCTCAATCAATACATCAATGCGTTTCGTGCATTATCAGGCATAGTTGAGCAAAGTGTCCGTAATTACAAGATTATCTCAGAACAAGTAGATGCTTCTACAGCCAAGGTTGGCAAACTCCTTCCTATGTTGAAGGAGGCTAATACTGTTCGAGTGGATGAAAGAATTAAGTCAAGTATAGAGAAGGTTGCAGTAAAAATGGGTGATGATGTAGCTGATGCTTTTGGCAAGAAAGTGCGAGCGGTGCTTGATGATGTAAATGAGGCATCAGGTAGAATCTCGATTCCTCTTGATGTTGCTGCGGCATGTATGTTGACTTTGCTTTTTACAATTTTGATTTTGGTGTTGGTAATCCTTGTAAATATTACAGAAATCCATTCCAATGTATTATGGATTGTCCTTGGAGGTGGATTCGGATCAGAGATACTAATTTATTGGCTTGTTTGGTATTTGCATCGTAAAGGATGGGTATAAAAAAAGTCTGCATATTCTCTTGACTGAGAATGTGCAGACTTAAATACAGAGTATAAATTAAGATTGGGTTTGATAGTGTAATGTTAATTGGTAAGTATTTATCTAATCTGTATCGGCTTACTCACTCTTTTTATGCTTATTTTAATGTAATAAATATGCAAGGGTTTTCTTCTTATTTGTAATAATGCATATTCCAATTTTTGCATTTATTTCATCTCTTAAGACTTCTTTACATGTATATTTGTCTGTGTCTGACATCTTAAGAGTTCCTGTAGGATGGCTATGCCAATCTCCAATATAGTCTATCACTTTGTTAGAACTAGTGTAAACCTTCAAATATTCATTCTTCCATTCAGATATAGGCAACTCTAAGTTTGTCTCGTTTGAATATAAATGACTTGGAGTATAGTTGTGGGTGACATAAATCATTTTATATTTTAGGTCAATAGAACCCATTAGATAGCCCCCTGTCTCATTTCTTCCAGCAACTTTGGTGTTATGTCTGATTTCTGTTAAAATGTCTGATTTTATTCTTACCGTCCAAGAGATATCATTTTCGCATGTTATACTCGTATAATTTTCAAGATCTATTACATCTGTGAAGACTTGTCCGATATATTCAATGTTTGCAAATGATATGTATATTTTATTTTCTTGTGCAGGTTTGGCAAACATATTGCGTATTATATTAGAAGCGATTCCGCAATGCGTACTAATAGTATCATCACTTAAAATCATAGAATTGGAATGGCAACCTTCTCCAACTCTGATTAAATCATAGTTATATTTATCTTCATCTTGAAGCCATTTTCTTATGTCCTCGTTATTACATGATTCTAAAGCAATCTGTATGTGATAGTCTGATAACAGGTTCTTTCTGTTGTAGTTTAAGTACAACAAACCGATTTTTCCTGCATCAGATAATGCAAATCTTGCAATAGGAACGTTACACTTTGTGCTTACTTTTGTGAGCATTCGAAATACTGCAGTAGAAGCAGTAGCCTCAATGATTAAATCGTACTCTTTTAAATTTTGATTGGGTAACCATGTGAGGATATTCTCTGTTATAGCATCAACTGTTTTGTTGTTATGGTAAAACATCGAGTCAAGCTGTTCTTTTACCAAAAGAGCTTTGCTGGAACGAAAGTCCCAATTGGAAAGTGCATGTCGACAAACATTATGTGATTCCATTATGTCATTGTCGCAAATTGTAAGATTACAGATACCACTTCTATATAAGTGGTAAGCAAGTTTGCTACCTATAGCGCCACAACCAAGTATTAAAATTTTCTTGTTTGATATGTTGTTTGGGGTAGCTGATATGTATCTTGCAAGATCTTTTGTTGCAATATCATAAGTTATAACCTCCTGGATTATACCTTCCGTATTATTGGTGTTGACATCTATATATTTTACGCAGAAATACAAATAGTCTATTCTCGTATTTTTATTAAGTACTTTCACTGGTCTGACAAATGCTAACTGGAAAAATACATTCTTGATGTCTTTTAAATGATGTCTCTCTATTGTTTGTCTGACATTTTTAATGTTGAAGTCAAAGCCGTTTTCTTTAATGAAATGCAACAATTCTCCCCATGTCTTAGGCTTTTGTATAAACCATTCTTTGCAAATAATTGCACAGTTTCTGTATAGAAGAATGCCAAGACTATCTCCTTCGTATTTTTGACTTCCGATAGTTCCTTCATATGCTTCACAATCATCTATAATGCGTTTGACAGAATATACAAAAGAACCAGCATGTTTTTTCTTTTCTAAAACAGTATCCTCCCAGGGCTTTTTGAAAAGAATTATGCCGGTTTTGCTTGCTCTGAATGGTTCGTAAGCGTCATGCTCTTTAAATTTTATAAGATTACCATGAGCAGCATCATTATACCATTCTGAAATTAATTTAAAGAAATCATCAAAGTTGTGTTCTGCATACCAATCAAGAAAATTCTCTCTGGTAAGGCATAAGGAAGGAGGCATTTCTCCTACAGCATAATTTATATGAGGAAGCTTATCATAGGGGAAATCCTTTCTGTTAGGATACACATTAATGTAAGAGAGCTCTATGTCTTCAATATTGGAGAATTCTATAATGATAGGTTCGTTAGTTCGCAGTAGCGAATTAGAACCTGCATCAACTCTAACTTTAGTGTTAATAGCGTAGCATTTGTTTGGCGTTTCGAAAATTTCATATGAGTTTCCGAGTAATTCGTACGATTCATATGAATGAAGTTGTTCTTTTAATTTAAGAACAACTTCATTTGCTATCTTGTGAGAATAATTGTCTGAAAATTTATCCATAATAATGTGGTTTTTGTGCAATGGAATTTTGCTTTTGAGCATCGTTCTCCTTTTCTGTTTCAATGAGATGAATTCCGTCAGATTTAATCTCGAAGACTACAGGCTTTTGGACTCCATCTATTTCTGTACATAAGAAATGTTCTTCTTCTTTCAAATGCTCTAGATAACGATTTTTTGCCTTTTGGCATGGTGGATTATCATTGTTCTTTTTTATAGTTTTAGAGGAACTGACAACATAACCATTACCTTCCATCTTATCTAAGAAATCAATTGACTGTTGGCTAGGCTTATCATCTCTGCTATCTGCAAAGTATGTATAACTGCAATGGTGTGGAGCTTCGAATAAATTCCAAACTAGATGCTTGTTATCTTTTGTTTTCTCCATGATTTGCTTCCAAACTCGCCATTCGGCATCTCCACCAAGCATAATTTTTCCTACATCAGATTTGCTCCCAGCATCAATTCTTATTTGCATTACTATACTTGTTTCATTTCTGTTATCTCCTTCAATGGCTTCTTTGAAAGGTGCATGAATAAACCAGCGGTAATCTTTTGTTGATTTGCCATCAAGTTCATTAAGCTCATTTCCTGGAACGGTAATACGTTTGTCAGGTATGCCTTTCAAATCGTCTATGTCTGAATATCCGATGATTCTAATTCGATTTCCTGGTTCGTCTTTCGTGGAATCATTATCCTTCCATAACTTCATACGGCGTTCTGCTTCCTTTTTGAAAGCCTTTGCGTCATCGCATAGTTCTTGCTGTTGTTCCGTGAAAACACGTGGTGAATACCACAACTCTCCAATAAGGATAAGTTTACTGTCTATTTCAGACTTGCTAGGCTCTTTTTTCGCAGGGTTTTTCCCATTGAAAAATTTAGAGGAAAATCCCAAACAGTGATCCTCATCTGGGTGGGTTAATACGAATGCGTTTAAATATGGCAAATCGTATACCTTCTTTTTTAGTTTGTTTGTTAACAAATCTTCGATTACATTGTATTCATCATTATCCTCTTCTGATGAAGCTCTAAATTTGCAATCTACTAACATCTTCTTCCCATCGGAAAATTCGATGAGATTAGTATCTCCATTTGATACTGGATAAAAAGTAATTTTTGTATTATTCATTATTTTTACAAATTAAATAGTTTTCAAAAAGTTCTTTTGCATACTCTATACCAGCTTGTTTATATATGTAGAACATGTATAGGTCCAACATACAACTGATGGTAATACTTATAATTGGGCAAAACAAAGAATAGCCTTTTATTGCACTATAGATAGTTATTACCAATTGTATCAGAATTGCAATTGTGCTTCCCCCAATCATGTTGCGACATCTACCATATCTTATATTCTTAATTAAGTAAGTTTCTGTTCTCTCAAGGCGGCTTACTTTTTTCCTGATTAAATTTGTAACTTCAGCAATAACTTTCCTTACCTTAGTTTCATCTTCTTGATTGCTAATTGATGTGTTGAGATCAATTTCAAAATCTTTTTGTGCTTTTAAAAGGATTCTATTCTTGTACTCATTGCTCAATATACTTGATGAAGGTAGCAATATTGAAATTGTTGGAAAATTTAACTTCTCTTTCCCATAAGTAAGCCTTTCTATTGAGTTTTTTGATAGTGTACGAATTATCCACATCATTATTTTTGTAATGATGAGTATAAGTATTGCAAAAATAGTCATGTGTACCTTAGAATCCAGTACATCTATGTGTTCCAAATACCCATGCAGTATATTTCCTAAGGCAAATACTATCAGAAGAATAGTTACTGATGCAGGGAAAAGTACTGCTTCTCTATCGTACCTGTCACCAAAAATTGATATGTAAAAATCTTTATTCATTTTTCTTGTTTCTATTTGGTACTAATTTTATTACTTCATTAGCAATGTTTTTGCTATAATCCGAAAGTCGCTTCTTCTGAGGTAACTTTCTGTTGGATATACGTTTTAATGCTTTTCGTTCTCTTGGCATATACTACTTTTTGAATTTGTAATTTGGTTAGAAAGAGATTGAAGTTCTTTGTCGTCAAACTTTGGTATGCCACCGAAAGAACCTTCTAAATAGCTACCACGAAGTTCTTTGTCAAATCGAACTTTATATTCTTCCAAAGAAACCAATTTGCTCTCACCTTGTTCGCTTTTTTCCATAAACCAGATTTCATCCTTTCTTAGAAGGTTTTGAGTCATTAATGTCGTTTCGTGACTTGTAACGATGAGTTGACTGTCGGTTTGGCTGCATGTGTCGAGAAATAGTTGAAAAATTCGGTAAACCAATGATGGGTGAAGGCTTCTTTCTATTTCATCCACAACAAAAACCTTTGCTCCTCTTATTAAGTCTAATATGAGTGGAATATAATCAAACAAACGTTTGGTTCCATCACTTTCGTTGCTAAGAGAAAACATTGCTATATCATTTTTGTCACCATTCATCATTTTATGGATTGTGATGAGTTTTTTCGTCTTGATTAGTCCATTTTCTGCTGACACCAAGTACAGCTCATCGTCAAACGAAAGGGTGCCATAGGCATCTTTGTCCTTTGTTTTTAATAAGTCTGTTTTTATATCTCGAAGTAAGTCTTGAGGAATACCCAATTTGTCAATGTCAACATCATTTAGCTTGATACTATCTATGCCTGTGTCGAAATAGCGAAGAAGAACAGCGTAGAAACGTTGTAACTCACTGTCATTTGCAGCCTGTAGCATTACTCCATGTTTATATGGTGTACCTGGAAAAATTATTTTTAATGTATTTAAAAACCAATCTGTAACAGCTGTGAGATCCTCTATATTATCAACATTGTCTTTGATATTTCTTGAGAACACCTCGTGGAGGAAGAGTTGGTTCTTTGGAGTTGATTGTGCAAAGAACTGTAAATATTGTCTGGATTCGTCAGATCTGTTGCGTTTGAATAGACCATCTAAAGTAAATTTACCTTCTTTCCTGTCATATATCATAGACTCGGAACGTTTGGTAAATTCATACAACCATTCATTGACGATTTCTTCATTGTTGAATTCGATTCCATAGTCAAAATTCTTTTCCCCAGCCTGAAACTCTATTTCTATTTTTGAAAGTTCGTTTTGAGATTCTTTTGATAATAGAAACTTATGGTAGTCAATGAGACTATCTGGTCGGGTACCATGAAGTATTAGGTATTTGATAAAAGCGATAGCCTTTACCAAATTACTTTTACCACCTGCATTCGCTCCATATATGGCTGCAGTTTTTAATACACAATATCCGCCGATAGGCGTAGTTTTGTGCTCTTTTTTTAGTCTTCCTTGTCCTGGTATCATAGAGAATTCGATCTCTTTGTTGAACGAAAGGAAATTTCTAATTCTGACTCTTATAATCATATTTTTTATATTTTAATTTATCTTTTTTGTGCAAAGATAGTGAAAATATCACATAGTTGAAGCGTTTTATGATTTAATTTAAGTTATATTAACCATCTGAAAGTGAAAATATCGCATTCGAAATACTTATCGAAGGCGAATCTGAAATAATAATTGATATAATAGCGATAGTAGTTGTTAATCGAAATAACAATAAAAATTGCTTAAAACACAATATTTTATGAAAAATATACAATTTTTATTTGTTATTTTAGAAATATCATTGTAACTTTGTGGCATAATTTAAATAAAGGTCATGGATCAAAAAGACTTAAATAGGATTAAGCTAGTGCTGGTAGAGAAAAAACGTACTGCCAAATGGCTTGCAGGAGAATTACACAAAGATCCTGCAACCATATCTAAGTGGTGTACAAATACAGCACAGCCAAGTTTGGAAACGTTGTTTGAAATAGCGAAGGCTTTACAGGTTGATGTGAAGGAACTGATTAATTCCTCAACAGATGACGCCTTTTATATAAAGATGCCTTCGCCTATTGCGACGAAATGATGCGAGTATGCCAATTTTCAGGTCAAACAGATAGATTTAAACTTGGACCAACTTGGATGAAGCAAAATGGATAGTGCTTCGAATTAATTTATTAATTTTGCAAATAAAATGGCAACAGTAGAAAAAAACATAGAGACTTCTCATAATAACGAGATTGTTCTTGGCGAGAATGAAATGGTGTGTTCACTCACTAATCGTGTGGTGAAAGCCACAGAAAAAGAAATGACTTTGCAGTCGATGATTGCAATGATGACGGAAGAATATGGTTTCGCTTCTGAGGATATGGAGCGTGACTATAAGGTGAAGTATGAGGATGTTGATACTGGTAAAAACAAAACTCAAAAAGTGGATTTGGCCATCTTTAATGCTGGTCGTGCCCATGATGAAGATGAGCTTATCCGCTTTATCATTGTAGCAAAAGATGCCAAAGTGAAGCCAACCGATAAAAAGGCTGGTGTTGAGGCTACAACAGAAAATATTCTGAGTACTACAGATTGTGAGTTTGCCTGTTGGACAAACGGTGAAGACCTGCAATATGTACATGCCTTTGAAGATGATTTCGGACAGGTAACCTGTGAGGCAATTTCTGATTTTCCTGCCGAGGGGCAGACGCTTGAAGACCTTGAAAAACAAGGCGAAAGAGCTGTGCCACGCAAACCTGCCAATGAATCGCTTGTCAAGACCTTTAAGCGTTGTCATGATTATATCTATGGTAACGAGGGTATGAAGAAAACTGCCTTTTGGGAACTTCTCAACTTGATATTCTGCAAGCTCTATGACGAGAAACGTCGCTTCTCTGATGCAAGAGAGGGCAATAGTTATCGCCGTCGTTTTTGGGTGGGTGTGAAAGAACAGAATACTCCAGAAGGTCAGCATGCTGTTGCTGAGCGAATCAAGGGAATCTTCGAGGATTTGAAGGACAGTCATGTCTTTAAGGATGTGTTCGATGGCAGTGAGCAAATTACGCTCTCCGACCGTGGTCTTGCTTTTGTGGCAAGTGAACTGGCAAAGTATTCTTTCCTTGATGCTACGGTTGACGTGAAGGGTACAGCTTATGAAACCATTGTAAGCAACACGCTGAAGCAGGAGGCTGGTCAGTTCTTTACACCTCGTAATATTATCAAATGTATGGTTGAGATGCTTGATCCCGACCAGAATTGTCGTGTGCTCGACCCTGCTTGTGGTTCGGGTGGTTTCCTTGTGATGGTACTCGACCATGTGCGCCACAAGATAGCCCGTAATTTCTATCCGGAATTGGACGAGATGCACCTTGAAGCCAAACTGAACTCTGCTGAAGTGGATGATGCCGTTCGAGAGTATGCCGAGAAGATGATATTCGGTTTCGATTTCGACCCGGACTTGAAGAAGGCTGCACGTATGAATATGGTGATGGCCGGTGACGGACACTCAAATATCTATAACATCAACTCTCTGGATTATCCTTTTGGTAGCAAACCGGATGTTCCTCATATTGCTGAGGCTGTAAATGAAAGTATCAGTCACAGTGCCGACCGTGATTTCCATTTTGAAACTCCTGCAACAAACGCACAGGGCAAGTTTGATATGGTGTTTACGAACCCTCCGTTTGGTACGAAAGTAGAAGTAGATCAGGAGATTGCTGCGCGATATGAATTGAGCAGCAAGGCTCCAGAAGTACTTTTTATTGAGGCATGTTACAACTTCTTGAAGCCTGGCGGCAAAATGGCAATCGTATTGCCTGATGGTATTTTGGGCAATCCAAATACGGAGAGTGTACGTTTGTGGATTCTCCAGCATTTCAAACTCCTGGCAAGTGTGGATTTGCCAGTAGAGACTTTCTTGCCACAGGTAGGTGTGCAGGCATCACTCCTCTTCCTTCAGAAGAAGACGGATGCTGAAATGCTTGTGCCTATAGAGAATGAGGATTATGACGTTTTTATGGCAATCGTAGAACAGGTCGGCAAAGACCGTCGTGGTGTTCCTGTATATGAAAAGGACGATGACGGAGCCGAAATTCTGTTTGAACATTATAAAAAATGGCTCACATACGCAGATAACGGACGTGAGATAGTAAGACAACGTAGAGAACGTATCAAGCACTTGGCAGATGACCTGCCAAAAGTGGCGAAGGCGTATAAAGAGTTTAAGGAGGAATATAAATGAAAACAGCGACAATAAATATTTGTGCAGTAAGAAGCATACATTTTCGTTCAGATGCAAGTTATCATTTGAGCGAAGGACAACATGTACAAAGAAGTATAGCATCTTCTCCATATCCGCTATTGTCTATTAGGCAGGTTGCTGATGATATATTTATAGGTAATAGAGCTAGACGTGTTTATGTTAAAAATGCCAAATACGGCATACCATTTTTAAGTAGTTCGGATATTTTGAAAGCTGATTTAGATAATGTCAAGTTAGCTTCAAAGAAATATACACCTGATATTGAACGTATGAGTCTTAAGAAGGGGTGGACTCTTATTTCACGTTCGGGCACAATTGGCAATTGTGCGTTCGCTAACGCGAAACATGCTCAGAAGCTTGCTTCTGAGGATGTTATTCGGTTAATACCGAATAACATCCTCAGAGAAGGCTTGATATATGCATATCTCGCCTCCAAGTATGGGCATTCCTTATTGACACAAGGAACATTTGGGGCTGTTATACAGCATATTGAACCCGCATTCGTGGGGTCCATAGCTATTCCTCAATTCCCAGAAAGTTTTCAACAAGAGGTTGATGATTTAATTCAAAAATCTGCGAGGTTGAGAGAGGAAGCTTCTGATGCGCTTGAATATGCGATTGGCTATTTTGACACATTGTTTCTTATACCGTTTAAAGAAAACTGTTTGGGTAAGGTGTCGTCTAAGGAGATTCTGACCTCTATAAATAAAAGATTTGAAGCTTCTTTTCATATATCTGAAGGTAAGGATATTGATAAATATATAAAAGAACATTATGAGTGGAAATCCTTAGGTGAAGTATGTTCAAATATTTCACGCCCAGACATATTCAAAAGATATTATGTTAAAAAAGGTGTCACTTTCTTGGGGGGTGCAGACATATTCCTAGCTACTCCTGATAGTGAGAAACGCTTGTCTCCTAAAAAAACCGCAAATATTGGAGCTCTAATGATCAAAGAAGGTACTATACTATTGCCACGCTCTGGTACCATAGGCAATGTCGCTTGGGCGCATGCCGGACATGCTCAGAAGCTTGCTTCTGAGGATGTCATTCGGATAACTCCGAATGACATCCTCAGAGCAGGCTATGTATATGCTTTTCTGGCTTCTAAATATGGTAAGAAACTGATTCAAAGATATATCTTTGGCTCTGTAATACAGCATGTAGAGCCGCCACACCTTAAATTGATTCCTGTACCTATTATAGATAAAAAGGTTATGGATGATATTCATGATAAAGTTATGGTATATAGTTCTGCGATGGGAAAAGCCATAGAATATGAGCGCAAAGCCATCACCATGGTCGAGCAAGAAATAGAGAAGTGGAACAAGCATTAAATGATTGTATGATGACAGAAGATACTTTTAAAGACCTGTGTCTTTGTGGTGAGACCACTAAGGTACAGTTTAAGGAATCGTTTACTTCGCAGAAGGAAATAGCAAAAGAGATGATTGCCTTTGCCAATACCAAAGGTGGAGTAATCCTCTTTGGTGTGGAAGACAAATGTGGCAAGCTTGTTGGTCTGTCATACGATGAGATTCAGGTAATCAGTCGTGAACTTGGCAATGCTGCCAATGAGCAAGTGCGCCCAACCATCTATATTGAAACGGAGGTTGTGCGCATGGAAGAAAAGCATTTCCTGATATGTTCTGTCGAGGAAGGTAAAAACAAGCCTTACAAGAATCTCAACGGAGAAATTTGGGTGAAGCAAGGAGCCGATAAACGTCGCATTACAGAGAACTCGGAGATTCTTGCCCTGTTTCAAGACTCAGGCAGTTATCAACCAGATGCCGCTGGTGTGAACGGTACGACGTTTGATGATATTGACCGCTATGCCATTGACGAATACCTTCAGAAGGTTTATGCTACGACGTTAGACGGATTTGGAGGTAAGGCGGAACAGGTATTAAAGAATATACATATTCTTAATCATCATGGCGTACCGACACTTGCCGGATACCTGTTCTTTGGCAAACATCCAGAGTACAATTGTCCAACTTGCATGGTAAAAGCCGTATCATTTTTCGGAAATGATCTCGCAGGCACACAATATCGTGACTCCAAAGAAATATTGGGCAATATGTCGCAGCTTTACAACAAGAGCATGGCTTTTCTCAAAGCCAATCTGCACAATGTGCAGGAAGAAGGAGCATCGTTCAATACGTTAGGCAAGTTGGAGATAGCAGAAGAGGTTTTGGAAGAAGTTGTTCAGAATGCACTTGTGCATCGTGATCTGCTTCGTCCTGCTCCCATCCGCCTTTTCGTCTTTGACGACAGAGTGGAGGTAATCAGTCCTGGAGCTTTGGCTGGCGGACTAACAGAAGAGGATATACGCAATGGTAAGACCTACCAGCGTAATCCGTATATGGCCACCTTTGCCACCAATGCCTTATATTATAAAGGTATAGGTTCGGGCATCGTGCGTATTCTTGCAGAATATCCTGATATTCGATTGGAAAACGACGTAAACGGAAAAGAGTTTAAGGTAACGATACCGAGAACTATCCAAAAGAGCGATTCTACTACCCAAAAGGAGCAATTTGAGGATATAAGTACTACCCAAAAGAGAGAAAACGCTACCCAAAAGAGTGATTCTACTACCCAAAAGGAGCAATTTGAGGATATAAGTACTACCCAAAAGAGAGAAATCGCTACCCAAAAGAATTTGGATACTACCCAAAAGGAAGTATTGGAATACTTTAAAGGCAATCCTAAGGCAACCAGAGTAGATGCTGCTAATGCACTAGGTAATATTACGGAGGATGGAGTAAAATTCATTATAGCAAAATTACAGAAGAAAGGCTTGCTGAAACGTGTTGGCGGAAGAAAACACGGAGAGTGGCAGGTATTAATTTAAAAACAAAACAATATGGCACAATTAAGAAAACCCATACATGATGATGGACCTGTGAACGCTGGAGAACAGCGCTTGCTGGACTTTCTTTGTGTGAAACTGCCAGACAACTATATGGTCATTCCGAATCTCAATATCCCGATAACAGGTCCCAACCGAGTTATGAAATATTGGGAGTATGACTGTATTGTGGTAGCTCCGCATGCAGTTTATCACCTTGAGAACAAAGACTGGGCTGGCAATCTAGAAGGAGATGATTGGGCTTGGTTCCGTAGTGGTCAGGAGGTGGCTAATCCACATAAGACAGCAGGTCTTAAAAGTCGTATTCTTGCAAGTAAAATAAAAAATCAGCATCCAGATTGGCATTTCGGTCTGATTCAGACGGCTATAACTCTGAGTCATCCGCAGCAGTCTAAGTTCGGACTTGATCCTACCTGCGACTGTTACGGACAAACCTTTACCTTGGGTAATGAGCTTATTGATTTCTTGACCAATCCAGAGAGGGTAGGACGAAAAGCAGGGGCAATCCTCGATTTGCAGAATCAATTGACCGATTTGCTGACCGGTCAATCTGTAGAACGTCGCAAAACAGAACGTACGGAAATTTTTAACTATCAGATAGAGGAAGTACTTCAGGAAACGGAAGAATTTACAGAATATCTATGTGTGCCAAAGCTCATAGCCACAGCACATTATAAGATTCGTGAATATCCTCTTGATGTTGTAGGAAAGAGCCCGAAGGAACTGGAGGAACTGACGTTGAAGGTTCAGAATGCAAGTCTTGCCCAGGAGAAGATAGGTACGTCTCCATACATTGTTCAGACCATCTGTCGTATGAATGAGGAGCAGACTTACTATTATGAAATCAGCCGTTATCAGGATGAAAGTTCACTCCGCAGCAAACTGCGTTTGAAGACCTTTAAGCAGACAGATAAGATCAGTATTATCCTTGATGTGGCGCATGCATTAAAGGCAGCTCATCAGGAACAGGTATTCCATCGCAACGTTTGCCCGGAGAATATATATGTGTTTGAAGGTGGTAAGGCTGCTCTTGCCAACTTTGGCATGGCATGGTTTGTAGAACACTCTGACTTCAGTTTTACGGTGAAGAATGACATTGACATGAAATCTCCCTATTCAGCACCGGAATTTATGGAAAACGATGCCTGTGCAGCTAGTGATATATTCTCGTTGGGTGTCATCTTCTATGAGCTGATGGTCGGTAAAAAGCCATTTGATAGCAGCTTGATTTTCAGTGCAGTAATGGGAGGTAAACTGCCAGATGACCTGTTGCCAAGTAAGGTTTCAAAAGATTTGCCGGCATGGATGGATGAAATCGTGAAGCATACGATAGTGGCAAACTTAGACGAACGATGGCAAGATGCAGATGAGTTTATCACGTTTATCAATAACTCTATAGAAGAGGAAAAGAAGACAATCCAGACCGTTCATTCTACAACTGGTGGAAAAACAGAAGAGAAGAAAACCTGGTATCTGAAAGATATGAAGCCAGGAGTGAAGGTAACTCCTTCACTGACACTTCATGAAATACTGGGTAAGGGAGGCTTTGGACGTGTGTTCAAGGTATGGCATGATATGCAGAAGCAATATCTTGCCATCAAGATATTTGAGCGTGATGCATCGGTGGATAATGCTATTAACGAGTTTGAGGCATTGAAATCGCTTCATCATCCTAATATCGTTGAATTTAAATATATTGATAGAACTCAGCAAGGATTGTTCTATACCCTGATGGAGCTTCTTGAAGGAGAAAACCTTCAGAATTATACCAGGGGTGACCTTCGTTTGCCTGTTGATGAGGTATATAAGATGGCTATCCAGATACTTGGAGCACTGAAATATATGCAGGAGGAGCAAAATCCGCCAGTTTATCACAGAGACATCAAGCCAAGTAATATCATGTGGCATAAGCGTCAACTTTATAAGCTGATAGATTTCAATATATCTACCACTACAGATGACAAGTCGTTTGGCGGTACATTTCCATATATGGCTCCAGACCTGATTGTAAGTGGCAATAAGATTGATTGGGACAAGTCTGCCGACACCTTTGCTTTGGGTATTACTATGTATGAACTGTTGGCTCATGCTTATCCATGGCCAGGTAGCAACATGCGTCCAAGTATTCATACATTGCCAACAGATATCCGTAAGTATAATGATAAGCTGACGGATGAAATAGCAGAGTTTGTGATGAAGTCTATCATAACAGATAGAACCAAGCGTTTTACTTCTGCAAAAGAGATGCTTGAAGCATTACAGAAGATTGGTGTTGACAGAATATTGAAGGATACTTCATGCATCCTCGATTCTCCTACGGTAAATGCAAATCCTGTTGACTATATTAATTCTCTATATAGTCAAAGTCGTCATGGCAATAGCGGTACTCGTGCTGGCTCAAAAGCTCATGCTTTTGATGATCTTACCTATTCTGAGACAAAGCTTGATAAGGAACTGATCAAGGATATCAAGAATCTGAAGTACAAGCTGATAATCATTACCGGTAATGCCGGAGACGGAAAGACCGCATTCATCCATAGAATTGAAAGCCAAGGTACAGACAAGAAGGCGTATGATTCGAACAATGGATCTTGTTTCTATCTCAATGGAGTGCGCTTTGAATCAAACTATGATGGTTCTCAGGATGAAGATGATAAGGCAAATGACGATGTGCTGGCAGAGTTCCTTGCTCCTTTTACAAATCAGACAGACTATACAAAGGCTACTGAGGGTCGTGTAATTGCCATTAACGAAGGTAGATTGGTTGATTTCCTTTCTACGAGACAGGAGTTTAAAAAGCTTCAAGACAACATTGAGGAGTACTTTTATAAAGAAGGACATGTAGAACTGCTTCCGGGATTAATGGTTATCAATTTGAACCTTCGCTCTGTAACGGCAAAGGATGGTCAGACTCCAAGTCTGTTGGCTCAGCAGGTTAAGAAACTTACTCGTCCGGAATTGTGGTCAAAGTGTGAAGGATGTCCGATAGCTGATCGATGCTATATCAAATATAATGTAGATACGTTCCAGGACAGCAGTGCTGGAGATGAGGTAATCAGCCGTCTTGAATGGTTGGTTAGAACCATCGTATATAAGCGTGAACTTCACATTACTATGCGTGATCTCCGCTCAATGATAGCATGGATGCTTACTCGTGACTACTCTTGTGATGAAGTAAAGCAGCTGGTAGAATATGTTCAGACAGAACGTATTCCAGAATACTATTGGCAATACTATTATTTTAATCTTACAGCGCCAGTAGAAAGAACTGTGGATGATTTCATACTTCCGTCACTTGACTCAAATGACCGTCTGGTTAAATTGCTCCGTGAAACTGATGTAGCTGGTGTTGCCCTGCCTGCATTCGACCGTGATCTCTATTACAGCAGTAAGCGCCCTGATGGCTATCTGATATTCAGCGACAGAAAGCATAGTCTGCTGAATAATTTCAATGAAAATAATGTAATTATACCTGCATACGAAGTAAAGTCTGACGAAATAAGAATGAAGGTTACTAGTCGTCACAAGACTTTTGTGCGTCATCAGTATTTTGAGGGCACCATCGACTACCGCAGACGTTTGCCGTATCGTTATGCCAGCAAGTTTGAAGAGCAACTCCGTGTTGAAGATGAAAAATCACTGAACGAAACCAAGCAGGATCTGGCACGTGCCATCTCGGCAAGTGAAGGCTGTGACAATGTTCTGTTGACGGAGGGATATCTTCTGTTGGCAAGTTCTAATGTGGCTGATCCTATATCAAAGAGTTATCGCAGATTTCCTCTAGATGAGTTTGAACTGTTTGTGAATAAGACTGATCATTTGACAAAGTATATTGAGTATGAGAGTGACAGCTTGACTTTCCGTCACAAGATGGATAAATTCATCCAGTTGACAGTCAGTCTTGATCTTTATGAAATGTTGCAATATATTCGTGCAGGTTTCAGCCCTTCCGTCAATGATTTGCGTGGTCGTTTCATAGAACTTCAGATATTCAAGAACCTCTTGGAGGCAAAGACTTACTCGGAAATTCTCGTTACGAAGAATAACAGAAAATTCACCATAGTTCGTCTGGACAATAATAAGCATATAGTTATAGAACCTCTTAAAGCATAAGGAGAATACGATTATGATACTGAAATTAAAGAAAGGAACCGTCCCATTCTTGAATAAAGACTTGCTCTATGTGGATTTTAAGTCGGTAAAATTGGATCGTGTTCTTACCAATCTGTTTACTAAGATGTATGCAGATGGACAGCCTGTATCGTTGGCGTTTAGAAAAGAGTACACCATCGATATACTTAAAGATAACTTGAAAAAGTTAGAAGCCCAGGGTGTTCTCAATGGTGTAACTGACAATCCTGATGGTGTAGAAGACTGGCTTCGTAGCTCATTGTTGGAACTGGTGAACCGTGGTAATGTTATCAAGGAACATGTATCTGCCTTGAAGCCGCTCCACCTGCTTAGTTTCCGTGTGCAGAACAGTAAATATTGTAGAGACTATCGTGCTTCCGACCAACTTTACCTGATGCTGAAGAGTAATCCAGAGGTAATGAATGGGTTAGTAAAATATCTGAGTAAGGGTTGGGATAAATCTTCTGGTGAGATTAATACGCAGGAGGAACTTGATGTAGATACTACAGGCATTCTCTACATAACCAAGCCATTGCGCGAACGCAAGAGTATGAACAAGGAGGTGGATGTCATTCCATTGCCATTGTTGAAGAAGCAGGCGGCCTTGTTTACAGATGACATCCGCAGACTGCTGATTTACAAGGATAAACTCCCGAGAGCCGTCTTCATCGATTATCTCAGAATCCTTTGCGGATTGCATCTGACACTTTATACCATGAAGGTTGTTTATCTTCTGCCTAAGATGATAGAGGCAGGCTCTCGTGAGGTAGAGGATGACTGGTCTATGGTGGTAGATGTAACAGATAACTTGGATAGCATCGTAGCTCCATATGCTTGTAAGGACATAGAGCGTATGGAAAACAGCTATGGTAAGTATATTCGTGCTACTTATATGATTGACATCATACAGGATAGAAAATCCTGTAGCGTGGATGAGGCTCTCCGCATATTGAAAGAAGACAACGATAAGCAGGGTGAGTACTATGAAGTGAAACTCAAGGATATAGAGAATAATCTTCCTAACAGTGATGAAAAGGAGTTTGACAAAAACGACTTCCGTGAGATGCTGGAGTTCTTCCCTGAGAATGACTACTTTGATATGTTTGTACATGTTTTGGAGAAGTCAAACTTAGGAGCCAGCCAATATCGCTATCTTAGAGAGTTCATAGATGCAGTATCGATGAAGAACAGTTCTTCTATGCTGATGGCCGACAGCCGTTCTAAGCGCCATCCACGTCGAGGTGCTCTTGGAAGCAAGTTGCTGGAAACGATGGTTCAGCTTCTGGTGCTCAAAGAAAAACCGAATGGTGGTTACGAAACCCGTTCACTCTCTATCGATGAGTTGGCTAGTGCTATCCGTGAGCGTTACGGTCTCATCATCAATGGTATAGAAGACGAGCGCTTTGCTGATGCTGATGTAGAAATGAATGCAGCATTCCATCTGAATATGGAAGCTTTCAAGAACAAGTTGCGTCAGATTGGATTCTACACAGATATGAGCGATGCTTGTATCCTTCAAAAAATTCGTCCACGTTATAAATTGGAAGACTAATGGAAAATATTAAAACATTATATTATGAACGCTTTATTCAGCATGTCGTTGAAAGCTATTCGCCAAAGCTGAAAGCTGCCAAGCCTGGTCATTGCATGAAGATTACAGGCTTGGCGATGAAAGAACTGCGTGTATTGCTTCCACTGCTCCGTCCTTTGAATGGTAATATGGAAGTATTCATTCTTTCGGAAACAGAGAAGGGTGACGATTTTATACATGCAACGAAACTGATTGAGTTAAGAAACAATCCTGATAAGTCGGTATTGGTTCTTGTACCTTCAAACAGTCGTACATCAGCAGAAGACTCTTATGGTGATGCTACGTTCCAGAATCTTTCTGTGGCAAAACTCCAAGATACTTTCATGATGAAACTCATAGTTGAGTTGCCTGAGGAGAAAAAGTATTTATGGAAACAGATGACAGATTTGTTTGAAGAGATTAAGCCTTCAAGATCAGCGGTGGTAAAATATCTGCTTTATCTCGAAATAGAGCAGTATGCCGATGAAGCTTGGGGAAATGGGCTCTATCTGTTTGGTATGTTGCCAGATAAGGATCTTGTAAAAAACGAGGGATCTGTAAGAAGAAGATTCATGCTCAATAAAGAGAAGGTATCATCTGTGATGGCAGATTTTTCTATAACTGCAGCCGATAGAATTGCAAGTTTACCTCTGGTTAGAAATACCGTTCAGAAGGAATTAATGCAATACTTTACGACGACAGATCATATAGAGGATGCACTGTCTCTTTTTGAGAATATCCATGATTTTCACCCAGAATTCAACTATGCAGAATTGCCATGGATTGATAAGGGTATTGAGGATAAGCCTATAAAGGTTAAGGTTGATATTGTTCCTGGAAAGGAACCAAAGAAAGAACTCGTTCGTGATGCTGATACGGGAACTTTGTTTTTGGGTATCCCACAGGAAAAGAAAGGTAAGGTATCATTTACCATCACTACAGATCCATCTCCAAAAGACTATCCTGATATCTTTTCTTTTGAGATCGCATTGGTGAAAATCGATGACTTCTCAGAAGTAGGGGTTTTGAAAAAGGCAAAGGTAGGAACCAATAAGCGTGCCTCCCGAAAACTTTCGTTGAATATATCTCATGGTATGTTTGAAGAAGGTGAATATCTGCTCCGTGTTCGTGCTCTTGACGAAAATGGAATCGTTCTTGATGCCTTGAAAGAATTTAAGGAAGAGCGAGTACAGGCTGCCTGGCTTGATGCTAAAGAGCAAAATCCAAATCTCCAGATGGAACAATTTCGTTTGGAGCAGCATGTGGCGTATTGTAACGAATCAGAAAGCTTTACTATCACAGAAGATGATTTCATAGATGATGGTACTGTTGATAAGCGTGGAAAAGTAAACAGTTTTACTCAGGGTATCATACATTATCGCAGTACCCATCTCTATAAGGGTGAAGAGTTGGAACTCCCTCTGGGAGGAACGGATAGAAATGCTTGGATAGAGGGGTCTCTCAACAATACATACCAATTTGATTTTGGCGCAGCTTATGCTTATCAGATACAGTTGCCTAAGAAGCTGATTCAGCTTGAAACAACTTTCTTGCAGAATGATTCGGCTTTCGGACATGTGGAGGCTTTTCTTAGTGGAAATCCTACAGATACAAAACTCTTGGACCCAACTGACAAGGCAAGACAATTTCCATTGTTCGTCGAAGCAAAAGGATTGAATATTCCAAATGAACTTTCGGCATTGCGTGAGGAATTGTTTGCCGTGATTCGTGAATCTGCAGATCATGGAGAAGGTTTGGTATGTACTACTGATTTCACGACAAATATGGGTCTTGTAAAAGCATATCTGTCTGAATATGATACATGGTTGAGAAATGCGGGTGAACAGAATTTGAATGAAGAGCAATTTATTACTCTCCAGAATCTTGATACTGTTCGTCTCACTGTTGAGTTGCCAGATGGTTCAAATACCCATGTAAAACTCATCACACCACTTCATCCATTGCGTCTTGCCTGGATGGTAAATCTCTATGAGTTATATCAAGACTGGGAAGAAAAGACACTGGAGCACCCGTTGTATCGTAAGGCCTGGTATAGAAAATTGGATAAGTTATTCCTAGGTCTCTTGCCAATGGAAATTGCTCCGCTGATACTCTGTGAGAACTCTTTGAAAGAGGCATACCAATACATCGGAGAGATTACTTTCGGTTGGGGTGCATATGCACAACCAGCCTTTGGTCAGGAATCATTTGCTTCAGGTTACCGCCAGTTGAAATCATATACAGCAATGTTGCTGAATGTGGCTCGTGAGAAACGAATAGACAGCGATGTAAGTAAAGAGTTGGTTGTTCGTCATCTTTTCAATTACGGACTATCTCATCCTTATACAGATAAACTGGTTATCAACTTGTTCAATGCCGGTGATGCAGCGGTATTTGCACAAGCTCTTATTGAATTGGAGAAAATCGGTTTGGGAATTGGACTGACTTATGAAGTGCGTTTGTTCTCAGATAACAACATGTTGCAATCAGGTGAAGCCTTTAAGGATTTACTTGATCCTGATGCTGCTGGTGCTCCTGAGGCAGAGGTCTTCTCACAAGTTTCTGCTAATCGCTTGTTTCCAAAACTGCGCTTCTCGTTGAATAGGGTTAGCGATTTTATAGATGATCATAACAAGTATCAGGCACATCTGTCATTTCTGGTAAATCCATTTGCCGTCAATACCGAATTAGTACGTCCTGATGAATTGAGCCGTTCTTTCTATTTGAATGGTACGATTTGCAGAAATGTGGTTAATGCCGTAAAGGAAGGTAAGTCATTTGTTTGGAATCGCTATTTCTCAAATAAGACTTTGCCAAATCCGGTATCTGAGTCGGCAAATATGGAAGTCAGCCTGTTCGCTCGTCTGCAAGAGGCTACAGGTAAATTGCTTTCTTCAACGCTTGAAGAATCTGTTCCGGCAACAACTCTCCGCTTGAAGGAGAATGACATGATGCTTCTATCTTTCGTGCATGACAGTAGCGACTGGGTAATCACCTTTGATAAGAATATGGGACCAGAGTTCTATGATCTTCCTTGTTTGGGTGATAATGATAATCTTTATCTCCTCGACTATATTCCAGGCGAGGAAGCAACAGGTGTGTCATCATATCTGACCACAAAGCCTACAAGCGAAATTGGAGCTCTGATGATACCTTTGTTCAAGGAATATGGTATTAATCTGGAAAAGTATGAGAATTTCAAGCAGATACTGGAAGATGTACGTTCTGTAAGTAGTTCGCTTATCATGCAGGTTAACGCAACTTCTCGTAAGGGATTTGAGGTTATAGGAACAACTTTGTGTAAACGCTTCTTAGAAAAGAAAGGTATTACCAAAGAGTCTTTCCTTATTCCGATTGACCTCCATAAGGAGCTGTTTGTGGACTTGGATAACGAAAATAAGGAGCGTGCAGATAATCTTGTTGTGAAAATTGATTCTGCAAAGAAAGAGATACTCTTTACAGTAGTTGAAATTAAGTGCCGCAATGCTCATTACAATATGGAAGAACTTCATGCTAAGATGGTTAATCAAATAGAAAATACCATCTTTGCCCTTCGATCTCACTTTGAAATGGCCGTCGATGGGTACGACCGTCTCGATAGAGAGTTAAAAGTGCTTGAACTGAAGTCTTTTCTGGAGTTCTATATCCGCCGAGCAATGCGATATGGACAGTTGGATCCATTATATGCTCATGAATATTTGGAATTTCTGAGCAAATTGGCTGATGGATATACAATCCGTTTCAAGCAACTAGGAGTGGTTTTCGACTTTACCCAAATGGAACGTCAGAAGAAAGATTTCTATGGGGATGCTGTGATTTATACTATGGGGGAACCTGTGATAGGAGAAATTCTAAATACAGAAGGCTCTCTTGATACTCAGGCACTTGAGGCTATGGACAAAGAATTTGTTAATTATTTTGAGCCTACATATAGTCCGGTGAATGTGCATGTGGATGATGCCATTCTTCTTCAGCAGAATCAGAATACTGAAGAATCTGAGCAAAATGATGAATGCGAGATTGTCATTCCGAAGAAAACAACAGTTACATCTGATGTAGAAACGCAACCGAGTTCTGAACATACGGCTGTTTCGTCAAATGAACAAAATGAACAGCCGTCAGTTTCGTTTACACCTGTAGAACAATCTCATGTTGGGCAGTCTCAATCTGGGAATGGCAGTGCTGGTAATGTGACTATAGAAAATGTATCGCAAGAAATTTCGGATCCGGATTATCAAGAGCCAAATTGCGATGTAATCATAGGAAAAAATGGTGCTTCTCCTCAGTATGGTGTGCTGGGTAAGATGATTAGTAATGGGCGTGTCATAGGTCTGGATTTGAACGAGTGTAATACAGTTAGCTTGTTTGGTGTTCAGGGTGCCGGTAAGAGCTATACTATTGGTTCCATAACAGAGATGGTACTTCGTCAATTTTCCAAGGTGAATAAGCTGCCAGCTCCGATGGCAAGTGTCATATTCCACTATAGTGACAGTATGGATTATGCTCCAGAATTTACTTCTATGGTATATCCAAACGATGAGTCTGGTCAATTGGCTAAGCTGAAAGCAGAATATGGTGCAAAGCCAGGCAATATTAAGGATGTAATCTTATTGGCTCCTGAAAGCCAGGTTGAAACCAGAAAGTCGGAATATCCTGATCTTGAAGTCCATTCTATTGGCTTTGATTCTTCAGAATTGTCTGTTAAGGACTGGATGTTTTTACTTGGTGCTATGGGAAATGACTCTACTTATATAAAGGAGTTAAAGCAGATAATGAAGGCATGTCGTAATGATATGAGTTTAGTAAACATCCGAAATGGTGTGGCAAACAGTAATCACATGAGTTCTTCTCAGCGTTCTCTTGCAGAACAAAAACTTGATTTCGCTGAAGAATATATCACGGATGGAAATAAGTTGCAACAGTATTTGAAACCAGGAAGGCTTATCATTGTTGACTTGCGTGATGAATTCATAGAAAAAGATGAGGCTCTTGGGCTTTTTGTGGTAATGCTTAATATCTTCTCTTCAGTGATGAGGGTTGATGGCCAGGCATTCAACAAGTTTATCGTTTTTGATGAAGCTCACAAGTATATGAACAATAAGGAATTGGTTAGTTCTATAACAACAGCCATTCGTGAGATGCGTCATAAAGGAGTTTCTATCATGATTGCCAGTCAGGATCCAATGAGTCTTCCAACGGAGATTATAGAGCTAAGTTCTATTGTTGTTATGCATAGATTCAGTTCTCCTGCATGGGTAAAACATGTTCAAAAGGCAATAACTCCGCTCCAAACGCTTACTGCAACAGAAATGGCTGCACTTGGTTCTGGAGAAGCTTATCTGTGGGCAAACAAGGCTTCAGACAAAGCTGTTACTCAACGTCCAATAAAGGTAAGCATACGCCCTCGTGTAACAAAACATGGTGGTGATACGATTCAAGCGGTGAAGTAATATATGAAGGTATTTGAATATACAAACAAAGGTAGTAGGGAAGAGAACCAGGACTATGTTGTTCATGGTTCTCTTTCTGAAGAATCTTGTGCATTTGTTGTAGCTGATGGCATGGGAGGCTATTCTGAAGGTGCTATGGCGTCGAAGGTAGTTGGTGACGCTTTGCTAGACTTTATCGAATTAAACTATACAAGTTTTGAACCTGCCATTTTGTTGAAGGAAGCTATTTCATTTGCTAACGATGCACTTATGCTGAAACGTATAGCGCTTGGTGTCTCAAAGATGGGATGTGTTGTAACTGTTCTTTTTATTACTAAGGGGTATGCATATCTGTCATGGTTGGGTGATAGTCGTATATATATGTATAGGGATGGTAAAGAAGTCTATCGCACGGAAGACCATTCTGTCATAAATGAATTAGCTAAGATAAGGAGTCTTGTACCATCAAGTTATGATAAGTATGCTTCTGTTGTCACAAAGTCTATAATGGGCGATGTTCCGGTAGATGTTGCTCCTATACGTAAAGTCAAAATCGAAAAAGGTGATATTTTTATCCTTTGTACGGATGGACTTCATAAAGAACTTGACATGACAAGAGTAGTGGATTATAATGAAAACAAGAAGGATGATTTTGATTCATTTGCTCCTCGTGTTTCTGATAATTTTTCATTCATAAAGATTGAAGTATGATATTAAATGATACTATAATTGATGATATTAAAAGAAAGTCTGGACTTATGTTTGATAAGGCCGTAGATTTTGGTCTGTTATCATCTTATATATATAAGGATACTGGACGAACTATTGGCGTAACAACCCTAAAGCGCCTATTTAATTACATCAATGATGAGAGAAAAACGAGCGAGTACACTCTTAATACAATAGCATTGTATATGGGGTACAAATCTTGGGACATTTATTCTTCTTCAAAGATGCTAGATAGTGAATGGGGATATAAAGATGAAACTCTCTATATCAATGCCTTAGAGGTTGGTACGAGAATAATGATTCAGTATTTGAACCGAGTTGTGAACTTTGAAGTATGTGCAATAGATGGGCAAAACGTTCTTAAAGTTACTTCAACCCAGAATAGCAGTTTGAAAGAAGGGGATATTCTTTTTGTTTGTAAAATAAAAAAGGGTGATATCCTGGAGGCGAATAAAGTGCTTAGAGGGTTAAATGTTGGCAATTATAGAACTAATGGAGAGATCAAAGTTATAGAGATTGTTAATAGTTGAAAATGCAATAAACAAAAACAAAGTCATCTGTTTGAACAGATGGCTTTGTTTTTGTTATACAGTTTGTGGAACTACTTAGAATTATTTAATAGTTTGTCAATGCTGAATGTAAAGGTATAATCATTCTGTACATTCTCAATCATGATTGGCATCATGATAGTCATAGTCTTGCCTACATATGATGAAGCTTGTGCATCTCTTGTGGCTGCATCGTTATAAACGCATGGTATCAAGTACTTTTCTCTCCATCCTCCATATTGACCAGATACGAAATAGACGTTGTCTGTAGGTAAGAGTAGGTCTGATAAACTTGCACCTTTAGGTACTGTAGAGGCTGGTTGACTGTTGTTGCGCTCATTGTATTTCACACCAGAGTGCATTACTCGACCAGTTTGGCCTTTGTAATCAACATAGCTTATATCATCCCAATTAATTTTAAGGGTATGTCCGGACTTGTTGGTTAAATCAAAATTAAACTGTTTGGAGCCAACATACCATACGATATTAATATAATCATCTTCATAACGATACTTGTTGGTTGTTCCATCCTGGAAGTTTACTACCTTAGTATCTCCAAACTGCTGTTTTGCATTAGCAGGACTCTCTACAGTTTTTAATCCAATAGAATAGTCTGCTACATAGCTTTTGAAAGCACCACATGAAGTCATAGCTATTAAGGCTATGGCTGTACATAAAAGATTTCCTAGTTTCTTCATTACTTATATATTTTAGAGTTGAACATTTCTAGAATGCAAAGATACAATAATATTTGTTCAGTTGTATCATTTTGGCAAAACGTGGACAAACATGGATGAATACCTCATTTAGTTTTTGTTTAAATAGGTTAGAAGAATATTCGTATTAAAAGAGCGTTACTAAATGGCATGAAATAGTGTGAAAGTATACCTTGCTTTTGGCTGTTACTATAGATTAGCATTGAAATATGTTGCCAAAATGTTGCCAAAAATAGAAAAGGAAAAATCCCAACTGCTTATTATCAAGCAGTTAAGATTTTCTTCAGTGCGCCTGATAGGACTCGAACCTACACGGCCTAAACCACTAGATCCTAAGTCTAGCGCGTCTACCAATTTCGCCACAAGCGCATTCTTGGGTGCAAAGATACAATAATAATTTGAATAAAAAGAATAAAAATGAAAAAAATGATGGTTTTACTTGCTTTTTACGAGAAATAATGGTAATTTTGCAAACAGATACTGTTCTATTTTTATTTTGCAAAAAAACGAAGGCAGGACAGTAAGGACAGATAAAAACTATGATAGCAGGAATATGAAAAAAATATGGGTTATGATGCTGGCTACATTGATGGTTTCTTCCACGATGATGGCTGGAAATGTGAAGAAATCAACTACTCTTCCTATTGTGGGAGAGGTCGTAAAGGCTTCTCATCCGATGATTCAGTATGTTGGGCGTGTGAGCTTTGCTAAGAATCCTGATGTAGCCAGTTTCAATTATCCGGGAACTACGATTGAGGCTAGTTTTCAAGGGTCTTCTCTGAAAATGCTGTGTCGCCCGAAATCGGGATATTTCATGGCGCAGATTGATGGTTGCGAACCTTTCAAAGTGGGCTTTAATGCCGAACGCGATTCGGTTGTTACCCTGGCTGCGGCTTTGCCAAAGGGGGTGCATCATGCTAAGGTGATGTATGTGATAGAAGGCTTGTTCCGCAAACCGGAATTCAGGGGATTCGTTCTTGATAAGGGATGCCAGCTCGTTGAGGCTCTGGCTCTTGCGGAACGGAAGATTGAATTTATCGGAAACTCCATCACCTGCGGTTATGGCGTAGAAAGTATCAACATGTCTGATCCTTTTGAGGATGAAACGGAGAACCATTGGCTTACTTATGCCAATATTGTAAGTGACAGTCTGAAGGCTCAGCATACTTCTATCTCCCGCAGTGGTATCGGTGTATATCGTAATTATAATGGTCCGAAGACAGGTGATGCCGATAACATGCCTTGGCAATATGAATATACCTTATTTGACCAGCATGATGAAAAATGGGATTTTGCCAAGTATCAGCCTCAGTTAGTCTGTATCAATCTGGGTACGAACGATCTTTCTACCAAGAATTATGATATTCAACTCTACGAGAAAAATTATCGCATGTTTCTTAAAACGGTACGTAGTAAGTATCCTCATGCAAAGATTGTGATGTTGACAGGTCCGATGCTCGGCGAGAAGGAGAGTAGCAAGCAGCGAACTGTGCTTGATAGAATCTGTGCTGATGCCAATAAAACTGATAAGAATATTTACCGTTTCGATTTCTGTTTCCAGAAAGGAGATTTAGGTTATGGCGCCAGCTGGCATCCTAGTATGTTGCAGCATCGGAAGATGGCAGCAGAATTGCTTTCGTTCCTGAGAAAACTGATGAATTGGAATTAAATGAAATTGCATGTTTCCAAAACAAAATTATATGATAACAATGAACACAAAAAATCTATTATTATTGGCATCTCTTACATTGGCGATGCCTCTGACAGCACAGACTCCGCAAGAGGATTTCAAGCGGGATATTACGCTTTCGGGTAGTAACTATGTAGCTTATCGTGGTCCGCAGAAGCAGTTGACTGCGGCTCCTAAAGGTTATAAGCCTTTCTATCTGAGCCATTATGGCCGGCATGGTTCCCGCTATATGATTGGCAAGAAGGCTTATGATGTGCCTTATTTCTCTCTGCTCAAAGCGAAGCAGGAGGGCAAACTGACAGCTAAGGGCGAGGAAACGCTGGCTAAGGTGAAGATTATTCGTGAGGAGGCGAAGGGGCGCGATGGCGAACTGACTCCGCTCGGAGCTCTCCAGCATCAGGGTATCACCAGAAGAATGATGGAGCGATTCCCTGAGATTTTTGCCGGTAATACGAATATTGAGGCCCGAAGTACTTTGGTAATCCGATGTATCCTCTCTATGGAGAACGGTTTGCAGCAGATGCTGCGCATGAATCCGAAACTTCATATCTTCCATGATGCCAGCGAGCATGATATGTATTATATGAACCAAGACGACCGATACCTGGATAGCTTGAAGAACAGCGTGGGTATCAAGGTGGCACAGCAGGAATTTGCACAGAAGCACGTTAGCTATAGCCGTGTGATGCAGGAACTGTTCAACGACCCTGCCTGGGTGAAACAGAATATCAACCAGAGTGACCTGAACAGAAAACTTTATAAGATGGCAAGCTCAATCCAAGGCACGGAACTGAGGGGCAAGGTTTCGCTCTATGACCTCTTTACGGAGGAGGAACTGTATCAGAACTGGCTGAATGCCAACATCTCGTGGCAGATGGCTTACGGCAACTCGCCTTATACGGGCAATGTGCAGCCGTTCTCCCAGCGCAATCTCTTGAGAAACATTATCCAGAAGGCGGATAGCTGCATCGCCTTGCCGCATCCGGGAGCTACATTGAGATATGGACACGATACAATGGTTACTCCGCTTACCTGTTTGCTGGATTTGAATGGATATGGCGAAGAGATTAAGGATCCGGAGAAGATTGCTTCTCAATGGTGGGATTATAAGATTACTCCGATGGCTACGAATTTGCAGTTCGTTTTTTATAGAAACAAGGCGAATGATGTGCTGGTGAAGGTGCTTTTGAATGAAGACGAGGCTACTTTGCCTATCAAGAGCGATGTGGCACCTTATTACCACTGGAATGACTTCAGGGAGTATTGCTTGAAAAAGCTGGCGGGGTATAAAAGGTAAAAATGAAGGCTACTGACTGCTGGGGGACAGGCGATGGAATCGCCTGGAACGGGGGCAGGAGGGGGACTGGCTTCTTTTTTGCTGAACGCAAAACGCTAAAGCGCGAAATGCAAATGGCTAGATAATAAAAAAAAAGGGCTTAAGCTTTTTGGGCTTAAGCTCCTTTTTTATGATGGGTGCTTTCCTTGCGCTTTCTTTTTCGCTTTCTTAGCGCTTTTTATAGCTTCGATAACCAGTCTTTATCCTTCTGGTCTTCTTCGAAATCTTTTTCTGAGAAGAGGTTGGTCTGACCAGTCAGTTCGTCAATCACCTGTTGCTCGCTTTTGCCAGCATCTGGATCAAGGTTTTCACCTTCATTCTCTGAGTCAGAACCATCCGGTTCCTCATCATTATCCTCAGAAGGAGGTTCTGGGAATCGGGTTGGTTCCAGTTCCTCGATACTTTCAATCTTCCATGTCGTGAGGCGCTTACCCTTTGCCTTGAAACTCTTCTGCGCAATGAACTGCTCGGCATCGATTTCTTCGGCAGGACGGATGGCATCCACACCGCCATAAGTAACCTTGATGCGTGGATAAACCGTATCGGTAAGCAAGATGAGCTTGCAGTTAGGGTTTTCTCCCATGAAATTCTGATGGCGCTTGGTGGCATCCATCGTGAATCGCTTGATGTATGGATATCCCTGATTGTCGGCATCGTAGAGAATTGCTGTCCATATCTTATGTTCATCCCATTTCTCTAAGCGGATGATGTTGTCCTCGTAGTGGTTGTTGACATCGAAATTGGTGATGTAGAATTCACCGTTGTCGAGTACTACCAAGATAGAATCATCATCATTGAATTCGCCCAGGAAGCGGCCGTTCTCATCGTAGTTGATGCGGTTTACGTCTGGGTCGAACCAAACCTTTCTGCCTCCTAACGTGCTGTGGCCGTGACTCTTCAGACCGATGCGGCGAATGGTGCGCTTGGTAAGGAGATTACCTTTGGCAGCACGCCCCTTGATCAGAATGTCTGAGAAATCCTTCTCCAGGAAGATGCTCTGGCGCTTCTTCGTCAGGTCTGGCTCCATCGTACACTTGATGATTTCAGCTTCTCCATTCGGGTTGGCGGTGAAATAGATAACGCGGCTGCCAGCTGTGCCCTGAGTGATGTCATACAACTTGTCGCGGGTCATGGCGGTTACATTGAATCGCTTGATGAAGTAATCGCCTTGTTTGCCGTCGCGGTAAACACAGTTGTAGATGGTGCGCTTGTCGTTCTTCTTGAATACCTGTACATGGAGGATATTCTTGCCAACGAATATTTTGTCGGCTACCTTGGTGACTTTAAACTTACCATCCTTATAAAAGATGATGATGTCATCGAGGTCGGAGCAGTTGCATACGAATTCATCCTTCTTCAACCCTGTACCAACGAATCCTTCCTGACGGTTGATGTAGAGCTTCTGGTTAGCCTCTACCACCTTAGTCACCTCAATGGTATCGAAGTTTCTGATTTCTGTTTTGCGAGGATGGTTCTTTCCATACTTGCCCTTGAGATATTCAAACCAGTTGATGGTAACATCGGTCATGTGAGCCAGGTCGTTCTCAATCTCAGCAAGTTCAGCCTTAATTTTCATCAGCAGTTCGTCTGCCTTATCCTTATTATATTTAAGGATTCGCTGCATCTTGATTTCCAGAAGTTTGAGGATGTCCTCGCGGGTAATTTCCCGATGGAAGGCATATTCTACCATACCCTTACCGTCTACTTCGGCAGTAAAGAGTTTGTCCTTGAATGGCTCGAGTTTTGAGTCGATGAAGGCAACAACCTCATCCTGACTCTTACTCTGCTCAAACTTTCGCTCCTTGTAGATGCGTTCTTCGATGAAAATCCGTTCGAGAGAAGAGAAGAAGAGCTGTTCCTCCAATTCACCCTTTCTGATCATCAGTTCCTTGCGCAGCAATCCCATAGTGCGGTCTACGCTGTGGCGCAACACATCGCTGATAGTGAGGAAAACAGGCTTGTTGTCTTCGATGACACAGCAGTTGGGCGAGATGTTGATTTCGCAATCGCTGAAAGCGTAGAGTGCATCCATCGTTTTATCTGATGAGGTTCCTGGTGCCAGATGCACAAGAATCTCAACATTTGCCGAAGTAACATCATCTACCTTGCGTGCCTTAATCTTACCCTTTTCTACCGCTTTGGTGATAGAATCGATGAGGCTGCCTGTAGTCTTGCTGAATGGTATCTCGCTGATAACGAGTGTCTTGTTGTCGAGCTTGTCTATCTTGGCTCTTACTTTCAATGCACCACCTCGCTGTCCATCATTGTATTTACTTACATCGATGGCACCGCCTGTAGGGAAGTCGGGATAGAGTTGGAAAGGCTCGCCCTTGAGATAGTGGACGGCAGCATCGCAAATCTCATTGAAATTATGTGGCAAAACCTTACTGCTCAATCCCACGGCAATACCCTCGGCACCTTGTGCCAGGAGCAGCGGGAATTTGGCAGGGAGCGTGATAGGCTCCTTGTTTCTGCCATCATAAGAGAGTTGCCAGTCGGTGGTTTTAGGATTGAAAACCACATCGAGAGCAAACTTAGAGAGGCGTGCCTCGATATATCGGGGAGCAGCGGCACGGTCGCCCGTAAGAATGTTTCCCCAGTTACCCTGCGTATCGATGAGCAGGTCTTTCTGTCCCATCTGTACCAAAGCATCTCCGATAGACGCATCACCGTGAGGGTGAAACTGCATGGTATGTCCCACGATATTGGCAACCTTGTTGTATCTTCCGTCGTCCATGCGCTTCATAGAGTGGAGGATGCGTCGCTGTACCGGTTTCAAACCATCCTCAATATGAGGAACGGCACGTTCGAGGATAACATACGATGCATAGTCGAGGAACCAGTTCTGATACATTCCGCTGAGGTGATGTACAGCAGAAGCATCGAATCGGTTCACCGGCTTATAATCGGAATGTTTCTCGGTCGAAATCTCCTCGTTGTCATCTTCTGCAGCATCCTGTTCAGATTCTGCAGAAGAATTTTCCAAATTTGGCGATTTTTCCTCTTCAAGACCGTTTTTATCTTTAATTTCGTCGCTCATATATAGCTTTTAATACTTATTTTATTAATTTATGGCAAAAATACAACAATTTTTCGAGAAAAAAGAGTATCTTTGCCGAAAATTTGAAAAAAATAAGATTTAATCATGGCACAGGAAGATGTTTTTAAGAAAATTGTAAGCCATTGCAAGGAATATGGCTTCGTGTTCCCAAGTAGTGAAATTTATGATGGCTTGGCTGCCGTTTATGACTATGGTCAGAATGGTGTTGAGCTCAAAAACAATATCAAACAGTACTGGTGGCAGAGTATGGTATTGTTGCACGAGAACATTGTTGGTCTCGATGCAGCTATCTTCATGCACCCTACAGTATGGAAGGCATCTGGACACGTAGATGCTTTCAATGACCCATTGATTGATAACCGCGATTCAAAGAAGCGTTATCGTGCCGATGTGCTCATCGAGGATCACATGGCTAAGTATGAGGAGAAGATTGCCAAGGAGATTGCCAAGGCTAAGAAGCGTTTCGGCGATAGCTTTGATGAGGCTCAGTTCCGTGCAACTAATCCTCGCGTTCTGGAGAACCAGAAGAAGTTTGATGATCTCCATGCCCGCTATACTGAGGCTATGCAGGGTCCTAACCTGGAGATGCTGAAGCAGATTATCGAGGATGAGGGTATCGTCTGCCCTATCAGCGGTACCAAGAACTGGACTGATGTCCGTCAGTTCAACCTGATGTTCTCTACCCAGATGGGTGCTGCCAGCGATGCTACAAGCAAGGTATATCTCCGTCCTGAGACAGCTCAGGGTATCTTCGTAGATTATCTGAGCGTTCAGAAGACCGGCCGTATGAAGTTGCCATTCGGTATCTGTCAGATTGGTAAGGCTTTCCGTAACGAGGTTGTAGCCCGTCAGTTCGTATTCCGTATGCGTGAGTTCGAGCAGATGGAGATGCAGTTCTTCTGCCAGCCTGGTACTGAGATGAAGTGGTTTGAATATTGGAAGAAGGTTCGTCTGGCTTGGCACGAGGCTCTCGGTATGGGTAATGAGAACTACCGTTATCACGATCACGAGAAACTGGCTCACTATGCCAATGCTGCTACCGACATCGAGTTTAAGATGCCATTCGGCTTCAAGGAGGTAGAGGGTATCCACAGCCGTACCAATTTTGACCTTTCTCAGCACGAGAAGTACAGCGGCCGTTCTATCAAGTACTTCGATCCAGAGAAGAACGAGAGCTATGTACCTTACGATGTAGAGACATCTATCGGTGTAGACCGTATGTTCCTCAGCGTAATGTGCCACTCTTACTGCGAGGAGAAGCTGGAGAATGGCGAGACACGTGTTGTTTTGCGTTTGCCAGAGGCTTTGGCACCTGTTAAGTGTGCTGTGTTCCCATTGGATAAGAAGTATGGTTTGCCAGAGTTGGCACACGAAATCGTTGACGAACTGAAGTTCCACTTCAATACTCACTATGGCGATCCTAAGGATTCTATCGGTAAGCGTTATCGCCGTCAGGATGCTATCGGTACTCCATTCTGTATCACCGTAGACCACGAGACTCCAAACGACCATAAGGTAACTCTGCGTTATCGTGATACCATGGAGCAGGAGCGCGTAGCTATCTCTGATCTTCGCAGCATCATCGAGGAGCGCGTAAGCATCACTAGCGTATTGAAGAAACTTGGCAAGGAAATCAAGAACTTCTAATTAATCAAATATATCTAGATGAATCTTAAGAGTTTGAAATATTTCTTCTTCCTCATGATGGCAGTGATCACACTGTCATCATGTAGCGAAGATGATGATAATGTCTCGGAATATGCCAATTGGCAGGAGCGTAACGAGCAGGCTTTTGCCGATACATTGGCTTATGCCAGAAAGATGGGGAAAGCTAACGACTGGTACGTTTATAAGAACTGGACGTTCGAAAACCAGACTCCGACGAACAAAGATCAGAATGGTAATTTAGTGACCCTTCCTTATAAGGATTGCGATAATATCATCGTTCATGTTCTGAAGAAGGGAGAGGGTACAACTTCTCCTATCCTTACCGATTCGGTACAGGTGAGCTATCGTGGCCGTTTCATTCCTACTGATAATTATAAGGAAGGTTACGTCTTCGACCAGAGTTTTACGGGTACTTTTGATGCTGCTACAGCTAATCCTATCCGTAGTGTGGCCGGTGGATTTATCGATGGCTTTACCACCGCATTGCTCAAGATGCATCCGGGCGACCATTGGCAGGTGTTCATTCCATACCAGCTGGCTTATGGCGAGAGTGGTAATTCTTCAATCCAAGGCTATTCAATGCTCCGTTATGAGATGGTGCTCAAGAGTTATAAGAGAGCTTCTGGCAAGAAGTGGATTACTAAATAATAAGAATAAAGATTTAGAGAAAAGTATGTGCATATGTTTGAAATGATATATGCACATATTTTTTTGTATGAGCGATATACGAGAAATTAATTTATGCTTTATAGCAAGAAGACAGATTATTTGATGGAGTCGATTCGCCTGGGTAGGGAGATGGATCGGCGCGAGAAACTCAATCTTATTGTAGGGTTGAGTATACCTTCTATGCTGGCTCAGATTTCTACGGTGATGATGTTCTTCATTGATGCTTCTATGGTGGGGCATCTGGGAGCAGAGGCTTCTGCCAGTATCGGATTGATTGAGTCAACTACCTGGCTTATAGGTAGCTTGCTCAGTGCAGCTGCTACTGGCTTTTCTGTACAGGTAGCTCATTTTATCGGAGCTAATGATTTTGCAAATGCCCGTCAGGTGTTTCGTCATGCGCTGATTTGCGGTGTGGCGTTCAGCATTTTTGTTTCTCTTCTCTGTGTCGGCATTCATGCTTATCTGCCTTATTGGCTGGGTGGAGGTGCTGATATAGCCACCAATTCCTCTCGCTATTTTCTGATATACGGTCTGGTACTGCCATTCGTTTTCCTTTATCACATATCCGAAATGATGCTGAAATCGGCGGGCAATATGCATACGCCTAGTGTGATGGCAGTATTGATCTGCATCTGCGATGTGATATTCAATTACCTGTTTATCTATATCCTGAAGTTGGGTGTTGTGGGGGCTGCCTTAGGAACGGCGATGGCTTATGTCTGCATCTCTCTGCCTAATCTTTATCTTGCAGGTTTCAAGAATAAGATACTGAATCTCCGTCAGGACCATGTCCGTTTCCGTTGGGTCAGGTCGTATGTTCATAATGCCTGTAAAATCAGCATTCCGATAGCCATACAGAACATATTGATGAGCGGGGCGCAGATAGTGAGTACCATGATTGTGGCACCTCTTGGCAATATAGCCATTGCTTCCCATTCTTTTGCTATTACGGCAGAGAGTCTTTGCTATATGCCGGGCTATGGTATTGGTGATGCGGCTACTACTCTGGTGGGACAGACGCATGGAGCAGGGCGAGTAGGTTTGTGCAAGAATTTTGCTTATATGACAGTAGGACTTGGAATGGCTGTGATGGCTGTGATGGGAGTGGTGATGTATGTCTTTGCTCCTGAGATGATTGGCGTTCTTTCTCCGGTAGAAAGCATCCGTGAGATGGGTACCATCTGTTTGCGCATCGAGGCTTTTGCTGAACCATTCTTTGCAGCCAGCATCGTGACCTACTGTGTTTGTGTAGGAGCGGGCGATACCAGGAAACCGGCGATGATCAATCTCGGTACCATGTGGCTGGTGCGCCTCACTCTGGCTTATGCTCTTTCCAAGAGCTATGGCTTGGAGGGAGTATGGATAGCGATGGCTACCGAACTCACATTCAGGGGAATCCTCTTCCTTATCCGCCTCTTCAGAGGTTCATGGATGAAGAGTTTTCATGTAGGTTAGGATTGGTTTTCTGCCTCCAATGTTAGTTTTAGGTTAAGATTTGCATACATCGGGAAGATATTCTCTAAAATGTTTGCAAATCTTTTTTATTTTTCTTAATTTTGCATCGCAGACAGTAACCATGTCACAGGTTTTGCCGTTATATATAGGTGAACTTGTTAAGTAGCATGATATATATAATAAGGTATATAGAAAGAATGATATAGAAAACAATAAATATATAAATAATTAAAATCAGATGAAACTAAGAAAGATTTTTGCAGCAGTTGTGCTGTTCCTTTCTGCAGGTACAGCGATGGCACAGCAGATGCCAGCTATTCCGGTAGACAAGAATGTGAAGATAGGTCGTCTTGATAATGGATTGACTTACTACATTCGTCACAACAGTTATCCTGAGCATGTAGCCAGTTTCTACATCGCACAGAAAGTGGGTTCTATCAATGAGAATGATGACCAGCGCGGTTTGGCTCACCTCCTCGAGCACCTCGCCTTCAACGGTACCGATCACTTCAAAGGTAATTCCCTCCAGGATTACCTGCAGAGCATCGGAGTGGAGTATGGTAGAAATCTCAATGCTTATACCAGCGTAGAGAAAACCGTATATTACTTCACCGATGTACCTACTACCCGCCCTACAGCCGTAGATTCATGCATGCTCATCCTCAAGGATTGGAGCAACGGTATCTCTCTTACCAAGGAAGCCATCAATGACGAGCGCGATGTGGTACACAATGAGTACCGTATGCGCATTGTAGGTCAGCAGCGCATGATAGAGCGTTCACTTCCTAAGCTCTATCAGGGCGAAAAGTATGGCTACCGTTTCCCTATCGGTTTGATGAGCGTTATCGATGGTTGTAAGCCAGAAACTCTCCGTGCTTACTACCGCAAATGGTATCGTCCAGACAATCAGGCTATTATCATCGTGGGTGATGTAGATGTAAATCATATCGAAGCTAAGATTAAGGAACTCTTCTCAGGTATCAAGGTACCTAAGAATGCCGCTAAGATAGAGAAGGTAGAAGTATCTGATAATGATTCAGCCATCTATGTTATCGACAAGGATAAGGAGCAGCAGGTTGATCTCTTCCAGATTTATATGAAGCACAATGCTGTGCCAGATTCTCTGAAGGGCAATATGAGCTATCTCCTGAAGGGATACATGGATAACGTGATTTCTTCAATGATGGCTGCCCGTTATGCTGAGAAGGCATTGGAGCCAGACTGTCCATATCTCCAGGCAAGTGCCGGTGATGGTTCATACCTGATTTCAAGCACTAAGGATGCTTTCACCCTTACCGGTGTGGCTAAGCCAGGAAAGATTAAGGAGGCTTATGCTGCTGTTCTCCGCGAGGCACAGCGTATGCATGAGTTCGGTTTCACAGCTACTGAGTATCAGCGTGCCAAGGATGAATTCATGAGCCAGGTTGACAAGGCGCTTGCCAACAAGGATAAGATGAAGAACGAGCAGTTTACCACCCAGTATGTGGATAACTTCACTTCTAACGAGCCTATTCCGTCAGTAGAAGAGGAGAGCCAGATCTGGAAGATGGTAGTTCCAAACTTGTCTCTTGAGGTTATCAACAGCTATGCCAAGCAGTTGGTTTGCCAGAGCGATACCAACCTTGTATCATTGGTTATGATGCGCGAGCAGGCTGGTGCCGTTTATCCTACCGAGCAGGAACTCTCTGCAATCGTAAAGCAGGTACGTGCTGAAAAGCTCGAGGCTTATGTGGATAATGTTAAGCAGGAACCTCTCATCGCTCAGGCTCCTAAGGCTGGTAAGATTAAGAAGACTGTTGAGAACAAGAAGTTGGGCTTCAAGGAGTTGACTCTTTCTAATGGCGCTAAGGTGGTATTGAAGAAGACCGATTTCAAGGACAATGAGATTGCTTTCGCAGCGTCAGCCAATGTGGGCTATTCTACTTTCGGCAAGGAAGACTTCCTGAATGCTGCATTTGCAGCAGATGTGCTCGATGCTAGTGGTCTTGGCGATTTCTCAAGCAATGAGCTTGATAAGGCTTTGGCAGGTAAGCAGGCTGGCGTTTCGTTCAGCTTGAGTCCTTTCAATCATGGTTTGAAGGGTAATTCTACTCCTAAGGACATCGAAACCCTGATGCAGCTCATCTATCTCAAGATGACCGCAGTAAGTAAGGACCAGAAGAGCTTCGACAATATGAAGAGTATGATGGCTACTGTTCTTGCCAACAAGAGCAACAATCCAAGCCTCGTATATCAGGATTCTGTTCAGAGCACCCTCTATTTGGGTAGCAAACTTGCCCGTGTGCCAGAGGCAAGCGATATAAAGGATATCAACTACGACCGTATCCTGGAGATTGGTAAGCAGTTCTACGGCAATGCCAAGGACTTCACCTTCTATTTCGTAGGTAACTATGATGAGAAGACTCTCCTCCCACTCATCGAGCAGTATATCGCCAGTCTGCCAAACAATGGCTTCAAACTTAAGAACAAGCAGATTCCTTATGCTAATGGTAAGGTAAGCAATGTTTTTACCAAGGCAATGGAGAACCCACAGAACCAGGCAACAGAGATCTGGTATACCAAGGCTCCATTCACCTTGAAGAATTTTGTTCTTGCTGATGTTTCAGCCCGCCTTTTGGAGATGAAGTATTTGCATACTATCCGTGAGGAACTCAGCGCTGCTTATCATGCAGGTGCAAACTATGGTTTGCTTCGCGATTATGATAACAAGGCTGCCATCTCTATTTCAGCCGTGGCTCAGCTGAACCCAGAGAAGTCGGATATCGCTATTCCTTACTTCTTCAAGGGTATGGAAGAGACCGTAGCCCAGCCAAATGCAGAAGACCTTCTGAAGGTGAAGGAGATTCTCCTGAAGCAGGCTGCTGTTAGCGAAAAAACCAATGGTTATTGGCTTGGTGCGTTGAGCACATACGAGCGTATGGGTGTTGATACTCATAGCGATTACAAGGAGATGGTGAAGAATCTGAAGGCATCTGAGATTTCAGACTTCCTGAAGAATGTCATCTTGAAGAGTGGTAATCACTTCGAGATCATCATGAAGGCAGTGAAGAACGAGAAGTAAATCTCACATATCATAAACGGAAAAATCCCGTTGTACAAGCCAGATGGCTGACAACGGGATTTTTACGTTTTTTTCTTTTCCCAAAATTTCTGAAACTCATCATTTAAGAGTCGTTCCGAAAAATCTCTCTTTTAAAAGAAAGGATGCGTCCTTATAAGAACTTCATCTTTTCCTCCTTTTACATCGTGTCTTTGAAGAGGATTAACCTCTTCTCTTTGCCTTAGAAGCAAGAGCCTCACGGCGATCCTGAAGAATTTTTTGGCATCTATCGATAGCCTGATTCTGATTTTCTGAATTTACCTTAATTAAATCATTCATAACCTATTGATATTTGTTAACCGCTTGCAAAGGTAGGGGTTTTCTACCTATTTTTAGGTACAAAATGCAAGAAAATGCGTGTTTTATTCGCTATTTTTTGATGTATGTCAAAAAAAAGTGCAAACGTTTGAACAGTTTTCCCCCTTTAGAATGATAATTGGTATTTCCTGAACGATTTTTTCATTATCTTTTAAACGAATTGTCATCGCAATCGTCTATACTAACGTAAAAAGAGTAGAAATGATGAGTTTTTAGGGGGATTCATACGCGAAATAGGGATTTCTCTTATCGTATTTCCGATTTTTTTTGCGAACTTTGCACCCGAAAGAACAATAGGAAGTATTGGGTATTATAAATAAGAGTGATAAAATAAATATATAGAAAGCAATGAAAAAGGTATTTCTTTTGGCTGCCCTCGTGCTCGCATGCACAGCTGGCAGCAACGCAAGCGCTATGAACGAGGCAGCGCTCAATGCCTCAATGTCTGAGATGATGCCGGTTAAGAAAACGGCTAAGAAGACAACAAAGAAGACTTCTACAAAGAAAACAACTTCTGCAACAACCAGCAATGCCGCTACATCTACCAGTGCAACCAGCAATGCAGGCTCAGCCGTTGCAGGTATCTTGGGTGCTGTACTGGGCGGAAACTCTAACAGCAGCAGTTCTGCAGGTAGCAGCATTATCAATGGCATCCTGAATAATGTAATCGGTTCAGGTACCTTCAGCAAGCAGGATCTCTGTGCCCATACCTGGAAGTACAGCAAGCCGGGATGCGCCTTTACTTCTGAGAATCTCCTGGCAAAGGCTGGCGGTGAGATTGCTGCCAACAAGGTAGAGGAGAAGTTGGGTGAGTATTACAGCAAGTTTGGTTTCAGCGGCTCAAATACCTATTTCACCTTCAAAACTGATGGCACTTTCGCTGCCAAGATAGATGGCAAGTCATGGCAGGGCAATTATACTTTTGATGAGAAGACTCATGCCATTCAGATGAAGGGCTTGCTCTTGAGTATGTCGGGCTATGCTACGAAGACTACCAACGGCATCAGCCTGCTCTTCGACCAGAAGAAGTTGCTCAACCTCATCAAGACCATGGGTGCCCTCAAGGGCAGTTCTACCCTCAGCGCTATCGGTACTATCGCCAATAATTACGATGGTATGCGTGTTGGTTTCGAGATGACTAAGTAATCCTGAAGGATAGAATCCATTACTGAGCCTTCTGTTGGAGTGGGCTCAGTAGATGATAATCGCCCTGTAAGAAGTAAAGCATCTTTCAAGCTATGCTTTGCTCTTTACAGGGCGATTTTTCTTGTTTATTTCACGCTCAGTTTCATTGTCTTTACATCCTTGCTGTTGGTTCCTATCATAATCTGGAAGTCGCCAGGTTCTATCACGTGCTTCAAATCTGCGTTGTAGAACTTGAGCATATCTGGGGTGATATCAAAGCTTACCTCCTTGCTCTCACCTGCTGCCAGATGGATGCGCTGGAAACCTTTCAGTTCCTTTACAGGGCGGGAGATGCTGGCTACCATGTCACGTATGTAGAGCTGCACAATCTCGTCGGCATCGCGGGAGCCATTGTTCTTAACGGTGACGCTAGCTGTAATCTTCTTGCCATCCTGCCATTCGGTAGCCTCCTCATTGCTGATGCCGGCCTCCTGGCTGCTCAGGCGGAAGTTGCTGTATGAAAAGTAGGTGTAGCTCAAACCGTAACCGAAAGGATAGAGCGGACCATTGCTTACATCCAGACAGTTGCTGGCAAACTTGGCAAACTTCTCATTATCGTCTGCTACAGGGCGGCCGGTGTTCTGATGGTTGTAGTAGAGAGGCTCCTGACCGGTAGTCTTAGGCATCGAAGTGGTGAGCTTACCCGATGGCGATTTGTCGCCAAAGATGACATCGCAGAGTGCATCGCCCATCTCTGAACCTCCAAACCATACATTCATGATGGCTGGTACATGGGCTTTCTCCCAAGTAAGAACCGTAGGACGGCCTGCAAAGTTGAGGAGCACTACTGGCTTGCCCATCTTCAGGAGCTCGGCAAGCAGTTCGCGCTGTACGTCCGGCATCTCCAAGTTGGTACGGCTACCGCATTCGCCGCTCATCTCGGCACTTTCGCCCATAGCACATACTATCACGTCGGCCTCTTTCGCAATCTTCAGCGCTTCAGCCTTCATCTCAGCCTCGTTGCCCCAGTTGATTGGCTTGCCGCATTCGCCGTTTTGCTGCAGTTCCTGATTGCGCCAGATATTGCTTCCCTGGGCATATAATAAGGTGGCTTTTCCGGCAAGTGCATGCTCCATTGCCTCCTTGATGGTGGTATATTTAGATGGTACCTGTGCCACGCTCCATGTACCGGCTATGTTGTTTCGGGTGTCGGCAAGCGGACCTATCAGGGCTATCTTTCCTTCCTTCTTCAGTGGCAGGATATTGCCTTCGTTCTTCAGAAGCACGAAGGTCTCTGCTGCTACATCGCGGGCTGCCTGACGGTTCTCTGCGGTATAAATCTCGCTCTTGCTGCGCTTGGTGTTGCAGTAGCGGTAAGGGTCGCTGAACAGGCCCAGTTTATATTTCGCTTCCAGAATGCGGCGACAGGCGATGTTCACATCCTCCTCGCTCACCTTTCCTTCTGCTATGCTCTTAGCCAGATGCTTTACGAAGGCATTGGAACACATGTCCATATCGGTACCCGCCTTCAGCGCCTGTTCTGAAGCCTCCTGGATGTCTTTTGCAGTTCCGTGTTGCAGAATCTCGGCGATAGAAGCGTAATCGGTAACCACGAAACCGTTGAATCCCCACTGCTTTCTCAAGACATCGGTCATCATCCATTTGTTGGCTGTAGCAGGTATGTAGTCGATGAGATTGAATGAAGACATCACGCTGCCTACGCCAGCCTTCACCACAGCCTCGTAAGGTGGAAGATACTGGTTCATCATGCGCACGCGGCTCATATCTACCGTGTTATATTCCTTACCGCTCTCAACGCCTCCGTACAGGGCAAAATGCTTCAGACAGGCCATGATGCGGTTGGCTCTCAGAATCTCTTCTGTGCGCATATCCACGCCCTGGTAGCCCTGAGTCATCGCTGCTCCCATCACGCCGCTCAGGTAAGGATCCTCGCCGTTTCCTTCGCTGATTCGTCCCCAGCGGGCATCGAGTGCAATGTCTACCATAGGAGAGAATGTCCAGTTGATGCCGTCGGCACTGGCTTCCTTGGCCGATACTTCGCCTACCTTCTTCATCGCCTCGGTATCCCATGAGCAGGAGAGGGCGAGAGGGATAGGGAATATCGTTTCATAACCATGAATCACGTCCATACCTACGAGCAGCGGGATGCCCAGACGGCTGTTCTTGATGGCGATTTCCTGCAGAGCTTTGATCTTGTCGATCCCTTTGATATTGAAAACTCCGCCCATGTTGCCCTGGGCGATATCGCTGCCTACCTGAGTATCAAGTGCGCCGCCGGTGGTGATGTCGCCAGCTACCATCAGGTTCAGCTGACCAATCTTCTCCTGTAGCGTCATCTTCGCCATCAGTTGGTCGATATACTCCTTCATGGGTAGAATCTTGCCTTTCTTGGTTGTGGCAGTTACATTTTTCTTAGGGGCTGCGGTATGGGCGAAAGCAGGTGCTGCCATAGAACCAGCCAAAAGAAATGTGAGTGATAAAAGTGCTGTTCTCATTGTTTATTATGTTAATTGTTATTTTTATGTTTATCTTTTGCAAAGATAATAAAAAAGATGATACGATGCGCGATAGAAATGTTAAAATGTGGATGAACTTTTCTTTTTTAGATAGAAATGTATCTGATAATGAGATGGATAAGAAAAATGAAGTATATATAAAAAGTGGATACGGCATAGGTGAAAAATGCGAAGAAATCTACATTTCTTCTATATTTGATTTGTCGTTTCCGATTTTTTTATTACTTTTGCACATGAAACCTCATGAAAATAAATCAATCTTAAACGGAATCAAGTTGATGTATCGCATAAATGAATTATGGGGAAAGGCATTCTTCTTCCTGCTCTTTGTCTTGATGCCTCTTTCTCTTGCAGCAAAAACAACAGATAATATAGAGCAACTTTTTCAGAGTCTGGACAACGCCATTGCCCATTCGGCTGATTATGTGAAGGTACGTGAAGCCCGAATTCGCGATTGGGAGCAGAAGCTGAAGGCCGCCAGGCGCCTAAGCAGTAAGTATGATGCCTGTTTTGCGCTCTTTGAGGAATACCGCTCCTACAAGAATGACATGGCGCTGAAATACATCAACCAGTGTATGGAACTTGCCTTCAGAATGGGCGATAAAAAGAAGGTGGGGAATGCCAAGGCGCTGCTTGCTTTCCAGGAATCTACCACGGGCGATTATGCCGAATCGTACGACCTGCTGAAGTCTGTCAATATCGCTGATCTTGATGCTGAGGGCAAACGCAACTACCTCTGGGCTTGCCAGCACCTGTATGGCGAGATGGCATATTATTCCAACGTTCCTTCCTTGAAGAAATATTATGCCGGCAAGCATAATGCCTATCAGGCTGCAATAGACAGCACATTCAGCCATGATGATGACCTTTATCTGCAGATGCAGGAGGTGAGGACACGCGATGCAGGCAATATGAAGGAGGCTTTGCGATTGAGCGATAAGCGGCTGGCGATGACGAAACCGGGCACCCATCAGTATGCCATTGTACAGTTTTATCGCGGCATGACCTACAATAAGTTTGGTGATAAAGAGCAGTTCCTCCGCTGCCTCTTGCGTTCTGCTATCTGCGATGTCCAGTTGGCTGTGATGGACCAAGGTTCTCTCTGGGAAGTTGCCAATCTTCTCAACGCCGACCCGGGCGAGCAGAAGCGCTCTCACGAGTATATCAAGTTTGCCTGGAAGTCGGCTACCGTTTTCAATACGCCTATCCGCAGCCGCCAGATCATGCCTGTGCTCACGCAGATTGAGGAGGGATATCAGAAAGAACTTTCTTCGAGCAACCAGCATCTGCGGCTCATGGTAGCGTGTTCTGCCTTGCTTCTCTTTGTGGTTATGCTCTTGCTCTACTATGTCAACAAGCAGCGCAAGCGCATTGCTGCGGCCCATCATAAGCTGAAGGAAACCAACCATGCCTTGCTGTTGGCAAATGAGCGTCTTAACGAGATGAACCAGTCGCTCAACGAGATGAACCAGTCACTCAACGAGAGTAACAAGATGAAGGAAGTATATATTGGTCGATTCCTGCGCCTTTGTGCCATCTATGTCGACAAGATAGAGACCATGCGCAAGCGAGTAGTGAAACTGGTGAAGGCTAGAGAACTCAACAAGTTGCTGGAGCAGATGCAGGCTGGCGAGGCCTACATGGGCGAGCTGTATGAGTATTTCGATTCCGCCTTCCTGAAGCTCTTCCCTGACTTTGTTGAGGAGTTCAATGCCCTCTTGAAGCCTGAAGAGCGTATCGTGCTCGAAGATGACTGCCGTCTTTCTACCACCCTCCGCATCTTTGCTCTTATCCGTCTGGGCATCGAGGACAGTTCTAAGATTGCCGAGTTCCTTCACTATTCTGTGAACACTATCTATAATTATCGCGCCAAAATCAAGAATAGTGCCATCTGTGACAGGGAAGAGTTCGAGCAGCGCGTGAAGCAGATTGGCATGAAATAAGCCTTTCTGGGCGTGATGGGTGAAATGTGCTGCAAAGGTACAACATATTTCTGTTACTGCCAAAAAATGCGCTGCAGAGTTCTGTTAAACGGATTTAACACTCGCATTTTCCCGAGCCAATAAAGCCTACTCATAGTTTTAGCAGGAGAGAAACTATGAGTAGGCGAGCAGATATCAATAAGTTTTACCAGAAGAAAAGATAGGTTTGTTGATGGACGTATTTGTTTTTATCAGGTAGACCTGAGCGTTACAGTGTGACAGTTGTGACAGTTGTGACAGTTTTCAGGGGTACCCCTCCCTTTTCCTCTATTTAGAGGTTACTTATATATAGAGGAAAAGGGAGGGGTACCCCTGA